>MKWU01004419.1_pt1 | contig 16659 bp, 13 predicted proteins | sample 809101 | NCBI WGS metagenome assembly MKWU01 (sample SAMN05860141, study PRJNA318959) | sponge metagenome | host: Aplysina aerophoba | place: Slovenia: Piran, Adriatic Sea, Gulf of Piran | collected 2013-05-07 | reverse complement strand
TTGACGTTCATAGGGTCATCCTGTCCAACCTCCACACCTTCCGGACTTTCGCTGCTGTACTTTCCAGGATTGCCGCCTTCAGCTTACGCCGGGAGCCCCGATACGTGCGCCTCAGTTCTTCCGTATCGGCACTGGCCATCAGGTAGAAAGGAGAAACCCTTGGCAGCTCCGACAACCCCGCTCGAATCAGCTTCATGCGGCACGCAATTTTCGGCGTCTAGTCCGTTCGCTCTCGCTACGGCCCTCCTGTTTGCTCGCCTCACCGGGCTGACCAGACCTTGGGACCCAATGGGCTCCCCGGCCCCCCGAGGCTTTTACTTCCGGGCTTTCAGGTCATTGGGTCGCCCCAAGTGCCTGCCGGATATAACTACGGCGCCAAACTGAGAATTGCGCCGACGGGACTTCCACCCGCAAGCACAGCAGCTAGTCTCGCTGCACCCTCTCCCTTGCGCGGCCGTCCCCGCTTGCGCCGCTTCGGCCTCGCCGCCTTCGGCCGAGGCCTCTCCCGCACCTCGATCGCCGTCGCATCCCGCGAGATGTGCTCCACCAGATGGCCATCCATCGTCCGAGAGATCAGCGTCTCATGCAGACGGCTCGCAAGACCGCTCCCGGCAAACTCGGAAAAGGCCCGCGAAAACGTCGCCTCGCTCGGAAGCCGGCCGGCGCCGCTCCAGCCGCAAAGCCGGTAAAGCCTGCCGTCAACCTCAAGACGCTCGATCAGCGCCCGCGTCGTCGGAACGTCGAATACGGCCTTGGCGATGAAGGCGCGCGCCAGCGCCGCGCGGTCCTCCTCCGGACGCCTTACCTGGCCGCGGAAATAGGGAAGAAGTGCCTCGACGCGCACCAACTCCAGAACCGCGACGAAGAGCTCGTAACGCTCCCCCATCGAGCCAAGCTCGCTCTCGAGCCTCGGGAAGAGCTCCTTTGTTGAAAGGCATACCAATAATCCGATAGCATCTCGCGGAGGGACACGGCGCCACTCCTCCGTGGTCATCATGCGGTGTTTGGTGACAGCACATGATACTCAGGAGGGTTGGCCGGTCCCACCGCATCAGCCTCAAATCAGGCGATAAACACGCTCGCTTCGCTTATTCTACAAGAGGCTCACTGATCATTATTTCGCAAGTATTGATTCGCTGAACTTCGCTGTCAAGGATCTTGCAATACCATCGAAAAAAAACAGGCTGAAATGGCGTCCTAGACATTGTGACTTTTCTCTTTCCCTTCGGGTGGCCACCACTTCCAATCGCAAGGTAGTCGCGCCCTTTGCGTATTGTATGCCCAGCGGAGGCCGTGGAGCGGGTGCTCGTTCTTCGACAAACTCCCTACCCGCCATGCAATATGTCGATACGGATATAAAATCTTGGCAACCTGTTGTACTCGCTCATCGTACTGGCCTATGCCGCTATGTGCTCCCCATGCTATGAGTATATGGTGACTTTTGAACAATTTGGACTTAATTGCGCAATCATTGTAGGATCCAATAGCCCCTTCGAGACCAAGTGTCTGCACTCTAGCGTTGACGAACTTGGGTTTGGTCGCCCTATAAGCGAAGATATTGAGTATCGTAAGCCCCGCAGCCGTCGGAAAGGATCGATGCACGTACTCCTCGACTCGTCGAATGGTAGTGTCCGCCATTTGGGCGTCGGCAGAACTGGGATTTTTCAGGATTACGCTTACGCTTTGGCTGCGCCCTCTTTCCGTTACGTAGGGAATGTGGAGCCAGTAGCGGAATTCGCAGTTTTGCGAAAACGATGCGCTGGTGCGCATTTCGTCGACGCACTTCGAGTGTTTGACTTGTCGGCCTAAGTCGAGGGGCATGGTACGATCCGAAAGTTCGCAGCATGAGCCAGTATAGTGTCAGGAGCGGCTAGGGAAAGGGCGAGCGTGAATTCTTGAATCGGAGGCATTGGACTGGTTCACTCGATAGGGCGTTCGCGACACGCGCATGAGCCTTTTCAAAGACGGTGTTGGTGGGAGGCGAAGGCTCGCTGGTCTCCCCCGTTCGGGCTGCGACCTGCTGAGGATGGCCAATAGCCTGCGCGCTCCGCGCGTGGTCTTGTGTTTGCCGTGACGGGATGCAAGTGGATGCCGTGGACGCTGGCAAGCCCCCTCCGTCTAGTTGAAGCAGGCGGGCATGCGAACCGCGGTGTTGGACGAGGTCTTGTGCCAGCGCGAGCCCACGCTGAAGCAAGCGGTCGAGGAGAGCCTCGTGTGCGACATCGGCAGGATCTTCGAGAAGTTCGGCTTAGGCGCGGCTGAGGTGAAGCGGGACTACATCGTCGGCGTTTTGCGGTTGCTCATGCTCTCGCGGTAAGAGAAGAAGATCACCGATATTATGGCTCTGAGGATGGGTTTGAGGCGATCGCTGAAACGTCGATTTCCGGCGCTGGCGGGCCGTGTCGACGCATTGGCATCGAGAGGTCGGGCCAGGAACGCCGTCACGACGCCATCAACAGCGTGAGCTTGTGCAGGCGCTTGCAGTTATAGGCCAGCGCCACCAGGTTCCACTCGCCGGCCACCTTGTCGAGGCCGCGCAGCGAGAAGCCGGTGAAGCCGAGCACCGCCTTGATGACGCCGAACACCGGCTCGACGGTTTGCTGGCGCAGCCTGAACAGCGCCCGGCCCTCTTCGCTATCGAGCTTTTTCGTCATCTCCCGGAGCCAGTCGGCCTTGGCTTCCTTCACCGCCGTCCCGGCCCCGCTCGGACGGAAGTCGTGGCGCCGCCGGCGGCGCTGCGCAGCGGTCTCCACCAGGGCCTCGATGCCGCTCGCTTCGAGCGCCGCCACCGCCGCACCGTTGGCATAGCCGTTGTCCGCCAGCACCGTCTCGGGTCGGCCCAGTCCGGCCGCGATCGCCTCGATGTCCGCCACCAACTCGTTTCGGTCGCTGGCGCAGTTGCTGATCCGGGCGCCCACGATCAGCTGAGAGCCCCCAGCATCCACAACCGCCTGGGCATTGTAGGCCTGGCGGAACTCGTGCCTCTTGCTCTTGCGCATCAGCCGGCTGTCAGGGTCGTTCAGGTTGCTCTGCTCGTCCCCGCGCGGCGTCCCCTCAGGCGGCTTCGGCCGCTTGCCCTTGGCCCGGCCCTTGCGCCCGGCGCGTGCCGCCACCTTGGCCTCGTAGGCCGCACGCTCCGCCTCGGCGCGCGCCCTGGCCCGGGCCTCGAGACGCCGACGCGCCGCGTCCAAGCGGTCGCGCAAAGCCTCACGCCGCGCGATCTCCCTGGGCAGCGCCTGCGGGTCCTCGCCGGCACCATCGTCCACCGCCTCGGCACGCTCCATCCGAGCGGCGATCTCCAGACGCAACTGTTCGATCAGCTCACCCGCCCGGTCATACCTGACCGAGCGATGCTTGCTCGCGTTGGCCGCGAACTTGCTGCCGTCGACGCTCACCACGCCCAGCTTCACCAGCTTCAGCTCCTTGGCCAGAAGCAGAACCTGAAGAAAGCTGTCGCCCACCGCCGCCAGGTTGTCGCGTCGGAAGGTCGCGATCGTGTCATGGTCGGGATGGCTGTTGGCAGCCACGAAGCGCACCCCGATGTCGCGACGGGTCGCGCGCTCGATCCGACGGCTCGAGAAGATCCCGTTGGCATAGCAGTAGATCAACAGCGCCAGCATCATCCGGGGGTGATACTGCGTCGAGCCGGTGCCGCGACGGTTCACCTTGAAGGAGCCCATGTCGACGCGCTTAACCGCCTCGATCACGAAGTGCGCCAGATCATCCTCCGGGATCCACTCCCGAAGATCGGGCGGAAGCAGAAATGCCTGGTCCCGCCCGCAGTCCACGAATCTGCTCATAGACGAATTCTAACTGAACATCCTCCCGAAGTCCGACAGACTGCTAGCGTTCCGTTCTCGCAATTCGCACAATTTCGTGGGGGTTTTCGTTTCGGGGGCATCGTGATGCGGCGATCGGTGGAGATCAAGCTGAGCGTAGCGAGTTGCAACGGCTTGCACGGGGGCATTCGCTTCTCGAACATGCCGCCGATCCCTTCTCGGAAGCTTGCCAGCCGCATGTTCCGTACCCGCTGAGATGAAGCGGTCCCCGCGCCATTCAAGCCGCGCCCACCCATTCAGCGCTCGCCGCCGCGCGGCGTTCTGCGACCAGTTCCGGACTCAAGGCGACACATCACCCGCACGGGACCGCCCCCGTGGCGCTGGGCCACACCGACACCGACGCAATCGTCTATGCAATGCGAGGCCGAAGCCCGATCGATCAACCGGTCTCCATGCCCCGGCACCGCCACCCGACACCGCCCCGCAACACCGGTTGCGCCGCGTTCCCGGACACGGCACGCTCAATCGGCGCTTGCGCCGTTTGGCGCCATCAAGTCGCCGTTCAGGGGGAAGGCAACATGAATAGGAGCGAGATCGTCTCGCACATCGCCGCCGAGACCTCCGCGAGCAGGGCCAGCGCCGAGCGCATGGTCGCGACCGTGTTCTCCACCATCGCAGATGCCTTGGGGCGGGACGAGCCGGTCATCATCGCCGGATTCGGCAAGTTCGACGTACGCAGCCGCGCCGCCCGTCAGGGCCGCAATCCCCAAACCGGGGAGCCGGTGGCCATCCCGGCCTCCAAGGTGCCGTCCTTCAAGGCGGCGAAAGCCCTTCGAGACGCCGTCAACGGATAGCATGACGGGCCAGACGGCGAAGCGTCCGCCATTCTTCCCGGCAATGCTCCCGCGCCCGCTGTCCTCTGCATCGCCACCGAGCGGCCCGCACTCGACGGCTTGCGGGGCGATTGTCGCAGAGAGGAGTTGGGGACAGTCCTGAGAACCGATATACATGCGAACTCATGCGCGGAGCTTGAATCCCATCCCGCGGGGGAATCTTAATATGACCGGATGTGAATTTTCCCCGTCGACAGTGCTGCGCGCGAATGCGCTCCCCAACTACTGGACTCGTTTCCTAACCGCTTACGGCCACCGTCCCTCACAAACCGTACAAGCGAGACCGTACTTCCGCACCCGACCCGCAGACGCTATGGCCACCCACGGTCACTCTCGTACTGGAGACGATCCGTCACTGCTCCGCACTTCGAATTGATCCTAGTTATACCCACAATGCGAGCCACCCGAATCGCCCGCGCTCTATTACGCATTTTGTCACATTGCTTTGTCATAATGTTGACGGTTCTATGCCTACCACTTGCTTCGAAAGAACTTCCTTTCTCTGATCCGTGCTCACTGACTCGGGAGGAACATTCGTTTAGGAGCACTGCTCTTGGCATTGACACACTCTTGCACGATAAACGTATTACTTGTAAAGATTTCCGAGCTATACATAGAGCACACAAACTATGGGAGGAAGATCGAAGGATTGTACAACGCCGTCCTTACAACGTCGTTGGAACCGACGCCAAGAGCATAGAAAAACGCCTAAGAGAGGAACGCCACCTCAATGGAGCAGACCTCCGAGGCTTTGACATGGCTTGGGCGGATCTCACTGGGGCCCACCTCAATGGTGCAAATATAAGCGGCACAGGTATACGCGCAGAACTCGCACCAGGAACTGCAAAGGGCTACATACATGGAATAGACTTGACGAAATCTAGGCTCATTGGCGCGCAGTTCGGAAATGCATTGGCTAAGGAGACTCTGCTTCGATTGTCACTATTAATTGGTGCGGATTTTCGAGACACGGATCTTTCCGGCGCCGTTTTGTATGGTTCCGACTTGCGCTGGGCAACTTTCAAAAATTCGGTGCTAACGGATGCCGACTTCTCTGGTAGCAATCTTCAAGGGGTAATATTCGAACCACGAGCCGGTATGCTGCCTAATATCGGTCGCATTGCATCAGCCCGAAATTTGGAGAAGATGACGTTTCGCGCGAATCCACATCAGCTAAGTGAGTTGAGAGCAGCATTTTTCGAAGCAGAACTGACGGATCAAGCGCAGCGCATAACGTATGCTATTCAGCGCACGAAGCGCATCAACGATCTAAATGGGGAATCCGTTCGCCAGTTCCTTGGCATATTGCGCTTGGTGGCATTCGAATGGACCGTTGGTTACGGCATGCATCCATTCCGTCCACTCCTTATTGTTCTTTTCTTGATCCCTGCTTTCGCTTTGGCCTATTTCGTCGCTCTAGCCAAACGAGGACCCAACCGAATCTGGATAAGCCGATCAGTTGGGTCGGTCAGCTACAATCAGAACGTCCGTTGGTTTCCTTTAGAAAAACTCATTCGCGGAAACCCGTTTCATCGACATTGGAGCTACTTAAGAGTAGCGATGTGGTTCAGTCTAATGTCTGCCTTCCGGGTGGGTTTCCGGGAAGTCGATGTAGGCCAATGGCTGATGCGGCTACAACCGCGACAGTACTCACTGGAAGCACGTGGTTGGTGCAGATCTGTTGCCGGCGTTCAATCGCTATTGAGTGTTTACTTGCTGGCATTGTCGATCCTCTGCATTGTTGGGCGACCATTTGGATGATAAGGAAATGGTACAGATCATTGACCGAACAGGTGCTCGTTCATGCCGTCCGATGGGCCATGCCTCCACCTTGCACTCAGTGTCGAGAATTTTGGCACAGATGCCGTCGGCTACGCGCGTCGAGGACGCCATGGTGGAATCACTCGTCAAACGTAACTTGAACACTGATTTCAGAAAGAATTCGTGATTACAGATGCTTATGGGCGTGCCTGTGGTTCTTAGCACCACAGGGCGGGAGCAGCGCCTTGTGGCGATATCAGGTCGAGGGGGTTTCGGCGATGTTGGGCGGCAGGGCGACGCCTGCGGCGCGGAAAACCGGCCTGACTTCGCCCGTGACCGGCGTGCGGACCGTGATGCGCTTGTTGTCCTTGTCGATGACGCCGTTCTGGAGCCGGTCGAGGTCGCGCACCAGCCTGTCCCATTGCGGTGCCCGAGCAGGCGGCCGATGGTCAGCACGGTCTCGCCCTGCGCCAGGGCGATGCGTGCGTAGCTATGACGAAGATGGTGAACTCGGACGTCGCACAGGTCCGCTTCGGCCCTCACGCGATGCTAGGTTCTGCCGACCGTCGCCGGATTCAGACAGCCGTCCGTCAGCGGCGAAGGGAATATCCAGGTTCCGTTGCGGGGCAGGCCGTCGAGGATTGCGCGCGCGGCAGACGAGAGCCAAACCGTGCGCGGGCCGGACTTGCTGCTGGGCAGGAACAGCTCTTGCCCTCGCGGTAGTATCGCCACTTCAGGGAGACGATCTCGCCGATGCGGCATCCGGTGAGCAGCAGCAGCCGTATGATCGCCACGGCCTGAGGATGGCCGGCCTCGTGGCGCGCCAGCACCTCGCCCAGCCGGCGCATCTCGGCCGCCGACAGGAAGCGCTCTCGCCCCTGTCGCCGGTAGCGCTTGATGCCCGTGCACGGGTTGGTCCCTTCCGGCCGGCAGCCGTAGACCTCGGACTGTCGCATGATGACCGAGAAGATGGGGGCGGAGCGGTCAGCCGCCACCGGGGTGTCGTGAAGGGACGGGAACCAGAGCTGGATGTCGTGTGCGGCGATTTCCGAAATCGGGCGTCCCGCGAACCAGGGCAGAATATGGTTCTTGTAGTAGCCCCGGTTGACCTTGAGCGTGGACGGCTTCCAGTTCCGGGCGTAGCACCGGAACACTTCCTCGGCGACGGGCTCGAACGGGGTGTCGGGCGGCGCTGCGGCCGAATCGTCGTCTCCCTTGCGGATTGCGGCCACCAGGGGTCCTGGCCCGGCTGCGGGCCTCGTCCGTGGCGATGGAGCCGGCATCGCCGACGATCTTCCAGACCCGCTGTCCCTCGTGCTGGCTATGGATGAAGCAGCGCTTTGCGCCGGAGGGCAGGACCCTGACGCCGAAGCCTTTGAGGTCTCGGTCACGGACGTCGTAGGCGGCCCTGCGGGGCTTGAGCGCATCGACGCGGCGTTGGATGAGGCGAAGCGTCGCCATTGATTTTTTCCTGTGCCCGGTGTTGCAGCCGGGGCGAAATCGGGGACCGAATTCGCCACGAGCCGCCAAATCAGGAGGAAATAAGCAACGCTATGTCAGTATGTTAGCACCGTAGGTGCGCAGGGTGTTCTCCCAGCCTCGCTCCTGTGTAGTCCAGAAGCTCGCTGCGGCGGGTCGAGAACGCGTCCAGCATCGGCTGGCCGTAGCCCGCGATCTCTCGAACCCCTGCAGCTTGGTCCACAAGGGTCGGGAGCGTGGCGTAGCCGATCGTCTGCAGCCCCATGCGCAGTTCGTTGCGGTAGTGGCGCCGATGAGGAGCTTCGACCGGTCGAGACAGTGAGCTCAGCGTTGCGCCACTCCCAGTTCCGGCCGCGTCTTGTTGGCGACCACCGCAAGCGTGTGCAGCTGCGCAACTACGGGTCGAGATTGCGGCTAGCGAGATACCGGAAGGTCGCCGCATGCATGCCGTCGGCCTCCAACCTAGGCCGGCGGCCAGTTGCTGGGCCGTAGCTCCGTGTCTGCAACGGTTCGGTCTTGATGAAGCCCAGCGTGACGCGCCCGGCGTCGTCGTGCGCCTTCACCACCCGTGCCCCTGCTTTCGGCACCGCGTGCACCGCGTAGACCAATGCTCTCTTCAAGCTGTCCCGGGAATCGATCGGCAACTCCCCATGGATGTAGAAGTCCTGCAGTTAGCCCGCCGGAAGAACCGCTCGACATAGACACACACCGCCATCATCAGAACATTGCTCACGGAGATTAACCCGGCGCTAGTCGCACGCCTCAATTGCTTCGGTGAAGCCGCTAAGGTCGAACTCGTAGATGACTTCCCCTCCGAGTAAGTCCTGACCTCAATAAGTGCCTTCCTCGCCCCCTCCATTTTCTCGTGGAATAGCATTGTGTCTCGACTCATGGGGAAGGTTCTCGCTGTCGTCCCGGAGTCGTCCAGAAAGGTGAACTCAATGCGCAGGACGCGCCCGTCGTCGAGCCGGACCCGGACCCTCTGGAGGAGCCCGAACGCATCGTAGTCGTCGTAGACAAGTGTGTCTCCCCCGATCATCAACAGTTCCACGGTGCCAAGGACGCCTCTCCGGCAGTTTACTCCTAGGGCCAGAGCGCTGTTCTCGAGAATCCCGGAGTCCACGCCGGAATTTCAGAAGGTAAGGTGCCTCACGTCGGTCATCTGGTCGACCTCCTCCCAGAGTACCCACTCCCCGTACGTCCCAATTTCCTCGGAGTCTGCCGGGGCGGAGGCCAAGGCCAATGCCGCGGCGACCACAATTGCCCACATCGCTCGCCAGGGTAAGGACATCGGATGCATACCGTCCTGCGGTGCTCGCCTTCGAGTTTCTGGTGCTGACGGCGTGCCGGTCCGGCAAAGTCCGCTTCGCAACTTGGGACGAGATCGACTTCGCAACAACGACATGGACAATACCGGCACAGCGGATGAAGGCGAGGCGCGAGCATCGCGTTCCGCTGTCTGCGCGCGCGCTGGAGGTTCTGTGCGAGGCGCGCGCGTTGGCGGACGGCTCGGGTCTGATCTTTCCGTCGCAACGTGCCCGCGCGATCCACGGCGGCACAGTCTCCAAGCTCATCCGGGAGCTTGGGATCGATGCGGTGCCGCACGGGTTCCGGTCGTCCTTTCGGGACTGGGCGGCGGAATGCACCGATGTGCCTCGCGAGGTTTGCGAGCTGGCCCCGGCGCATGTGAACTCTGACCGGGTGGAGGCCGCCTATCGGCGGACCGACCTCTTCGACCGGAGGCGAGAGCTCATGGAGCAATGGTCGGAATTCGTTGCCGAATGATCGGCGTAGGAGCGACAAGAGCCCTCTCGCCTCGGCACACTCCAAGCCCGGCTACAGGGTCGCGGGCGCGTGAACTCCAGCAGCCGTGACCGCCGCGGCGAGCGCGCGGTCAAGTTTGGCTTGGCCAGCGGAAGCCTCAAGCGCAACGTTAGTTCGGGGTAGGTGGCGTCGTAGACCGGTAGACCATAGCGTGTGCTGGGCAGCGCTCAGATCAGCTGGATTCAAGTTGCACTTGCGCTCGGGCACGGGCGTATTGATGGAGGCGTACCGGCCGCCATTGCTGCGACCGGGACGCCCCAGCCCGCGAACTATCACTCTTGGCCCCTCCACATCGTCAGTGCGGCCATCGTCGCCGCCCAGCGCCGTTCCAGACGACCAGCACGGCCGACCGAACTCGCTCAAACCTCAAATCTGGAACATTCGTCACCAAAGGCCGCTCCAGCACGTCCGCCCGCGCGTTAGTCCGGGATTGAGGCGTCTTGCATTGGCGCACGCGTTTGCGGTAGGTTTGCCGTGACGTGAATATGTCGCGTCGCCACTCGGAGGCGGGGCTTGCTTCGCCCACCGGACGGATACTGGGTAGCCTCGACTGAAACGGGCTCCCATAACGTAATGTAAGATAAGGAGAACTATCGATGGCGAGCCATCAATTCCGTTTCCTTTGCGACACCACCTCCGCCTGCTCTCCAGCGAGAACTGTGCCCGCAGCATACGTCATCGCGGACGCGGAAAACATCGATCGCACTCTCGGTGGCCTATATGGCCGGCGGCCGCGCGGCGAAGAGAGGCCGCGCTGGGAGCGGCTGCCAGATTTCGTTTGCAGATGCTTCGGGACCGACGACGTTAGAGCATTCATGGTGCTCGCGGCACGCGAAACGCCGCAGTTCACGGGCTTCGTGGAAATGGTGCCTGAGTTCGGCTTCGAGCCAATAACGTTGAACCCAGAACCTGGTGTCGAAGTGGTCGATCTGGCGATTCAGAGGATGTTGAGGTGCATTCCGCCTCATTCCGACTTGATCGTGATCTCTCACGATGGAGGCTACCTCGAGGCTCTTAAGCCGGCAGTGACTCCGGGTCGGCGTGTCGCCGTTATCGGCTTTGTCGAACAGCTTTCCCATGTGTACAGGGAGCATGGCCAGATCGAGCTATTTGACCTAGAGCACGACATCGCCGCCTTCGATGTTTCTCCCCCGAGAAAACCCAAGTCCGGCGTTGACCTCGACGACTTCGACCCGGACGAGTTCATGTGAAGGGCACGAAAAGACACACGGCGCTTGATTGCTTTCTGCGATATCGGAGGGGGGCTTTCCCCCTCCGTGCATCTGCGCGATGCGTTAATGGCACGGCCTAGATTGGACGGCCGGAAATGACATCTGTCAAGCCACGGTTATATGTAGTTGTCGATGGCGCGGATATGGATCGCGCCCTCGGAGAGATTCTCAGGCGCAAGCCGCAGCCGAACGAGCGCCCGAGGTGGGGGCGGGTGCTCGAGTTCGCGAGAAAGCAATGGCCTGATCGGGACGTGAAGGGACTGTTCTTGCTTCGCAAACCTCAGCGGTGGTCCGATAACATCAACCGCTTCTCTGAGGCGATAACGGCCTTGGGATTTAGGGCAGAACCCTTCGATGATGTGAAGCAGAAGATCGACGAGATCCTTCGGAAATTGACCGAGCGCAGCGGCGACGTGATCCTGCTCAGTCATCAGGACTACAGGGAGGTGCTGACAGACCTTGTCGATGGCCAACGTATCGTGGGAGTAATCGCATTTCCGGAGCTGTTAGGGCACAACGATGAGTATAAGGAAGCCGGCATCAGAGTGTTCGATTTCGAGCGCGACGCATTAGCCTTCGAACATGCCCTCACAGCACGACACGTGTATACGGGCGACGTATCTGTGGAATCGTTCTTTGATGACGATTGGTAAGGTTCTCAACTCTAGCATTTGGTGCAGCTTTGCCTCGGATCGACAAGGTATGTGGAGTTGAACCAGACAGGCACACCGTCGTCGGCTTCCACTGCACCCTCACCTCCAGTCACTTGAATCCAAACTCGACCAGTCCCTGCGGGGTCTTCCGGCGCCGAGGCCAAGCCCTCCAGCTCACGCCGTTCCGCTGCCGACAAGATGGTTGCCACCGCTGCCTTGCCCAGCGGTTAGCCCTCCAATATTACCGATGAGAATATTGTAATGAATTTATCGATCAGGACACCAGGACACTATCTGACACAAGTCCCGAAATAGTTACCTTCGTGTATGGGCCCCATATTTCCAAATCGCATAATCTAGATTTCTGGGAGCGATATCAAGGATTTGGGCGGCGTCCCGCACGATTTGTTCTGCATCGTCCGCGCGAACCGATTGCGTGTCCAAAGTGTCGGCCACAAAACGTCGAATGTGGATATCTCCCTTGACGTAGTTTTCATTGCCAACATACATTAGAAACATATTAATTGTTCGATACCCAATTCCTTTCAACGGTTGGAGTGCGCATATGATCTGTTTGGGACCGACTGCCTCTAAATCCTGTAGATTTTCGAGACCGATTTGCCGAAGAGCAATGGCCGCGCGGTGGATATTCTCAACTTTCGAAATTGGCGTTCCGGGGGAACAATAACGGGCGACGAATACTTCACTCTCCATTCGAGCAATTCCATACTCCATATAGTGGTTAACGAGCTCCCCCAGGGTTTCCTGATCTGTTGCGGAAGGCAGGTGCTGCCGATCGGGCCTGATTCGACTCAGCCCGAAATGCTGGCAGTAGCGTTCGATAATCGGAACGACCTGCTTCTCGTAACGCAGCCGGGGAGTGAGGATGGCGTCGATCAGTGCAACAGAAAGATGGGCCGGGTAAAACTCGTCTCCCAAATTCAGGCCGTGTAGATCGAACAGCTGACGCACCTCACGCGCGATGGTGTCAGCTTCCTGCATAGACGCGGAAGAGACTTGCTTTGGCGCGAGATTGGGTTGGCTGCGGGGACGCCCTCCTTTGCGACCGTTTTCGCGTGCGGCTGCAGCCTTGGCGGCTGATCGCACTTTGCCGCCGACGGAGCCCAGGCGAGAGGCCATCCAGGTCCTGGAGCCAAGAATACCCTGTAGCAGGGCCGGAATATAAAGATCGGCATCCAGTCGCGGCCAATGCAGGCCCAATCCGGTAGGGCTGATCTCTATGTTCCCAAGGTCTTCCGGCGAGGCATCAGCGAGCCCTTCAGCCAGTTCCGCGGGAAATGCTATCTCCACGCCGGTACTGAGCTGCACGACCACACGATGCCTGCGGCGATCATAGCGCGCGGACTGAGCGTGACCGGCGTCGCGCTTTTTCAGCGCGCGCGCCTCGGACCGTTCGAACTCCGATTCAGTAAGAACCATGGATGTTCCTCCACTCTGCGCACAGCGATGGCAGCACGTGAGCCAGAGCGTCGCTGATACGATTCACGTCCCGATACTCGAAACCGTAGTTCAGACGAAGCTGTGGTGGTCCATGCGGGCAGTGTAATGCGAAGATCGCCTCGCTGCCGCCTCCGATCACGTGGACATGCGCGGGCTGGTGATCGTTTGGATAAATGACCACACGCAGACCACCGAGACGGTGAACAGTCGGCATACGCCAATATAGTGTAACCTAAGCGTTTGGGAAAGAACATCCCCGTGGTTTGGAGGATGGCGCTCCGGGTTGTCGCGTGTCGCCAGTGCGTGGCGCTTCGGACTGTACAGAATCAGGGTGTTGAAATCTGTTCGCCGTTAGTGACTACATACTTAACCCACGGCTCCTGCGCATATGCCTGCCGAGCTTGCGCTCTTCCTTTTCGACCCTCGCTCGCAACTCCTTGAGCTTCTCCGGGTTGTCTAGGATGCGGGCGAATCCTTTCTGGCTCTCGCTCGGGTCCAGGGGCTTGGCGGGTGGCCTGTCGAGCTTGTGAGCGAATCCCTGTTGTTCTTCTTCCGCCTTTCGCCCGCGCTGAGTTCGAGGCTTGCGGTCATCGTCAAGCCTATGCGCGAAGCCCTGCTCCTGACTGGACGTTGGCTCGCGCCGGGTCTGCGGGGCGTCCGGCTTCACCGCGCGCGTGCGATTCTCGTCGAGCCGGTTGCGCAGCTGCTCGACGGTGAGCTGCGCGCGCTCCCTGCCGATCGTCATGGCGTCGAGCCAGGCGCCGTACCTGTCCTCGTCGGCGAGCACGGCCTTGCCGGTGGCTGCCAGCAGTTCCGCGGCTTCACGCCATTGGGGCCAGGCGTCGAGACGGTTGACGGGAAGGCCGCGCTCGACGGCATCACCTTCAAGGATCTTGTACGCCTCGACATGGCGTTCCGCCGCGGCCAGATAGCCCTCGGCGGTCTCACGCGCCGCAGTCTCGTCCTCATGATACTCGAGGAGTCCGTCGATGACGCTGCGAGCGCGCTCGGACAGGTCGGGACGATCAGCGAGGGCACGGACACGGAGGATCAGCGCGTCGTACCCGTCCATCAGCAGCAGTGGAAGATCGGGTTTATCGGCGCGCGCGACGAGGTCGTTCCAGTCCTGTTGCAGCTCCCTGTAGAGCGTGCGCCAGTCGGGCGGCGCGTCGAGCTCCGGGCCGGTCGCGATCGCTTCTGAACTCGGGGGCGGCAGGGCCTGTTCGGAAGCCGGCTCGGCAGCGGGCGCGGCGATCCCGGTCGCAACAGCCTCGGCTGCGAGGGCCTCCACGACTCCCTGTTCTTCGCGCGGCGCGTCTTGGCGCTTCTCGTCTTGTCGCGTCCGGTGGGCGGCCCTGGCCGTCACGGACCTGAGGTACCTGATGGCGCGCGCGTGTTGTTCGCGAAGCTCTTCGATATCGCCCTGGCCGATACCGGCGCGCTCGGCCAGCAGGCGTTCGAACACTTGCGGTTTGGCGCCGAAGGATGCGGCCTGCTTCATCAGCGCGCCGTGCCGGTCGAGGGTCTCGCGGAAGGCCGGGCTGAGCGCCATCGCGTCGCCCTCGGCGCTTGCGCGCCGGCGAAGCTCGTCCCACGCGGCCAGCACCTGCGCGCGCTCCGTCGCGAACGCGTCCACGGCGGCGCCGTGGCGCCAGCCGTTGACGGCGTGACGGATTTCCCGGGCAATGCGCACGATGGCGTTGTCGTTCGCCGCCGCCTGTGTCGAGGCTGCCTGTCCCGCCCGTTCGCCGGGATCGTCATGCCCGGTACCCGCAGTCGGGGTCTCGCCGTCTCCGATAGCGCCGCGCCCGACCCGCGCCTCGAGCTTCGCTGCGCGCCGAACCCGCTCTCTCGCATCCCGCCATTCGCCGTCCGCGACGTAGTCGAGTGCGGCCTCCTTGGGCCGGGAGCGCGACCAGCGCTCGGCCAGATACGCCCGCACCTCGCTGTCGGTGACGGGCATGTCCGCCTCATCCTCGGGACGGCTGTCGGCGATGTCGAAGACGATGGGAGAGCGGTTGACGTAGACGTCGATCCCCTCGCGGTGGCGGGTGGCGGCGGGATAGATAGTCTCCCGAGACGGCCGGTCGTCCGCCAGCAGGAATGCCCGGTCGACCGTCAACCCCTGGGCCGAGGCGATGGTCATGGCATAACCGTAGTCGAGACGGATGTTGTCGTGGTAGTCGCGGATCTCGTCGTGGCGGAACTTCACGCGCCTGCCGTCATCGGTGCGCGCGGTGATATGAACCGACATCTCTGACTCGGGATCGCCCCTGTCCGGCTCCGGATCCCGCCCCGCGCGACCACCGGCCAGCCGGTTGCGGGCCTTGCGCGAGACCGCCGCGCCTTGCTCCTTCCTCACTTCGATGTCCTCGACGGTGACCACGGTGCCGTTGAAGAGCTGCTTCTCCCACTGCGTGGCGCCGATACGGAGACGGTCGCCGACCGCGATCTCCAGCGGCTCCGTCACCCGCCCATCAAGGTCCCGGCTCACCTCGATTACCGCGCGCTTGATGTCCGTTCTATCTCCGAGCACCCGCTCCCGCATCAGCCACGACAATGCCCTGGCCTCCGCCTTTGTGCGCGCGAGCACCACGGCTGATTTTTCCGACTCGGCCTTCACCAGACGCGCCCAGTCGTTGACCAGACCGGTCAGCGTCTTCTCCTCGTCGTAGTGGAGATGGAGCCGGCCCCTGAGCCGCCACGCCTCAATCGCCTGCGCGGCATCGCCGTCCCTGAGCGCCTCTGACACCGCCACCTGCCACGGCGTGAACAAGGGCTTCTTCTCCATCGCCTCGTAGTCGGCGAGGATGGCATCGCGCTCCTGCGGATTGGTGAGACCCGCCCTGAACCGCGCCTGCTCCGGCGTCTCCTTGTGGACATGGACCAGTACGTCCTCCAGGTCCGCCTTCTGGCGCCTGATGCGGTCGACGCGGACGCTGCCCGCCACGTCGCGGATCAGCCGCAGCCCCGGTCCCGCCTCCACCGGCTGCTGCTGCCGGGTGTCGCCGGCGAACACCACCTTCGCCCCGTGGCGCTCGGAGAGCTGGAGTATGTGGTGCGCCTGGCGGGTCGACAGCATCCCCGCCTCGTCCACCACGATCATCGTGTTGCGGCCGATCTCCAGCTGCCCCTTGGCCGCGAGCTTCAGCAGCTTGTCGACGCAGTAGGGCCGTGCATCGCAATCGTCGCCGAGGGCCACCGCGGTCCGCCACGCGACTGCCGTCGGCACGATCTCGTAGCCGTGCTCCTTGTGAAGGTCGGTGATGGGCCTGAGCGTGGTGGTCTTGCCGGAGCCCGCCGCGCCCTCGATCACGGCCACCCGTCCGCCCTGCACGGTCGCATGACGAATGGCCAGCGACTGCTCCTGGCTCAGCGGATAGCCCTGTTCGAGGAGCGTCTCCACCTTCCGCCTGACCGTGTCCTCCGGCAGCTCGCAGCCGGTATCGGCGGCCATGGACGACGCCATGTCCTTCACGGCCTGTTCGAGCCGGAGGTTGTGGCGGGTGGAATAGACCTCGGTATGAGCCATGCCCGCCAATGATTCTGCCGTCGGCTTCTTCGGCTCCAGCCGCTC
>MKWU01004418.1_pt1 | contig 16664 bp, 13 predicted proteins | sample 809101 | NCBI WGS metagenome assembly MKWU01 (sample SAMN05860141, study PRJNA318959) | sponge metagenome | host: Aplysina aerophoba | place: Slovenia: Piran, Adriatic Sea, Gulf of Piran | collected 2013-05-07 | reverse complement strand
TTACATCGACCTCAAATGGGAGGAGGTCTACTACCTCGAACACACCACCCACCCGGTGGAGTTCGACATGTATTACAGCGTGTAAGGAAAACTTTGAAATGTGCAGAGGCGGTATCCACTCCGCCTCTGCACTAATCCCAAAGCACACTACCATCTTTTCTGTTTTTTCCGATCCTAAACTGAAAACTTTTCGATGAGCATAAATCCGAAAATCAATTTAGGAACAAGCCATTCGAATATATCAATCGGTCGCGCGGCTAATATTACAGATATTGAAAAATTATTGCACCAAATCCAACTTAACAATTTTGAAGATGATAGCAGCGCAGCTATGACACTAAAACTCGCTACACACAAATCTAGTGGTATATTATCTGACATTTGGACTGCTATGGCAGTAGGAACAATATGCCGGCATTGTTTTCCAAAATGTATTGTAAAAGCTTGGGGTATCAATAAGTTAAGGGAGGATTTTGAAGAAACTGAATTTGCTAAAAGTTTACCTGGCTTAGTCGCAATACAAATGGCTCGTTCCGTTATATCGGATAACGAAAAATCGGTTGTTGATCAAAGCCGCATCGAACAAATTATAAGCCGAGACCGATTTGGTATATTCGAAGCATCAGGAGGAAAGACACGAACTTTATGCGAATTCGATCCGCAACAACCGCTCGCTCTAGCGCTCTCTGAAATAAATTCCGCGACGAGTATAGAAGATCGACACAGATTATTTCGTCATTTGATTTTGCAGTTCCGTGCTAATCTCGAAATTGGCGGAACGAAAAGGAAAATCAGCCCAGTTGATGCTGGCCCTGTTCGGTATATTACTACTTTCCTAAACGAGCTGCATGACAACGCATTTGAGCATGGACGCATGGATCCTTCTAAACAAAATAAACTACGGTTTCTGCGCTTTAAGAAACATATTTCTACAAATCGGGATGATTTGCTCGAACGTGCCAGTCAATTCATACCGCTTTATGAATATCTTAGCGAAGTAACACGTGGTGCAGGTGCCGAGGCAATCATTGAGGCGTCCGTTTCAGATTTCGGATTAGGTATTATCGATCATTTTTTGAATTCTGATCACGGAACAAAGTTTACAAAAACTGATCGAAGATCACTATTGGACAACATTCTATTAGAAAAATTGAGCGCAAAGGGGGGCGATCCTGGAGCCGGCCAAGGTATTTCTAAAGCTTTAGTTGCCGCCAAGAGGATGTCTGCGTTTGTATCGTTACGTACTGGCGAATTTTGGGTTGCTCAATCTTATGCAGACCCTAACGCACCTGTACCATTACAAAATGTACAACAACAGCCTGTCGCTCCAGTGATAGGCACTCACTGGCAGATTATTTTGCCGCAACCGTTATAGATGTATACATTCAATATCCTTTTTGAATTTGACGCTGAAATTGCCGAAACACGGGTCCTCGAACTTGGCGAGGACGAAAGTCTTGCCGATCTGTTTGAATCATATTACAAAATTTTTAATTCTCAACTACGCCTTCGCACATCGCTGATAGTTGTTCGTCCGCCCGTCCATATTCCTTTAGATCCTGACAAAATTAAAAAAATGAAGATGCGAAGTCGTACGCCTTCGGATAAATATCGCTTTCTTTGGGAGGCGTACAAATCGTGCGACCTGACATTTTCACGTGTCGGTGTAATTCCTGTCCATCTATTGTTTTCTTGGGATTATAAGATTTACATCAGCGAAAACATTAACCCGAAAGCGAAAATCAGTCCTTTAGATAAACCAAAAGCAAGCGACCCTACCGTAATTGATAAAATAAAAATTTGCGAATTTGACTTCCTTGTATCGCAGTCAAAGGCTAAACTTCCAGCGGCACCTGGGGTTGTATATAGAGCACCCTCTCAAGCCTTAGTTCAATCATTCTTAAGGGTTGGAAATGTGCAATACTCAAGATCGGCCATTGATGCAGTATTTTTCTGGCTTCTGCCTTACCTAAAGAGATGCGTCGGGATTATCACAGATACTTGGTCAATCTCTTCGATTTCGTTGAATGCAAGCCGGCGCCTTCAGGTGTATCGTGATGCCACTTTGCCACCGTGTTCAGTAGAAATGCTCTCGCAGTATCATGACGGTTCGAGTGCTCGCGCTGCGGAAGCTGCTGAGATTGTTGAACAGTTTTTTTCAAGTGAAAGCGAAGATTTAGACAAAGTGGTGTTTTTGATTAGCGCAACTCAAACCGGCAGTTTGGTGAAGAATGTTAAACGTTCATTAAATTCTCGAAACTTGTCCTCGAAGGCGATTTCTTTTGTTGCGATATTTAAGCTCGGGACGATACCGCTGCCAAGCGATTTATGTGCGCTAAGGGATTTGACTGGCGAAAGTGGATTCCAAACTATTTCGCCCGACAAAGATTTTCGGAATGCATCTTTTGAAGCGATCGAGATTGACGATGGCGTATATTTTCCCCTTAGTTACAGAAATATCGAATATGGATTAAAGATATCCGAAGTGACTAAGTCAAATTTAGCTTTCTTTTCGAGCTACGATGATCCAAATTTGGTTCGAGTACATCGGGATGTTGAAGATGACAGGACTCCACGTCATCACGGGATTTGGGTCGATACTGGCCGGTTAATTGAGGCTCAAATCTTTCAGAAGAAGTTTGAAGACGCTATTTTGGCTCTTAACCCCAAACCCGAACTGATTGTTACGCCACGACACGCGAACGCGCGTCGGTTAGGTGCGCTGGCGTGTGGGATACTTTCGAGAACTGGATTAAGTGTAGAGCTTGTTGATCATTCCACACTATGGATGGAAGATAGCGATCTTGATCACGACAGTGAGGTGATCAAAAAGATTGAAATGGTGCCTAAGAATAGTGCAATCCTTATTTTGGACGATGCATTTGTTACCGGATCTCGCCTTGCGGGTTATCAAACTCATTTGCGCTATAGGGCATTTGAAGGTAGGCTGCATTATCTTGTTGCTCTAGCACGCCCTTCGAGCTTCGACGATTGGGAACTTTTTCGAAAGCGCCTTGGGTATCCCTTTCGGAGAGAGGAAGAATCGACTCTTCGACATACCGTACAAGCTGTAGAACGAATATTGCTGCCAGACTGGCACAGCAGACAGTGTCCATGGTGTAGGGAAATTGAATTGTATAGAAGACGTGAAATACGATCGGAGTCGATTGATGATATTAAAATGCGCGAAAGGCTTCAATTTCTTCAGAGCGGGAGGGTGAACGGTCTAGTGGATCAGTTGTTTTTGGAAATCGATAGTTTACCGTCGATGAAAATTTCGCAGAGATCAATTTTCGTTTTACCTTCTTCTGGTCAAGCGTCGACATTTGCAGCGGTCGCAAGTGCTTTACAGGAGCTTAGAACTTGTGGGGACAGTAGCGTTAGGCCATTACTTGGTCCCAGACATTATCCGTTTGCAACCGTACTTAATTATAAGGAATACCTTGTACACACCTTTACGGATTCAATATTGCGCGCGTCGATATTGAGAGCAACACTTCGGGACGAGCTTGTTTATGCGGATCAGTCGTCAGAAATAGATAGAGCGAATGCTGCTCGGAATATAGTGCTCGCTGACGTTGGCACCACCTCAAACTTGGCTGGAGAACTTTCACTTGCTCTTGCGGACGATAGATTTCCGGAGTTGGAAGTAACGGGTGAGATGTATGACCGTTTGATTAATTTTGGCATGAGTTTCTTAGTATCCGGGAGCAAGTGAATTTACGATAAATTTTTGATCTTATAAATTTCACATACGATTCAGAATTGAATTCGCAAGGGTTTTTGGTTTGAATAATAGCGCCAGTCAAATTAATTGTGTGGTTTGCCCGGTAGAATATCCCGTGCGGCGTAACGTCAAATTTTGGTTCTGTTTGTGTGAGCCGCCTCTTGTGGAGCGAGAACATGTTACTCAGTCGGCGTAGCACTTGACTTGAAAATTCTTGTTCATTTACGGCCGGCTCATCCGAAATCGGGCGGCGGGCGCATCGGGCCACGTTCGGGAAGTTCGAGATCGACGCCGCCGAGGGCGGCGAAGCGGGCGTGGATGGCCCGGCCGAGATCCTTCGGCGGCGGGGCTTGGCCGACGGTGCGCCGCAGGATGTCGCGCGCTTCCTCCTCCATAGAGCGGCCGTTCTCGGCAGCGCGCACGCGCAGGCGGCGCTTCAGCCCGTCGTCGAGGTTCCTGATCGTGATGCTCGCCATGTGTCGCGTCTCCTGTCGCGCTTTTTATGCATATTTAATCGTCGATTGCAGTGCAGGCAATCGCTCCGCCCCTGACCGAACGCCGCCGACCGGCCGGACCCGGAACCCTTCACGCCGCGCCCTTGCCCGCGGCGGGACGCGGCCATATCGTCCGTAGCGGGGCGCCGGCCGCGCCCGGCGGCGGCCGAACCGGGGGAGCCACGCATGATCAGGGTTTCGGATATCGCCTTTGCGCGGCTGCAATCGCCGGATCTGGACCGGGCGGAGGAATTCCTGACCGATTTCGGCATGGTCCGGGCGGAGCGCACCGCGGACCGGCTCTACATGCGCGGCACGGACCCGGCACCCTTCATCCATGTCACCCATCTGGGCGAGGAGCCGCGCTTCCTCGGGCTTGGCTTCGCGGCGCGGCGCGAGGCCGACCTGCACCGCCTCGCGGCGCGGGACGGCGCCTCGGCCGTCGAGGAGATGGACGATCCGGGCGGCGGGCGGCGCGTTCGCCTGACCGATCCGCACGGCTGCGCGGTCGAGGTCGTCTGGGGCCGGCAGCCGGTCCCGGAAATCGCGGTCAAGCGCTTCGAGATCAACACCGCGCGCGCCGGCCTCGCCCGGGCCGGCGAGCTGACCCGCATCGAGGCCGGCCCGTCCCACGTCAAGCGCCTCGGCCATGCCGTGGTCATGACCACCGACCTGTGGGGCGGTACGAACTGGTACCGCGAGACCCTCGGCCTCGTGCCGTCGGACGAAGTCTATGTCGAGGGCGACGAGGACAAGGTCGTCGCGACCTTCAACCGGGTCGACGGCGGCGCGGACTATGTCGACCACCACACCTTCCTGTGCATCGACGGGCCGAAGACCGGGCTCAACCACCTGGCGTTCGAGGTCCACGACATCGACGACGTGATGATGGGCAACGCGCATCTGCACGCGGGCGGAAAATACGACCACATGTGGGGCCTGGGGCGGCATGTGCTCGGCAGCCAGGTCTTCGACTACTGGTGCGACCCGTGGGGCCGGGTGCACGAGCACTGGACCGACAGCGACCGCCTCAACGACAGCCATCCGGCCAGCCGGGTGCCGGCGGAGATTGGCTTCCAGTCCCAGTGGGGCGAGCCCGTCCCCGAACGATTCATTACCCACGCGACGCCCTGACCGTGGCACAGGCCGCGCCAGGCCCGGCACCGGGCCGGGGAACGGCCGGGGGTTTGCCCCACTCCCTCTGCTTTCGGGTGAGCAGTCCACATGTCCGAGGTAGCCGCGCATGGGCGCTGCCCGCTTCAAGCGCTGGCAATTGCGCGACCGGTCGGCTAGGCTTCGCGGCGCAATCCCGGAATTCCTTTGGGAGGAGACGGGAATGGCGGGAAATATGAGGAGTCTGAAATGCGTAAATTGAGTCTTTTGATCGGCGCCGCGGCCATTGCCGCCGCCCCGTCCCTTGCGATGGCCGAAACCGGCATGCGCGCCATCGCCTTCATTCCGCACAAGCATCCGGTGATGAAATCGTCCCACGACTGGGTCAACAAGGTGAACGCCGCCCTCAAGGGCACCCTGAAGATCAACTATATCGGCGGGCCGGAGGTCATCGGCCGGCGCGAGCAGTGGGATGCGGCCAAGAACGGCGTCATCGACATCATCTTCGCCGTGTTCGCCGACATCCAGGACCGCGCGCCCTCAACCGCGTCGAGCTGGCTGTCCAAATGCACGATCCCGGCCGAGCGCAACAACGGCCATTTCGCCCATCTCGACGCCCAGATGGCGAAGCTGAACCTGAAGCTGCTGGCGCGGGTCCAGTACGGCAACTTCTATCTGTGGATGAACAAGAACGCGAAGTCGCTGGCCGATCTCAAGGGCCTGAAAATGCGCACGGGTTCGCTCTACGACAAGATGATGAAGAAGCTCGGCATGGTGCCGGTGACGATGAACTCGCCGGCCGTCTACCAGGCCCTGGAGCGCGGCGTGGTCGACGGATTCGGCTGGCCGACAGCCGGCGTGCTCAAGCGCGGCTGGGTCAAGAAGGCGAAGTATGTGATCGACCTGCCCTTCTTCGGCAACTCGAACATGGGCGCGATCATGAATCTCGACCAGTGGAAGAAGCTGCCGGCCGACGCGCAGAAGAAGATCACGGAAATCTCGGTCGCCTACGAGCCGGGCATGGTGAAATACTACCAGGGCCTGGAAGCGAAGGACTGGGAGTCCCTCAAGGGCAACGTCACCAAGATCAAGTTCTCGGACGCCGAGAACAAGGCTTATGTCGACGCCGCCTACGAGACCGAGTGGGCGCGCCTGACCGAGAAGGTCGGCGCCAAGCGCGTGGCGGAGCTGAAAAAGCTCGCCTGCAACTAGGCGCGTCGCCGCTGAACGTGTAATTTCGGGGGCGGCCGCTCGCCGCCCCCGGATTTTATGGATCGCCCCATGCAACGCCTGCTTCGCATCCTCGACCGGATCGAAGACGCGATGTCGTTCGGCGCCGTCCTGCTGTTGGTCGCTATCACGCTGGCGGTCTGCCTCGAAGTCTTCATGCGCTACGTTCTCAACGACCCGCTGGTCTGGGTCGTCGAGCTGTCCGAATACGCGCTGCTCTACATCTGTTTCCTGGGCGCGGCCTGGGCCTTGCGCGAGGGCAATCACGTCCGCGTCGATATTTTCCTCTACGCCTTCTCCCAGCGCTGGCGGCAGCGCTTCGGTGTCGTCTCGTCCCTGCTCGGGCTCGGGATCACGCTCATCCTGCTGATCTGGGGGGTCGGGGCGACCTGGGAGAAATACGTCACCGGCGCCTACAACCCGACGGTCGTGGAATTCCCGTCCTGGATCGTCCTGCTGTGCATCCCGGCCGGCTCCCTGATCCTGGCCCTGCGCTTCCTGCGCCACACGATCGAATTCGCCACCGGCGCGCGCAGCGACCGGACAGGCTACGAAACGGAAATCGGATAGATGGGCCCCGAGTGGTGGGTCGTCCTGCTGGTCATCTTCGGCGCGCTGATCGTGCTGCTGGCGATCGGCGTGCCGGTCGCCTTCGCCTTCCTCACCATCAACGTCGTCGGCGTCTACATTTTCTGGAACGGCTTCGCCGGCTTCAACCAGCTCGTGCTGTCGGTCAGCGCATCCGTCACTCATTTCGCGATTCTGCCCGTCCCCCTGTTCATACTGATGGGCGAAGTGATGTTCAGATCGGGCATCGCCTCGAAACAGATGGAGGTGCTGGATTCCTGGTTCGGCCGGGTGCCCGGCCGGCTCAGCCTGATGGCGGTGGGCGGCGGCACCATGTTCGCCACGCTGACCGGCTCGGGCATGGCGGGCACGGCGATGCTCGGCAAGCTCCTGGTGCCGGACATGGAAGAGCGCGGCTACGGCAAGCCGATGACGCTGGGGCCGATCCTCGGCTCCGGCGGTCTGGCGATCATGATCCCGCCGTCGGCGCTCGGCGTCCTGCTCGCCGCCATCGGCGATTTCTCGGTCGGCGATTTCCTGATCGCGATCATCCTGCCGGGCCTGCTCATGGGCCTGTTCTATGCTTCCTACATCGTGATCCGCTGCACCCTGCAGCCTCATCTGGCGCCGCCCTACGACGTGCCGCCCCAGCCCCTGCTGCCCAAGATCGGCAACACGCTGATCTACGTCTTTCCGCTCGCCGCCATCGTGTTTCTCGTGATCGGCCTGATCTTCCTCGGCGTGGCGACGCCGACGGAATCGGCTGCCCTGGGCGCCGCCGGCACCTTCGTCCTGGCGGCGCTGTACCGGGGCTTGCGCTGGGAGGTCGTCACGAAGTCGCTCCGCTCGACCCTGGGGACGACGGTCATGATGTTCATGATCCTCACCGGCACCACGGCGTTCGGCCAGATCCTCGCCTTTACCGGCGCCTCGCGCGGCATGGTCGAGCTGGCGACGGCGGTCCAGGTCGCGCCCTTCGTCATCATCGTCCTGATGATGCTGGTGCTGCTGGTCATGGGCACCTTCATGGAGCCGCTCTCGATCATGTTCCTGACCGTGCCGATCTACCTGCCGATCGTCGAGGCGCTGGCGCCGGGCCTCGGCATGACGCCGGAGCAGGCCGTGATCTGGTTCGGCGCGATCATGCTGCTCAACATGCAGATGGCGAGCACCTCGCCGCCCTTCGGACTCCAGTTGTTCGTCATGAAGGGCGTCGCGCCGGCCGGCACGAAGATGATGGACATCTACAAATCCGCCCTGCCCTTCCTGGGCTGCGATTCCATGGTCATGCTGCTGATGATCTTCTTCCCGCCGATCGTCCTATGGCTGCCGGGAATCTAGCCGGCAGCATGCCGACCGGCGCTGCCGGCGAAGCGCGACCCAGATACCGCCTTGCCGTGGATGTCGGCGGCACGTTTACCGATGTCGTGATTGCCGACGAACGCGGGCGCGGGTTGAGCGCCGCCAAGGTGCCGACGACGCCGCACGACCGCGCGCTCGGCGTGATGGACGGCATCCGGGCCGCCGCGGCGGCCGAGGGGATCGGCCTGGACGGGATCGCGGAGGTGGTCCACGGCTCGACCACCGGCACCAATGCCCTGATCGAGCGCAGCGGCGCGAAGGTCGGCTTCCTCACGACCGCGGGCTTCCGGGACATGCTGGAGATCGGCCGGGTCCAGCGGCCGATGGAGGGGCTGTACGATTTCACCGTCGACCGGCCGCCGCCGCTGGTGCCGCGCCACCGCTGCCTGGAAGCCGTCGAGCGCATTGACGCCGAAGGCCGGATCGTGACGCCGCTGGACGAAGCGAGCGTCGCCGTGGCGGCGGAGGTCTTTGCCGGCCAGCAGGTCGAGGCCGTCGCCGTCTGTTTCCTGTTCGCCCATCTGAACCCGGCGCACGAGGACCGCGCCGCCGAAATCCTGGGCGAGCGCCTGCCCGGCGTGCCGATCAGCGTTTCCAACCGGATGAGCCCGGAATACCGGGAATACGAGCGCGCCTCGACGGCGGTGATGAACGCCTACCTGACCCCGGTGATGGACGAATATCTGGGCAATCTCGAAGCCCGGATCGCCGAAGCGGCGGGCCGCGCGCGGCTCTCCGTCATCCAGGCCAACGGCGGCTCCACCTCCGTCGCACAGGCCCGGCGCAAGGCGGTGACGACCGTCAACTCCGGCCCCTGCGGCGGCGTCGTGGCAGCGGCGCTGTACGGCCGGCGGCACGCGCGCGAACGCATGGTCTCGGTCGATATGGGCGGGACGTCCTTCGATATCGGGCTGATCGAGGAAGGCCGTTCGAGGGTGACGACCGAGGGCGATTTTCAGGGCCTGCCGGTGAAGATTCCGATCATCGACCTGCACATCATCGGCGCCGGCGGCGGCTCCATCGCCTGGATCGACCCGGGCGGTGCGCTCAATGTCGGGCCGCAGTCGGCCGGCGCCGTGCCCGGCCCGGCCTGCTACGGCCGGGGCGGCAGCGAGGCGACGGTGACCGACGCCAACCTGGCGCTCGGCCGGCTCAACCCGGACAATTTCAACGCCGGCCGGATGGCCCTCGACAGGGACGCGGCGAAACGCGCCGTCAGTGCCCTGGCGGAAAAAATGGGCGCGAGCCTGGAAGAGGCGGCGCTCGGCGTGGTCAGGGTCGTCAACGCCAACATGACCCGCGGCATCGCCACGGTCACGATCCAGCGGGGCATCGATGTGCGCGATTTCTCGCTGGTGTCGTTCGGCGGCGCCGGCGGCGCCCATGCGGTGGCGCTGGCCGAGGAACTGTCGATGGCCGAAGCCATCGTGCCGCCGATGCCGGGCACCTTCTCGGCGGTCGGCCTGCTGGCGACCGAGATGCGCCACGACTATGTGACGGCGACCGGCGGCATCGTCGCCGCCCAGGCGGATACCGCGTCGCTGGAAGCGGCCTTCCGGGCGATGGAGAAACAGGGCCGCGACCTGTTGGCCGAACAGGGCTTCGCGGACGAGCGTATCCGGCTGACCCGCCTCGCCGACCTCAAGGTCGTGGGCCAGACCTATGAACTGCTGCTGCCCCTGCCCGAGCGCGGGACGGTGACGGAGGCCGGCATCGCCGCCCTGGTCGCGGATTTTGGCGCGCTCTACCGCGAACGCTATGCCTTCTTCTTCGAGGACGAGCCGATCGAGATCGTCAACCTGCGCCTCAGCGCCGAAGGCCTCAATCCGCCCGTCGATTTCCCGGAAAGCGCCGGAAGCGGCGAATCGCCGGAAGCGGCGCAGAGCGGCAGCCGCCCGGTCTATTTCGACGGACCGGGCTGGACCGAGACGCCGATTTTCGAGCGCTCGAGGCTCGCCCATGGCATGATGGTGCCCGGACCCGCGGTGATCGAGGAGGAGACTTCGGCCACCCTGGTGCCGCCGGGCCGGCGCGCGGAAGTCGCGGCCGATCTCGGCCTGATCGTCGGTCTGCGCGGGCCTTGAGGGAAAGGGCGATGAACGATCTGGTGACCATGCAGGTGATCCGCTACGCCTCGGAGCAGATCGCCGACGAGATGGGCTACACGCTGGTGCGCACCGGCCGCTCGACCATCATCACCGAGATCAAGGACATTTCCTGCGTCGTGACCGACGCCAGGGGGCAGACGGTCGCCCAGGCCCACCATACGCCCAGCCTGCTCGCCGGTTTCGAGATCACCATGCGCGAACTGGTGAAGGAATTCCGGGCCGAGGACCTGGCTCCCGGGGACGTTATCGTTACCAACGATCCCTACAAGGGCGGCCAGCACATCATGGACCTGTACGCCATCGCGCCCGCCTTCTACCGCGGCGAGTTGATCGGCTTCGTCGGCAACATCACCCACCATTCCGACCTCGGCGGCGTGGCGGCCGGCGGCGTCGCGGGCGGCATCCGCGAGATCTACCTGGAAGGGCTGCGCCTGCCGATGGTGAAGCTCGTGAAGGCGGGCGTGGAGGACCGCGAGATCGTCGGCATCATCCGCAACCAGATTCGCGTGCCGGACAAGACGATGGGCGATATCCGGGCGCAGATCAGTTCGCTGATGGTCGGGACGGACCGGCTGATCCGCCTGTTCGACCGCTACGGCAAGACGGTCGTACAGACCGCCTGGGACGACCTGCTCGACTATTCCGAACGGCGCATGCGCCAGGGGCTGATGGCCCTGCCCGACGGCACATACGAGGCCGAGGATTTCATCGACGACGACGGCATCAACGACGCGCCGATCCGCATCGCGCTCAGAGTCACGATCGACGGCGACCGGGCCATCGTCGACCTCACGGACTGCGACCCGCAGGCCGAGGGCAACACCAATTCGACCATGGCGAACACCCACGCCGCGATCTACTACGTCATGATTGCGGTGGTCGATCCGCACGCGCCGCCCAATTCCGGCTGCTACCGGCCGGTCGAGGTGGTGACGAAGAAGGGCACGATCGCCGATCCGCTGCCGCCGGGCGCTGTCGCGGCGCGCACGAACGCCTCGCAGAAGATCGCCGAGGGCACTTTCTTCGCCCTGTCGCAGGCGGCGCCGGAGCGAGTGACTGCCGGCAGCCACGGCCAGATCACGACCTGCGGCTTCGGCGGCACCGATCCGAAAACCGGCGAGACTTTCATCATGATCGACATCCAGGGCGGCGGCAACGGCGGCCGGCCGCGCCAGGACGGCGCCGACGGCCAGGACAGCCACCTGCCGCGCTTCATGAACACGCCGGTCGAAGCGGTGGAGAGCCGCTTCCCGTTCCGCATCGACCGCTACGAATTCCTGCCGGACACCGGCGGCGCCGGGAAGTTCCGCGGCAGCCTTGCGCTGCGCCGCGACATCCGCCTGCTCACCGGGCCGGTCAGCTTTGCGCGCTACGCCGACCGGCAGAAATTCCGGCCCCAGGGGCTGTTTGGCGGCAGGCCCGGCGCGCCCGGCGCAATTGTGCGCAATCCCGGTACGCCAAATGAAGAGCGCATGCGCTCCAAAGCGCTGGATACGCTGGCCGAGGGCGATGTCGTCAGCCTGCGCCAACCGGGCGCCGGCGGCTACGGCGATCCGCACGAACGCGACTTCGCCGCCATCGACCGCGACCTGCTGGACGGCAAGGTGACGGCGGACGCCGCGGCGCGCGACTACGACGCGGTCGTCGACCGGGCAGCCTTGCGGATCGACCGCGAGGCGACCGCTGCACTGCGCGCGGGAGCGGCCCGCACTGCCGTCGCGGCGGAGTAACGGCAGGTAGCGGAGAGTCCGCATGATCGAGCTGCCGGAAGAGATTGCCGCCATCCGCGAGACCTTCGCGCGTTTCTGCGACGAGCAAATCCTGCCCCAGGCCGAGGCGATCGACGAAGCCCACGCGTTTCCGCGCGACCTGTTCCGCCAGATCGGCGAACTCGGCTTTTTCCGCATGCGCTATCCGGAAGAGGTCGGCGGGCTGGAACTGGGCCTGCTGCCCTTCTGCCTGGCGGTCGAGGAACTGTCCCGCGGTTCGATGGCGCTCGCCGCCGCCTGCTCGATGCAGGCGCTGATGGGCACCCATTTCCTCAACGAACTGGGCAACAAGGACATCGTCGAGCGGCTGCTGATCCCGGCGCTCGACGGCGACAAGGTCGGCGGCATCTGCATGACCGAGCCCAACGCCGGCTCCGACCTGCACGGCATGAACACGCGCGCGGCGAAAGCGGACGGCGGCTGGCGGCTCAACGGCCAGAAGATGTGGGTAACCTCGGCGCCCATCGCCGATTTCTTCACCGTCTTCGCCAAGGCCGGCGAGGAAGACCGCATCACAATCTTCCTGGTCGAGCGGGACTTCGAAGGTCTGCAGGTCGGACGGGCGATCGAGAAGCTGGGCGTGCGGGCGCTGCCGACCTCCGAACTGTCGTTCAGCGACTGTTTCGTGCCGGATAGCCACCGGCTCTGCGAAGTCGGCGAGGGCGAGCAGCATCTGCGCAAGATCCTCGCGCGCATCCGCATCATGACCGGCGCCATGGGCATCGGGATCGCGCGGGCGGCGCTGGACGACGCCGTGCAATATGCCGGCGAGCGCAAACAGTTCGGCAAGCCGATCAACCGCTTCCAGGCCATCCAGATGCGCCTGGCCGACATGGGGACGGACCTCGAAGCCGCCCGCCACCTCGTTATCCACGCCGCGCAACTGTGCGACGCCGGCCTGCCGCACCACAAGGAAGCGGCGATGGCCAAGCTGTTCGCGTCCGAGGCCGCGGCGCGCATCTGCGAACACGCCTCGCGCATCTTCGCCTCCTACGGCTTTGCCATGGAATATCCCGCCCAGCGCTATCTGCGCGACGTGCGCTTCCTGCTGATCGGCGGCGGCACCAGTGAGATCCTGAAGCTGATCATCGCCAAGGAGGTCTCCGCCGGATGACGCGCAGACCGATCAGGGTGCTGGTCTCCAAACCGGGGCTGGACGGCCACGACGTCGGCGCCAAGGTCGTCGCCCGGGCGCTCAAGGACGCCGGCATGGACGTGATCTATACCGGCCTGCGCAAGACCCCGGAAGAAATCGCCCGCCGGGCGAAGGACGAGGATGTCGACGTGATCGGCATGTCGATCCTGTCCGGCTCGCACCTGCCGCTGGCCCGGCGGCTCAAGGACCTTTGGGACGAGTACGATCTCGGCACGCGGATGTGGCTGGTCGGCGGCAACGTGCCGGAAAAGGACCATGAGGCGCTCGCCGATATCGGCGTCGACGCCGTCTTCAATTCGCGCAGCCGGCTCGACGACATCGTCCGGTATATCGAGGAGAATGTAGCGAGATGGCCGAGAAACTAGCCACGGAACCCGAAAGCGGATTGGATTTGCCCAACAGCGATTTGCCAAGGGGCGTGCAGCCGGTCTTCGCCGATTCCGGCATCGAGGTGAAGCCGGTCTACACGGCGGCCGACCTGAACGGCGGCAACGGAAGCGGCGGCGGCAACGGGGCGGGCGAGGAACGGCCCGGCGAATATCCCTTCACCCGCGGCATCCACGCCGACATGTACCGCCGCCGGCCCTGGACGATGCGCCAGTATACAGGATTCGGCAACGCGCAGGCGACCAACGAGCGCTTCCACTATCTGATCGAGACCGGCAACACCGGCCTTAACGTCGCCTTCGACCTGCCCTCCCAGTGCGGGCTGGACAGCGACGATCCGGTTGCCGAAGGCGAGGTCGGCCGCGTCGGCATGGCGATCGACAGCCTGCGCGACTTCGAGGTCGCCTTCGACGGCGTCGATCTCGACAAGATCACCGTATCGCTCACGATCAACGGCGCGGCGGCGATCATGATCGCCATGTATCTCGCCATGGCCGAGAAGCGCGGCTACGACATCGCCACCCTGCGCGGCACGGCCCAGAACGACATCCTCAAGGAAATGGTCGGCCGCGGCACCTGGGTCTTCCCGGTCGAGCCGTCGGTCAAGCTGGTCGGCGACACCATCGAATATTGCGCACGCCATGCGCCGAACTACAGCCCGGTCAGCGTGTGCGGCTACCATATCCGCGAGTCCGGCTGCGACCCGGCCGAGGAAATGGGCTACGCCTTCGAGATCGCCAAAGCCTATATCGACGAGACGCTGAAGCGCGGCCTCGCCATCGACGATTTCGCCGGACGGCTTTCCTTCAACTTCAACGTCTTCGGCAAGCTGTTCGAGGAAGTCGCCAAGTTCCGCGCCGGCCGCCGGATGTGGGCGAAAATTCTGAAAGAACAGTATGGAGCGGAAAATCCGAAAACCATGTGGATGCGCATGATCGCCGGCGGCGGCGGATTCGGGCTGACCATCGACCAGCCTGAGAACAACATCATGCGGGGCGCCTACTATGCGCTCTCCGCCGTGCTGTCCGGCGCCCAGACGATCGCGCTGTGCTGCTACGACGAGGCCTATACGATCCCGTCGCCCAAGGCGCAGCAGATCTCGATCCGCACGATGCAGCTGCTGATCGAGGAGCTCGGCCTGTGCGACACGGTCGATCCGCTCGGCGGCTCCTATTTCGTCGAAGCGCTGACCGACGGGATGGAAGAGAAGATCGAGGCTGTGATGCAGCGCGTGCAGGACGAGGGCGGTATCGTCGCCGGCGTCGCCAGCGGCCGGATCCAGGACCGGGTCTCGCAGCAGGCCTACGAGCACCATCGCCGGGTCGAGAATGGCGAGGCCCGCAAGGTCGGCGTCAATTGCTACCGGGTGCCGGAGGAAAAGCCGGACGTCGAGTTCCATCCGGAACGGCGGGAAGACCTCGACATGCAGCTCGCCAGCCTGAAGCAGGTGCGCGCCGAACGCAGCCGGGACGCCGTCGACCGCGCACTGAAACGGCTGCACGCCGATGCTGTTGCCGGCGCCAACACGATGCCGGCGATCATGGAAGCGGTGAAAGCCTATGCGACGGTCGGCGAGATGACGAATATCCTGGCCGACGTCTACGGCCGGTTCGAGGAACCCATCACCATCTGAGGCCGGCCGGGCCGTTCGGAATAGACACCCGCGGAGGGAAACAGTGAAAAGACGCACCCTGATCGCCATGGAGCAGGCGCTGGCGATGCCTTACGCGACGATGCGCTTCGTGCATCTCGGCTGGCGGGTCATCCGGGTCGAATCGACTGGCGGCGGCGACCAGCCCGGCGACCCGAACCGCTATATCGGCGGGCCGGTGCCCGGCATCGAACCCTTTTCCTATTTCCTGGCGCAGAATGTCGGCAAGGAATGCGTCGCGCTGAACCTCAAGACGGCGGAGGGCCAGGCCGCCCTGCACCGGATGATCCGCGAGCTGGATGCCGACGTGTTCACCTGCAACACGATTCCCAGCCGCTACGAACAGCTCGGCATCGACTACGAAACCCTGAGCGCGGTCAAGCCCGGGCTGATCTGGGCCGGCATTTCCGCGATGGGGCCGGACTATCCGAAGGTCGCCGGCTACGATCCCGTCATCCAGGCCATGTCCGGCTATATGGAGGTGACCGGATTCGAGGACGGGCCGCCGACCCTGATGGGCGTGCCGGTGGTCGATCTCAAGGCCGGCGACGAGATTTATGCCAACGTCCTGCTGGCGCTGGCCGAAGGCGCAGACCGGGCCGGCGGCCGGCGGATCGACGTTTCGATGCTCCAGGCCGCGGCGTCCTGGCTGATCACCCTGCTGCCCCTGATCGACCTCGATTGCGACCCGGAAGAGATCGGCCGCTGGGGCAACGCCCACCGCAAGTTCATCCCGACCAGCGTCTATCCGACCAGCGACGGCTATATCTACATCGCCGTCGGCAGCAACGCCCAGTGGCGCCGGCTGACCGGGATCGACCGCTTCGTCCCCGTCGCCAAAGACGGTGCGCGCGATACGCCGGAAGCGCGCTACCGGGACCGCGAGGCGATCTACCGGGAAATCGGCGCGGCCACGGGGCAGGCGCCGCTGGAGACCGTCTCGGCGGAATTGTCGGCGGCGCAGATCCCCAATACGCCGATCAACCCGATCCCGCAGGTCCACGAGATGCCGGCCGTCCGCTCGAAAATGACCCGGACCGTCCTGCCGACAGGCCAGGCGCTGCGCCTCCAGCCGCGCGCCGTCGACCTGGCGGACAAGC
>MKWU01004417.1_pt1 | contig 16668 bp, 20 predicted proteins | sample 809101 | NCBI WGS metagenome assembly MKWU01 (sample SAMN05860141, study PRJNA318959) | sponge metagenome | host: Aplysina aerophoba | place: Slovenia: Piran, Adriatic Sea, Gulf of Piran | collected 2013-05-07 | reverse complement strand
CAGCCCGTGGAGTCCATGTAGTTCAAGTCGTCGATGATCGCCCGCATGCAGGTCACGCGGGGAGGTCCCATGCGTCCCTCCTTGTGTATCAGTGGTTTCATCACTTCCCATTCCTCGTCGGTCAGGAAGTATTGCATACTGTCGTCGGAACGCTTGTGTGTACGGCGATCGGCTTCGTTCCAAGGCATGGTGTTCTCCATTGACAATTGGACTTTTGTTCAGCGGCATACCACGCTGGACGTGCCTCACCATCCGAAAGGCGCAATAACCGAATTTCCAATCGGGCACTGAGAAAGTCATGGCAACTGGTGGCCAGATCTGCGGGAGCGAGGAAAGGGATTTGGCAAGGAGTCGGCAGGTCTTTGATGAAGTTGGAGCCAAACTGAAACAAACCCGGCGGAAACACTCGCAAGCGTCCTGCACCAATGCCTCTTCAATGGCTACAGTTGTTCCAGTCAATTCCCGACCTCCGGTCTGATCGCCATTGCGGACAATTCTGCGGTGCAAGTGGCAATCAAAGGCAAACCATCCCGCAGGCGAAATTCGCGGGCATTCCGAAATGGCCCGCTTCCTGCAAACTGGACTTCAGGGAACCTTATCCGGGTCAACCAAGATAGCTCCGCACGATGCAGCAAGTTCTGGCCCACGAGAGTTTGTGGATGCGATGCATGGAGCACGGTTTGGGCAGCGAATCGGTTCGGGTGATTTCGTGACCTTGCAGGCAGCGAACACAGACGGCAGCTGGCCCGAAAGTGGGCCAACTGCACATGGCTTCCTTGCCATCGATGCCGGGACAGGAATCAAGCTTCAGCGCATCCTGACGATCGTTCGACAAGGCGAGGGTCGCCGCGCGCGGAGCCTGCGCGAACCACGTCGAAATCGGCTGGTTTAGCAGGTTTCACTCGCGCGTTGATTCCGCCTACTTCCACTGCGATGTCAAACCCTGTCGGAAACTCCTCCTGCTACCGGGACGGGATTTCCTGGGAAACAAGGCATCCACGGACATGTGGCCCCATGGATGCATGAACATGTCTTGGAGAGGGTGCATTGAATCCGCCAGTGGAGCGGCTGGCACGGCCTGTGGGTGTCAGGATGTTTTCCCGGTCACTCACTCGATGTCTTTGGCTGTCGAAAGGCTTGTCAAGTAGTTCACATACGCCGAACACATCACCAACATCAGCCGAGCTTCCGCCTCTCCAACCGTGCTGGAACTATCCATTAGAGCATGGCGAATGCCGTTTTCGTCATTGGTCCAGCCGTAGATCCTTGAAAACCCTTTTTTGAGAGCAGGATGCAGGTCGATGCGCTTGTCGCCCAAATCGGCAAGTGCATGATTGATGTTTCGATGCTTCTTGCCTGTGAGGTTTCGAAGGGTGGCTTCAACCGCCGAAATGCTCTCCTTGATGGAGTTTCGATAGTCCGGATTTGGTCGTTTGGCGTATAGGCTTACCGCCTGACGGATATGCTCGCTGCCGAATCCGTCGCTTGACGCGTTTTCGATTTCTTCGATTTCGTGTGGTTCGGTGATAGGCGCGATCAACTTGCCTACAAAGCGGAACCTTGCACGCTCTTCTTCGAGGACCTTGTTGCATCTCCCTGTCCAGGTTTCAGCGTCCTCAACAGTAGAGGGTATGCCGACCAGGAATTCCAGAAAATCGTAGAATCGAGGGAATTCGAGCCCAAAATACAATCCAAGCAACGTTTCGCGTTCAGAATGACTGTTTGAGGACCGTTCATCCACCGGAAGCTTGAAAAAATAATGGCGCAAATTACACGAAAGGCTATCAAATTTCCGGTTGTAAACGCCTTGCCTGAAATATTTGTCGAGAGTGTTCCACACCCCATTCCTGAGTTCTGGAGTGATTTCGTCCGCTTTGAGCATTGGTTTGGGTTTCGCAAATCCATAGCGCTCGGAAAATCTCGTCATGTGGATTTCTCCCTTCAATGCTGCATCTGAACAAGGAACTGATTCCAATAGTGAAAGGGATGCCTTCCGAGAATCAGTTCAGAAGCACGAATCACCTGCCGCTCAAGAATGCCCCGCATTGCGATGAATCAATGGAGTCAAGGCGACATATTTGCCAAAAGTTCGCTTCGAGCGAAGTTTCTTTGGCATGGTACGGAGCTTGATCCATCAACTGCGACAAATCGCCTCGGGTCAAGAGTTCGCGAGCAAACTTTTTCTTCGCTTTGTCACTTCTGCATACTACCCTGACTGGCTACATCCGCAACAAGGTCAGTGCGGTTTCGATGCGAAAAATATGGCCTGCATATGCAGAAGTGTGTTCATGCTGACGCCGAACAATGTTTCCAACTGCAACGCCCTGTCCGGAGTCAAAACCATTTTGCCGTCCAGCAAATCGGAAAGCTCCGATTGTTCCACGCCAAGCATTCGAGCCACTGTGGGCTCGGCCAAACCTTGTGTTTCAAGGACTTCACGCCGAATGTAAATGCCCGGATGCGAGTAGTGTTCTTGTACACTTGACGCTGCCGTAATCTGCAGAATGCGCTTCTTTGCCTTGGCTCGTGACACGAAGAAGATTTCTTCCGACCTGTCTTCGTTCATGACATATTTCAGACGGTCAATTGGATAAACGGTCCCATCAATGGTCACCTCCGTCTTGTCGCTGGACAGCGTCACGTCGCCTGACTCCCGTTCCAGTCGTTCAAAAATGTTCTGCAGAGACCGGAATTCAAGAAGCCTCACCTCCTTCACAATTTACTTAAGCGTAATCGGGCCCAAACCTCCCTTTCTGCGCTCTTCGTTCAACAGCTGCATCTTTTTGTGAGTGAAGTACGAGCCGAGTGCTGCAATCAATGCCCCGGCGGTCAACCCGATTGCCCATCCAGCCGGTGTCAAGCCCAGAAACGTGACTGCTGGAGCAATTTCAAGTGCACCGGCTGCGCCACCAAGGCCAATTGCTGTCAATTTGGCTCCGACGCCGCGTGCCGCACCCGACGACAATTCCGACAGACCACCGCTGGCAGCCCCACTTACCCCTTCTGTCGACACCAGATCAGGAGAACTCTACAGAGTGCTGTTGCCAAGGAGAAATGTGCCAATCCAAGTACTGGAAATCGTACCGGCGAGGTAACCGGAAGCAGCGGTTGATGCGATCCACATACCGGAGGAATGCAGAACTGGAGTGGCAAGGGCCAAGAATGGCAGTGGCATGTTGTTCTCCCTTTCAAGGATTGTCAGAAGCTAGAACGGTATGGAGATGAACTTCGATGTGCTTGGGGCTTGGCAATTCACGTGCCGCTTTGAGTATATGCTGGATGGAGTATTCTCCGTTGGAAATCTTGCACATGGAGCCAGTGCAGGGGGATTATTCACACTCCCGGACGAGTTTTTTTCCCAATGACAGACTTGGCCGAGTCGCCGCGGTTCATTTCCATGATTTCGGCTGTTCAATGGGAACTTCAAGCCGGTCGGTGACAGTACTGGAAATGACCATTGCGAAAAGGTGTCTTTGGTGAGGTGCCGAGAGCCATGCCTTATGCCGGTTCAGGCAAATGCTCTTCAAGAAGCTGCGTTCCTGCTGCTGCCAATCCTGCAACATTCGGCCGCCGTTGGCAATGCTCGCCGCGCCCCGTGACTGCCACCTGGGACGAAATCCAGTCGCTATTGCAAGCTCTCAAGGACATTCATGCTATCACGAATTGGTTGGCTATGGGGCGGATCGCGAGAAAACCGCTTCAATGTCGCGTGCCATTCGAAAACTGGCGACACAGTTCTTCTGGCGTGCAAACCAATGTCCCCTCAAGTGCCGCGATCTTCGAATACTGCATGGGCACGATGCCGTTGCAGCACAGGCATGACACGACTTTGACCCGATTCTTCCCAATGTAGCTGCCAAGCTCGACTTGGTTCTTGGAAAGCAAGTTCACTCGGTCCAGATGCCGTTTGAGCTTGTCGCGTTTCCCGTTCTTCGTTTCGCCTTGGTATTCAGAGAGCATAGCCGCGATTTCCGAGTAGTTTCTGGCGGTTTGAAGGCTCTTGCACTCGACAATCAACACTTCCGGTCGATCTTCGCGCCACGCAAGAACATCTACGTCCCCGTAGTCCATACCCGGCTTCTTGTTCAAGATTGTGCTCAGGCGAACGTTACCTCCCACACTCCAACCGTTTCTGGAAAGATCCTCTTTGACAGATGCGGCAAACTCGTGCCCAGGATTCGCTGCACCCCACCAAACGTTTCTCATCTCAGGTGTGTGAAAGAATGTCTGCTCCAAGGTTCCAGTGTAGGCTCCGTCAAGCACATACGCAAAGCCCTCCCTCAAGGATTGAGGCGCCACGAGGAGTTCCAGATCATCCCCTTCGTCAATTTGAACGATTGGTCGTGCCACAAACGAGAGTCTGCGCCCATAACGCCACGGATAGATGTCCTTGAGAGCAAAGCCATTGGGCACCCTATCCCAACGAGGTCGATGCGCCAGGCAGAACTGGTCCAGGAAAGCCTCCGCTGCCTTCTGGTCGACTGAGTCGCCGACTACAGATTGGATAAACATCGATCTCTTCATTTCAAGCGTGATCGCTTGTCTGGCTACCGCCATGTCTTCGATGCGACCAATTATGTGGCGCGCTTGATCAATGTCGAATTCCATCTCCGCAAGCCAGACACCCCAGAATCTTTCACCAATCAAACTCTTTGCTTCGTGTATGATTGTCGGTTCCTCATAGTTCTGGTTCTGGTTGAGCGCGCTTTGGACGAACTGTTCACCCAAGAATCGTTCCAGCATTGGCTCAACTACCATTTCACCGAATTCGTTCTTGAAGAGAATGTCTCCAAGTGCCGAAATGGAAAGTTCAGGCTGGAGCACATTGAACTTGATGGCGTTAGATAGACCTCCCAAACGCTCGACAAGCAGGATTCTGGATGCAAGTCGTGCCAAGGACAATTCTGCAGGTTGAACATTGCCTTCAGTGGGGCACATACAGACACCCATCTCCGCCAAAATTCGGCTTGCCAGGCATGCGGCAGCAAATTTCGAGGATTGTTGCGCGCATATCCGGCGTGTTTCCTCGCAATTGCCATGAAGTCCCAAGATTGCGGCAGAAGTTCTACGCCAGTTGTCTCTTTCAGTAAGTGCCTTTTCAATGTTTCGAACAACTAGACGCAAGAATGGCCGACGAGGAAGTGTTTCGAGTTCCTGCCTTATGTCGCTTAGCAGGCAATCAACCACTTTGTTGAGAAACGCGGTGCACTCTCTTTGGCCTTCAACCTTCGGTTCATCCGATTGACTCTGAACACGCCAGGCAAGGCCAAGCCTTGCTATTCCCTCGTCAATCCTGTTTGGCGAAATCAGCCTTTCTGGCAGCAAGTGGCGCACTCGGTCCATGAATCTCTGTGTGGGGAAGTAATGAAAACTCCTTGCTTTGTCATTTGGCACAACATCGTTCTCGAACTCTTCAAGCACCCCAACGGGCAATTCTCTCAAGATCATCTGCAGAAATCCCGATAACATTGCGGTAACGATCACTCGTTCCGCGACATTCTCGGCAACTCTAAAACCATCCAAGAATCCCATTCCGAAAGTTGCAGTTGCACACCGCAGCTCCTGCGAGACTTGAACATTGCAAAGCTCCTCCAGTTTGGAGCGACCCGGTTTGTCGTTGGCGCCGTCAGGCACAAAGGCATCCAAGAACTCCAGATTCGCGCGCATTGGAGTTGAAGGGAATTGGCCGGCAAGTTTCGTCTCAAGAACTGTGCCAATTCGATGCAACCACTCGTTGGCCATCTCCCAAAGTAGATACTTTACGCTCTTGGCTAGAAAACCGTGTGTCTTGAGGCCAAGCCAAAGTCGAATCTTGCCTTCGTAGCAGGATGTGAGCACGTCTGCGCGAAAATCCGTCATGGATCCATATAGATTCTTGGAGCCCTCGCTTTCGAGGAAAGGGGCTGGCGATGGCCTTTGGACGATGTGCAACCTACCAGCTTCATCGCTTGAACCATGTTTGTCGTATCCGCTGTCTGCTTCGGCTCGGACATCCCTCAGCATATTCGAATGAAGATTGATCTTCAGGGGACAATCCGGCGTGATAGGATCCGAAGGTTGCAGAGCGTGAGGCACGAAATGGCCATCATTGCGCCGGACCCAACCAATGAGATTTAGAATGCCATTCTGGTTAAGGAACCGTACACCCTGTGTTTTGATGGCCGACAAGCCCTCCCGAAAGCGCCAGAAGTACTCCGGTTTCATATCCGCCATCCAGGAAACCCTAACCAAGTCAGCGATTGACATGCTCTCGAAGTGCCAATTCTCCCTGTCAACATCGAAGCGCTGAATTTCATAGCCCTTGCCCCAGCCGCACCCGACCACCAGAACAAGCCCAGCTTGGAAGCCTTCTTCCCTTTCGAAGTTATCCATAGACGCCAGCATGTCAGTTTGAAGCTCGTCGGAAAGGCTTCCGTCGACCTCAAAGTTTTCGACAAACCCACCCTTTGCGTGAGTCCGAATACTCGGCAGAAACAGATGCAACGAGAGAAAGTGCCCTTGGTCAAATTGAATGCCAAGTGTCGAAACCCGGTGTTGACCTGCGTTTCGCCACCCTACAGGCACGTTTCTGAAAGCACCGAGGAGCGGTGTATCGTGCAGCAGTTCCGATATTCCGTTCGCCAGAATCCTGTCAAACCTATCTTCCAACCCGCGATCGACAAACTCTCGTATCACATACTCCCGCATGGCCAGCGACAAGCACGTCGGTAGTGCAACCGTAACTGTTTCGGGGGCCAGAATCACAAGCGGCTTATGGTGAAGAATAGAATGGGAAGCACGTTGGTTGCCAAGTTCCCTCTTCCATTCTGCCTCAACGATGAACGGTTCAATGTCTTCGGCTTGTATTCCGCGTTCTTCGAGCGCTTGGAACGGAATGCAAACGCGTTGAAGCAAGGCGTTGCGACCTGGTAGGTGACGACTTGAGAGAACCTTCTGCGGTGTTCCTTCTCCAACTTGATGGCGCACAAGGCCAGCATTCTGACACACGATTTCGGACACTGTGAGGATGGCGTCTACACGCCTCTTTATGGTAGCCCAATGTCCCATGTCTGGCATCGTCTGGACAATGTCATGCACCATCTGCGTGTAGAAGCCTGCGGACTCCCAAAGCCCTCCAAGGATGCGAAAATCGGCATTCCTTCCTATTGCGAGCGATGTGAATACGTCCTCGGCTGGGTCCTCACCAAGTGTGCTACGGGAATTTCCAATAGTGCGGAACCATCGCGCAGCTTGGCCAATGTTTGGCCTTTTCCTGCCGTTGCAGTGCCTCCACGCCAGTGACGCGAGGAGTTCGAGCCTGAGGCAATGTGATTGATACTTCGGGACAGTCAATAGGCTGGCAATCAAGGGTACAGCGACAGTGGGGTCGTATTTGCCTAGATCCCGAATTAGCGCTCTATTGTCCTTTGCAACATCATTCATGGTCACGGAAAGGGAAGACCAACTCAGGTGTTCCAAGAAAGACTCCTGCATCCTTTCGAGGGCTTCGTCCCGCGCAATTCTTGGTTCCTGATCTATTCTCAAAACGAAATCCCAGCTGCAGATTGGTTATCAGGTGAGCTTCATCTTGTGCTCAACCAAATGGCAGCAAAGTGACCTTGTAACACGCAACGCTTAAGTGGACTCCAAGGCCACAATAGCTCAACATGTGCCGCTCAAGCGCGCTTCGAGTGCAGATCCAGTTCGTCCTTGGGTGGAAAGTTTGGGAGGAGTGTTGTGGCTGCGAATGCCGCTTCCATTACTCTGGGGTTTCCGAAGTATCTTCAGAAGTGGAAGAAGTGGTCGTATCACTTGTTTCAGCGGGCTTGCTGCATTCCTTGGATCTGCTTCCCAACTCGCATTTGAGCCGATTGCCGACCATGTCGCTTGGCGAACGATGGCAATGGTAAGGTCGAGAGCCAGCATGACATCCTTGGGAATTCAGGCCGCCGGAGTGGGCCGGTGCGGAAACAGGAACGAGAGAAAGCGCCGCTACAATCATCGGCATAAACAGGAATTTCATCGAATGAATCTCCTCGAAATCGTTAAGCTGAGTACTGACAATGTGGAGTTCGCCCGATGAGGCCAGTCATGGATCGGCATTCTCCTCGGATGCTTCCCGTGGTTTGCCAAGCGCAATGGGGATGACAAGGCCAAGTCTCGCCTCTTGGAGCACGGGATGTGCTCGCAAATCAAAAACGCACGTGAAACAAACACGGAAGACCACAAAAATCTCCAACCATGTGGTTGCTGTTGACGGCAAGTTCAAGGCCCCGTCCCACATTTGATTCATGCTCTCGATTGAGGCTTCCAGGGCGATGCCCCAGCAGCCATTGGCATTGCACTGTGGAACATTGCCGGAAAGCTTGAAGGCTGCTCGATGGCGGGTCTGCTCGGAGGCTCGCTGCGAAGTTGAATGGCCGGCCTGCGTGTCAGGGCTTCCTGTACCGACGCTGGAATGAAGAACCGCCCTGGCGGCTGCGTGGCAGAGCCAGGGTTTTGATTCCTTTGGGTTTGCCGCTCTCAATGCGCATTCCGGCATCGTGGAGGAAATGCACCCATTGAGGCGGGAATTGGGCCCGCAGGACCGCAAGGCGGTCGATTGGCACTGGAAGCATTCAGTTGGGGATGCAGTCCAGCTGATCAACACACAGGAAGCGTTGGACCCCTGGTTTGCCGAGGCGTCCACTATCCCGGAGAATGTTGCCGGATTGGCAAAGATTGCAGAGCAGACCATTGTGCCCGTTGCAGCAGGAGAGAAGTGGCGAATGGCGCCACTGCGTTCGACATGCGTCGCTGTTTGAAAGACAGTCGCATCGACATCCTTCAGCCGGAAATGGGAAAAACATGCATCACGAACTTCGTGCGCATGGGCATATGCGCGGTTGAGCACGACAATGAGGTCATTCCACATGCGACGATCGGGACAGGCCTGTTTCTGGCGGCGAGCGTCGTCGCAAGTTCCACGCTGAATGCCGTTGCCGCTCAGGAATGTCAGCATTCGGTGTTCGATCCCGGCAGAGGGTTGCTTGAAAGTGCGCTGGATTGCGCGGAAGGGGAGCATGTCGTTCTGTCCGGGGTGGGCATTTGCGCCCAGCCTTCGGAAAGTACACTGCATTTGCTCGGAAAACCATGGTCAAGCCCCGACTTGGAGAGGGGGATATCAAGCGCCATCGATTCAGAAACACAGCGCTTGCGGCGCTGGCAGCTGCGCTGGTGTCGCTGTTGCCTGCTGTGGCAAGCGCCGACGCCACGCTGAAGTTCTTTTTCTGGCAGGTGGACGAGGATGGAACAGGCGACTGGTGGAAAGAGGCCATCGCCGAGTTCGAGAGCGAAAACCCAGGCGTGACGATCGAGTTCACGAAGGTCAATCGCGGCAATTGTGCCGACACGATGACGACACTGTTCGCAGGTGGCGAGCCACCGCAGATCGTTCATCTGGCGTCATTCGAATATCAGAACTTCGCCGAAAACGGATGGATGGAGAATCTTGATCCGTGGCTGGAAGCCGACGGCATCGACTTGACCGGATGGGCAAGCCAGGGAACCTGCCGCTGGAATTGCGAAACCGCCTGTGTGATGCTGCTCTATTTCGGATTCATGATGGCCTACAATGCCGAGATCCTGGCGGCCGAGGGATTGGACGTTCCGACTGCCTACGCGGAGTTGCTGGACGTGGAGCGCAAGACCACCAAGAATCTCATTGACGATGGCATCATCGACCAGTTCGGGACGGGCCAAGAGACCAAGGGAGGCGCTGGCCAGTATCTTGCCGAGATGCTGAACTATCTGCTGGATGCAGGCGCCTATTGGACGAACAAGCAGGGCGAGGTCACCATTGACACGCCCGAGATGATCGAGGGTCTGACCCGCTGCCGGACGGTGATCAAGGAAGGGCTGACGCCCACCGACCTGTCTTCCGGTGAAATCCGCACGTTGTTTGCCGTCGGCAAGATCGTTCTTCGCCTGGCCGGTCCATGGCTCTACAGCACGATGAAGAAGGGCGCTGCATTCGACCAGTTGGCAATTGCAGTCCCGACAATGTCCCCGCCACTTGGCGGTTCTTCCAATGTACTTGGCATGGCAAGCGAGATGCCGGACGAGGAAAAGGCGTTGGTGTGAAAATTCATGAAGATTGTCATGTCTCCGGAGTTCCAGCGCATGTACGCCACCGTGGCCAACAACACGCCGCCAAGTCCAACGGCGGACATGTCCGCCGTTGAAGAGGGCGTGCCGCACTTTCCGATCATTGTTGCCACCCAACAGGCTGCCGCAACAGCTGGCGTTGATCGCATTCCCACAGGGCTTGAAGTCCAGTACGGCGAGTTCGGCAAGATGATTCAGGAGGAAATTCAGCGCATGTTGATCGAGGATCTGGATCCGGCCAATGTAGTGAAGACCATGCAGGCGAGAGCCGAGGAATTCCAGGGCGGCTGACGCCAGCGCTTTCAAAACTCCAAACCGGCCTGCCATCAGTTCGCGGGCCGGTTGCAGTTCAGCGAATCAGGCATCCATTCGTCGAAGGCCCCTCGGAGGCAGGCATTGGCAGGCAGAAAGCTCATTGATCTTGCCCGGCCGATTCGGCAGCACCTGCTGGGGTACCTGCTGTTGACTCCGGCAGTGCTGCTGGTCGGACTGATCATCATCCTTCCGATAATCGTTTCGGTCGACCTTTCCTTTCAGGAAGTCAAGATCACGAGGATCGGGGCTGCCCGGAAGCCGTTTTCGACTGCCAACTACGAAAGGCTGTTCACCTAGCCCGAGTTCTGGATGACCTGCTGGTTGACGCTGAAACTCGTTGTTGTCGTTACCTTTGCAAGTCTGGTCATTGGGCTGTCCACGGCCCTGTTGGTCAACAACAGGTTTCGGGGGCGCACCATTGCCCGTTTTGGCCGTTGCGCTGCCTTGGGCTTGTTCCCGAGGTCATCGCAGTGGTCATCTTTGCCTGGATATTCGACAGTTCCTTCGGCTTGATGAGTTGGCCGCTGATCAAGTTGGGATTGGCGGACGGCCTGATTTCATGGGTGTCGACGCCAGGCCCAGCATTCTGGGCTGTGGCAGTCACCATGACCTGGAAGGGATTCCCGTTCGTGTCGACAATGACACTGGCGTGGCTGCAGTCGATACCGCCGGATTTCTAGGCCGCAGCCAAGGTGGATGCGCCAGCGCCTTGCAGCTCTTTCGCTGGAACACGATACCGCGCTTGGTGCCGGCGCTTGGGGTGACGCTGGCGCCAGTAATCCTTTGGATTTTCCGCGACTTTTCGATAATAGGGGTTCTGACCGACGGCGGACCGGTAAAGAGTACGCAGACGTTGTCGATCATGGCCTATGATCATGCGTTTGGATTGTTCAAGTTTGGCTACGCGTCCGCCGTCGGCGTTGCAACGCTGACAATCTGTGTGATTGCCAGCCGCGCCATGCTCGGAAGAAACGTGCGGGCCATCTGCTGACGGGCATGCAGTTGCGGCGAAGACCTTAGCATTCCGCCATACTGTACTTCACGGTGATCTGCACAATCGCCGTGATACTGTTTCCCGTGCATTGGCTGTTCATGACGGCACTCACGACAACCGACGAGTTGATTCGTTTGCCGCATAGTTTCTGGCCCGACGATGCGCAGTGGCACATCTTCGCCAAGGTATGGGCGGAACGCCCGATTCCAGCCTGGCTGTTGAACTCGACGATCGCTGCGGTCGGGTCGGTGGCGCTTTCGATGTTCACGTCAGTGCTGGCCGGCTACAGCTTGTCGCGGTTTTCGGTGCGTGGAGGTCATTCGCTCGGCATGTTCATTCTGACCGCAAAGATGCTGCCTGCAACCTTGTTGGTCATTCCGCTGTTCGCGATGTTCCGCAGTGTTGGCATGATCGGCAGCCTTTGGACGCTGGCAATCGCCCATTCCACGCTGATCGTGCCATTCACAACATGGATGCTCAAAGGCCTTTTCGATACCATGCCAAGGGAACTGGAACAGGCGGCCATGGTCGATGGATGCTCTCCGCTTGGCGCTATGTTGCGAGTGATCCTGCCAGTGTCAGCCCCAGGTCTTGCTGCAACCGCACTCTATGCATTTGTGCTGTCCTGGTCCGAGTATGCCTACGCTCGTACCTTTACTCGCAAGCTCCCAAGGCAACTGGACTGCCAATCTGGGCATCACAACCATGCAGGGCGAATACACGACCGCGTGGAACGAAAATTCGGCCGTGGCTGTATTCGTGGCCATACCGCCAATGCTGATCTATCTGTTCCTGGAACGATACCTGGTCGGCGGTCTTGCCGCAGGCTCGGAAAAACAGGAAAATGGCGTCTATTTCCATCCAGAATCTTTCGAAGGCATATGGGTGGCCTGGCCGTGCTTCGGGAATTCTCCGTCGAAATGGCGGACGGCGAGTTCGTTGTGCTTGTCGGTCCATCCGGTTGCGGAAAGTCGACAATACCGAAGATTCTGACTGGGCTCGAACCGACAACCGGGGGAAGGGTGTTGATTGGCGATCATGACGTTACCGACATGGCGCCAGGCGATCGCGATGTGGCGATGGTGTTTCAGAATTACGCCCTCTATCCACACCTCTCGGTACGCAAGAACATTGGTTTCGGTCTGAGAATGCGCCAGATGCGAGCCTCGGAGATCGAAAGACGCGTAGCGGAGGCCGCACGCATCCTGGCGGTCGAAAGCTATCTCGACCGCCGTCCACGCGACCTGTCAGGCGGCCAGCGTCAGCGCGTGGCCTTGGGACGAGCGATAGTCAGGGAACCTAAGGCGTTCCTCATGGACGAGCCCCTTTCCAATCTCGATACAAAGTTAAGAGTGCACATGCGTGCCGAGATAGGCGCCCTGCACAAGCGGCTGGGCGTTGCAGCGATATTCGTCACGCATGATCAGATCGAAGCGATGGCGATGGCAGACCGTGTCGTGATCATTCGGGAAGGAGAGATCCAGCAGATCGCGACGCCGGACGAAGTGTTCATGGAGCCAGCCAACCTGTTCGTTGCATGATTCATTGGCTCGCCGGGGAATGAATTTTCTTGCTGCAGAGCCGGTGGCAACCGCAGAGGGAACAGAAATCGAGATGCTAGGTCAAGGGGTCGTTCTGCAGACGGACACAAGAGTCCTGCCCAGAAACCTGATTGTGGGCATTCGGCCCGAACATTTTGAGCTTGGAGAGGGTGTTGTTGCGGTTACAGTCAAGCCGGAGATGATCGAGAGCCTGGGGTCGGAAAGGTACATCTACTTCGAGATGGCAGATCAGGAAGGGAATGGATCACAGCGGGTCTTGGCTAATTCGCAAGCGGATGACGAGGACATACAGAGAAGTCTTGTCGCCAGCGTGCCGCATACAGGCGCGTTGACCGAGGCAGATGTACTCTCGCTGTCCTTTGACCCACGCAATCCATACCTGTTCGACGCAGATACCGGGCAGGCGGTGGGATAAGGATGCGAATACTTGTTACAGGTTCTTCCGGCCGAGTTGGCCGTCTCCTGGTTGGCAAATTGCTGGACCAGGAGCACGAAGTCGCTGGGCTGGACCTACAGCCGAGCAAGCGCGTTCATGACAAGTATCTTGAGGTTGTCGGCAATCTCTGAATGACGAAAAGCGCGCGTTGGAAGCCACAGCGGGTGTAAAAGTTGTAGTTCATCTTGGAGCGCTCATGTCATGGGATCCTCGGGACGAAGCAGCGCTTTTTTGCAGCCAATGTGGACGGAACCCACGCAATTCTTGCCGCCTCCGCGAAAGCAGGAGTCAGAAGGTTCGTCTTTGCAAGTTCCGGCGAGGTTTACCCCGAAACTTCGCCGAAGTTCCTTCCCATTAGGGAAGAGCACCCACTGGACAAACACGCCTTACGGATTGACCAAGCCAAGTGGCGAGCAACTGGTTCAGCTTTACGGGCGAGCTGGTCGGATGGAGGCAGTGATACTGCGGTTTTCGCACACGCAGGAAGCCAGCGAGCTGTTGGACGAGGACAGTTTCTCATCCGGGCCCAGGTTCTACCTGCGATCGCGCATTCGCCAGCAGGAGGCACTGGGCAATCATGAAATGGCGGAGTTCCTGCGTTGTCACGACCCGGGAGAGCCGGCTCACATCGTGCTGTGCAGCGAGCAGGGCGGGCCGTACCGAGTGCACATCACCGACACTCGGGACATGGTTTCAGGCATATTGTTGGCAGTGTTGTCATGCATAACGGGATATCCCGTAGTCAAGGTCGATCTGCGTGGTGCAATTATCTGCAATCGAATTTCCAACGGCTAGATTCGCAGGCAGCTTGGATTCACCCAACTGTGGTGTGTTCTACAGTTGCTTTAGCATGTGGCATAGCGTGTCGCGAGTTTCTGATTCACCATACATTCAATCCAACAATCACAAGAGAGTGGCCATATGGGTGAAGCACTTTGCTCTTTCGAATATCACTACAGGCGGAGGCGAAACATGCTGTCGCGCATGTCAAATGGCGTTGAACAATCGGATTGGGTAACCAAGACAATGGTTGTATGCAGGTTGGTATCGGATGCAAGCGAACTATTGTCCATCTAGTGCCACTGGCTTGCTATGAGGGAGGAGCAACCCCGGTCGGGCATCTGCTCGACCGGGGTCAATAGTGGAATGAATTCTGGCTTGCCAATCAGGGGCTAGCACAAGCGAAGATCTCTAGTCGGCTCCGTATGCTCCGCCAATGAACTGATCGTCGTCTTCATTCACACCCCAAAACGTGCCAGCAACGGATGTCGGTTTCTTTTGGTCTTCGGCGTCATATTTTCCATAGAAACGGCCGTTCCAGTATCCATCCCAACCTTCTTCATCCCACTCGTCATTAAAGTAGTTTAGGGGGCGGGGGGTAAAATCTATGTTGCCGGGGGCTTTGCTCTCAAGGTTTGTGAGAGAGGCATCTTTGAACTTAAGACTTTCCGGGCCTTTGTTGCTTGTTGACCGATAAAGAATCTTTTCAATTTCACCGGTGACTGTCGTCCGATTCAGAGTAAGCTTGATGTCACCTGTGAACGTATCCGTAGACCCATCCGCATCGGTTGTGTCACCTACAAAGAATCCTACGGCCAAGCCAGTGTAGTCTGCGTCTATTTCGTCCGTAGGCGGCATAAGGTGAGGCCGTTCTTTCGCAATAATCGCAGTACAATCGTTGTCAGTGGGAAGAGAACCTACGCACAAAGAAAGCGGATCATCGAATTCCTTCTCGCCGGTTGCAAACGCTCCAAACTGGCCGCTCTCTCCAGTCCGATACCAGTAACCAGCGGTCACATAGTCGGGATCATCGTCCTCTTCGATGTTGGTCACGACTACCGAGCCGACAACATCTTCCACATCATCGTCTATTTCTTCACTGACGTGAGCCATGTGCCAGTCCTTTTCCAATTCCTCGGGCAATGATATCTTGGTCTGTCTATCGTCAATCCGCTTTCTGTTGTAACGAATCACAACCTCGTCAATCTGGCTATTGACGTCAACATCAATCTCGTGGATTGTATATTTGATCTTTTTATCATCAACGGCTTTTGCGGCACTTTTAGAATTCCAACCGAAGATTGTACCCCATTCTTTCTCTTTGGAGAAATTTTCATTGTCGTCGTTTTTCTCGTAAGCAGCGCCGATCGCTTCCTTTGTGCTGGTCAATGCCTGCTGTTCCGCCGATGGTCCGCCGCCGCCGCCGCCGCATCCGGCCAAGAGCGCAACTGCACCAACTAGCGCAACACCTGTAATCCATTTCCTCTTGTTCACTTGGGTTTCCCTTTATTGTTGTTTGTGAATCTCTGCTCGTGCGCCATTGGCCGAACCACTTCAACCTTAAGAACGCTCCAAATTTAGTCAAGCCAAAACAAAAGACCAAAAGCCAATTCGCCAATCCAAATCAACGGCAATCCACGGCGCACACCCTGCGTCACACCGTGTCGGCCACGCCTGCCTCCTTCAAGAATGGAGTGAAGGGGGCTGCAAAGCAGTCCCTGCGCCAGGACGGGGTTGCTGCGAAACCTACCCAGGCTGCTGGCCGACCGAGACGAAACTCAGCCTCTTTGGGTCGAACAGACCGGCCGCAACCCGGTTGACCTCCTCCAACGTCAACGCCTCGACCATGCCGTTGCGCTCAGAAACGTACGACGCCGGCATCCCGAAATACTGCATGCTGGCCAGAATTCTCGCAATCGTCGCATTGCCGTCAAACCGCAGCGGATAGGAACCGATCAAAAACAGCTTGATGTCGTCCAGCTCCTTCTGCGTCAGACCGTCCTCCGCAATTCGCCGCCACTCCTGGCGCACCACCTCGATGGCCTGATCCACGGTTTCGTTGCCGCTGGCAAACCGCCCCCACACGATGCCCGCCTCCAGAAACGTCACCAACCCGGTGTAGATGCCGTAGGTCAGACCGCGCTCAACGCGCACCGACTGCTGCAGACGCGCCAGAAACCCCGAGCCGCCTAGAACTTCGTTCACAACGTACGCCGTCAGAAACTCCTCGTCCCTGAATCGAATTCCCTCGTGCCCGAACACGACCACCGACTGCGGCGACGGAAAGTCGACATGCTCGCGAACTGCCCTCGAAACCACGCTGGCTTCGCCGATGGGCTCCTGGCCGAACGCCGGAAGGTCCTGCACCAGAAAGTCCACAACCCCGGCGAGCTCCTCGACGGTGATGTCTCCCGCTGCGGCGACGACCACCTTGTCTCTTGTCAGGGTGCGCCTGT
>MKWU01004416.1_pt1 | contig 16673 bp, 14 predicted proteins | sample 809101 | NCBI WGS metagenome assembly MKWU01 (sample SAMN05860141, study PRJNA318959) | sponge metagenome | host: Aplysina aerophoba | place: Slovenia: Piran, Adriatic Sea, Gulf of Piran | collected 2013-05-07 | reverse complement strand
CGGCCCGCGCGCCGCGAGGAGCAGAAGATCAAGAAGCGCGACGGCCCCGCCGCGCTCGACCTGGTGCGTACCCCGGACATCGTGGCGGGCGTCGCGGCGCTGGACGATCGCCCGTTCACGGTGGGGTTCGCGGCGGAGACGGAGTCGGTCGAGGCCCACGCCCGGGACAAGCTCGAGCGCAAGGGCCTCGACGTGATCGCGGCCAACCGGGTCGGACTCCCCGATCGCGGATTCGCGAGCGAGCGCAACGCGCTGAGCGTGCTGTGGCGCGACGGCGGGCACCGCGAGCTGGCGCTCGCCCCGAAGTCGGAGCTGGCCCGCGCCCTCATCGGCCTCGTCGCCGAACGGTATCGTGCAGAGCATCCAGCTTAAGGTCCTCGATCCGAGGATCGGGAGCGAGTTCCCGCTCCCGCGGTACGAGACGGAGGGCGCGGCGGGGCTCGACCTGCGGGCGTGCATCGATGCGCCGGCCACCATCGCCCCCGGGGAGACCGTCCTCGTCTCGAGCGGCATCGCCATCCACATCGCCGACCCGGGTCTCGCGGCGGTGGTGCTGCCGCGCTCCGGGCTCGGGCATCGGCACGGCATCGTGCTCGGCAACCTCGTCGGACTCATCGACTCCGACTACCAGGGTCCGGTCGGAATCTCGGTCTGGAACCGCGGCGACGAGCCCTTCACGATCGAGCCGGGCGATCGCATCGCCCAGCTCGTCTTCCTGTCCGTCGCGCGCGCCCGGTTCGAGGTCGTGGACTCCTTCGCGGGGACCGAACGCGGCGAAGGCGGATTCGGCCACTCGGGCCGGGCCTGATGCGCGTCCGGCGGGAATGAGAGCGACTCGGGGAATGGTGCCGCCCGCGTGGCGCGCTGAGCGGCGCGGCTACGGTCGTGCGATCTGCGGTGCCCGCCGGAGCGTACCGCGTCCGGTCCCGGTCCGCGGAATCCCGCTCTTCGCCATCTCGGCGACGGTTCCGCGGAATTCCATTGCCACTGCGGCGACTGCCGCCGGATGGGCGCGTTGACTGATCGAGGATGCGCGGGCGCCCGGCACCTGGTTCTGGACGCGGATGCGGATGCTAGACCGGCCGGAGAGGGTGAATGACCATCGTGCAGGCGAGCCGGCTTCCCACCCATGTCTTTCGCGCCTACGACATTCGGGGCATCGTCGGCGACGCCTTGACCCCGGACCTCGTCCGGAGGATCGGCGGCGCGATCGGCGCCGAGGCGCACCGCCGAGGCGTGGAGATGCTGGTCGTGGGCCGCGACGGACGGCACTCCGGCGCGGAGATGCGCGCGGCGCTCGTCGAGGGGTTGCGCGAGAGCGGGCGTGACGTCGTCGACGTCGGGCGGGTGCCGAGCCCCGTGCTCTACTTCGCGGCCGAGCATCTGGAGATCGGCAGTGGCGTCATGGTCACCGGCAGCCACAACCCGCCCGACTACAATGGCCTGAAGATCGTGCTGGCGGGCGAGACCCTGCACGGCAGCGCCATCCAGGATCTTCGGCGCAGGATCGAAGAGGACGATCTCGACTGCGGGCGGGACGTTCGCGGGCCCGGCGAGCTGCGCAGCACGGAAATCATCGGGGGTTACATCCGGCGCATCTGCGCGGAGATTCCGGCCGTGCCCGGCCACCGGGCCAGGAAGATCGTCATCGACTGCGGCAACGGCGTGGCCGGAGACGTCGCGCCGCGGCTGTTCAGGGCGCTCGGGCATGACGTGGTGGAGCTCTACTGCGAGGTCGACGGCGACTTTCCCAACCATCATCCGGATCCGAGCGTGCCGGAGAACCTGTGGGACCTCGTCGCGGCGGTACGCGAGCACGAGGCGGATCTCGGGCTCGCGTTCGACGGCGACGGCGATCGGCTCGGCGTCGTGGACGGGGAGGGGAATATCATCTGGCCGGACCGGCAGATGATGCTGTTCGCGGCCGACGTGCTGGCGAGCCGTCCCGGGGCGGAGATCGTCTTCGACATCAAGTGCTCGGGGCTGCTCGCGGAGCACATCGCGGGGCTCGGGGGCCGGCCCGTCATGTGGAAGACGGGCCACTCGTTCATCAAAGCGAGGCTCAGGGAGACCGGCGCCCCGCTCGCAGGCGAGATGAGCGGTCACATCTTCTTCGCGGACCGCTGGTACGGCTTCGACGACGCCATCTACTCCGCGGCCCGCCTGGTGCAGATTCTTGACGGTCTTGGAGAGCCGTCCGCCCGGGTCTTCGCACGGCTACCGGCCGCGAAGAGCACGCCGGAGCTTCGCATCCGGGTCGGTGAAGGCAGGCAGGTGCGGCTCGTCGAGTCGCTGCTGGCCGGCGACCGGTTCCCCGATGCGAGGAGGACCACCATCGACGGTCTGCGTGTCGACTGGTCCGACGGGTGGGGCCTCGCGCGGGCTTCGAACACCGAACCGTGCCTCGTGGTGCGGTTCGAGGGCAGGGACGATGATGCGCTCACGCGCATCATGGAAGAGTTCAGGCAGGCCCTGCTCTCCGTCGACTCCTCGCTGGAGCTGCCATTCTGAGTCATGATCGCGCTACGGGGGGGACGATGCCGGTCAGGACATCGGGCGACGTGTCCCGCACACCGACCTGCCCGGTGGCTCCGTATCCGTGAACGGTGAACGGGTTTGCGAGGAGAGCTTGGTCCGAAAACCCATGGATTCCCGCCTTCGCGGGAATGACGGAAGAGGGCCTTCGGACAGGTGCCGTGCGGACTATCATTCCCGCGAAGGCGGGAATCCATTCGGCCTCGACCGAACACGAATCGGTGGACCCGGGCCGCGTGCGCGTCGCCGGGCGCCGTGAATCCACGAACCAGGGACCGAGAGAAGCCACCCCGTGACCCGCAACCCCGAAGCAGCGGTGCGAACCGCGAAGGTCCTCGCCGAGGCGATGCCCTACATCCAGCGGTTCCAGGGCAGGACCGTCGTCGTCAAGTACGGCGGAGCCGCGATGGAGGCCGAGACGCTGAAGAGCAGCTTCGCGCGCGACATCGTCCTGCTGAAGCTGGTGGGCGTGCGTCCCGTGGTGGTGCACGGCGGCGGGCCGCAGATCGGCCGGCTGCTCGCGCGCATCGGCAAGGAGACGCGGTTCGTCGAGGGGATGCGGGTCACCGACGCCGAGACCATGGACGTGGTCGAGATGGTGCTCGGCGGCCTCGTGAACAAGGAGATCGTGAACCTCATCAACGGCCACGGCGGCAAGGCGGTGGGGCTTACCGGGAAGGACGGCGGGCTCATCCAGGCCCGCAAGCTCACCATGACCCGGAGCCGCCCGGAGCCCGACGCCCCCGAGATCATCGACATAGGCCACGTTGGCGAGGTCGCGAGCATCGACACCGGGGTGCTGGAGCACCTGGCGCGCGGCGACTTCATCCCGGTCATCGCGCCCATCGGGGTGGGCGACGAGGGCATGTCCTACAACATCAACGCCGATCTTGTGGCCGGAAAGCTCGCGCAGGCGCTCGAGGCGGAGAAGCTCATGCTGCTCACCAACACCCCCGGGCTGCTCGACCGCGACGGTGAGCTGATCCCGTCGCTCGACGTCAAGGCGGTGGAGGCGCTCATCGCGGACGGCACCGTCGCCGGCGGAATGCTTCCGAAGGTGCGCTGCGCGGTCGACGCGGTGCAGGGCGGGGTGAACACGGCCCAGATCGTCGACGGCCGGGTCGAGCATGCGGTGCTGCTGGAGGTGTTCACGAACGCGGGCATGGGCACTTTCATCAGCCGGAGGGCACGGTCGTGACCGAGCGTCGTCCGGTACCGCGCCGCCAGCAGATCCTGGAAGCGCTCGCGCGGGAGATCGAGCTGCGCCCGGCGTCGAGGATCACCACGGCGCGGCTCGCCGCAGTGGTGGGGGTGTCGGAGGCGGCGCTCTATCGCCACTTCCCGGGCAAGGCGGCGATGTTCGAGGCGCTCATCGGGTTCGCCGAGGACGCTGTGTTCGGGCTGGTAAACCGGATCGTCGCCGAAGAGCCCGATTCGGCGCGCCTGCGCTGCGAGCGGATCGTCGGCGTGGTGCTCGGGTTCGCGGAGCAGAATGCCGGTATCGGGCGCGTGCTCCTCGGCGAAGCGCTGGTGGGCGAGGATCGGGCGCTCGTCGAGCGGGTCGGTCGGTTCTTCGAGCGGCTCGAGACCCAGCTCCGGACGATCGTCCGCGACGCCGGCGATGCGGGCCTCACCCAGCGAAGCCGAGCCGGCGCGAGCGCGAACCTCATGGTCGCGTTCATCATCGGACGGATGCACCAGTACAGCGCGAGCGGACTGCGCCGCCGCCCCACCGAGGACCTGGAACGCCAGTGGGAGATGATCGCCGGGGCGGTGTTCGACTGAGAACGGTACGGGTTCCACCACGCATCGGGTTCCACCACGCATCGGGTTCTACCGCGCATCGGGTTCCACCGCACATCGGGTTCCGCCGCGCAGATGACGGCGCATCGGGGACGCCGGCAGAGGCCAACGTTGGGAGCGACGATCGAACGCAGGGACACGGTGAGGATCGGCACGGCCGACGTTCACTACGTCTTCAAGCGCGTGCCGCGCCGGCGCCACGTGCACATCCTCGTCGACGACGAAGGGACGATCGAGGTGCGCGCGCCCTGGCGGTTCAGCGTGCGCAAGGCCCGGGAAATGTTGCGCGAGAATGCCGACTGGGCCCTGAACGCCGCGGACACCGCGCGCGAAAGACTCGCGCAACGCCCCCGCCTGGTCACCGGCGCACACCTGCCGCTGCTCGACGGGTCGGTGCGTCTCGAGGTCCGGCCTCGGGCTCAGATCGACCTGTTCGAATGCGCCAGGCCGTGGCGGGGTACGGCCGAGCGCCGCGGAGCGGTCCTGCGGGTCGGCACCGCTACGCTCGGCGAAGCCGAGCCGCGGGCGCTGATCGAGCGCTGGTATCGCCGTGAGGCGGCGACGCACCTCGCGGAGCGTGTTGAGCACTACGCGCCGCGGCTCGGCGTGCGGCCGTCGAGGGTGACCATCCGCGGACAGCGCTCGCGCTGGGGGAGTTGCTCGACCAGGGGGACCCTGAGCCTCAACTGGCGCCTGATGATGGTGCCGAGCGCGCTCGCCGACTACGTGGTCGTCCACGAGCTGTGCCATCTCCGGCACATGAACCATTCCCCGGGCTTCTGGGCGATGGTGGGCGGTGTCGTCCCCGACTACCGGGAGCGCCGCCGCAGTCTCAATGCGCTGCAGGGGCGGTTGCCGTTGTAGGTTGCATCAACTCAACTATGCAAATGCTTTACATAGAGTTACATTTACATGGATGTTGACCCGAACGATCAAGCCGACACTGAGCAGGCTGCTGGACAGGAATCCGGCGGTGGTCCTGATCGGACCGCGTCAGGCCGGCAAGACGACCCTCGCCCGGGAGCTCGCTCGCGAACGCGATGCCGTCTACGTGGATCTGGAGCGGCCGAGCGATCTCGCCAAGATTAGCGATATCGAGCAGTACTGTGACGAGAACGCCGGCCACCTGCTCGTCCTCGACGAGGTGCACCGGGTGCCGGGACTGTTCGCCCCGTTGCGCAGTGTCATCGATGAGCGCCGGCGAGCCGGGAAGCGGGCGGGACTGTTCCTGTTGCTCGGCTCGGCCTCCATCGACCTGCTGAAGCAGTCGAGCGAGACACTGGCGGGGCGCGTCGCCCACTGCGAGCTGCATCCCTTCAATTCGAGGGAGGTTCCCGGCGCTCGGCTGCGGCGGATGTGGTGCCGGGGCGGTTTTCCGGAGAGCTACCTCGCAGGCAGCGACGAAGAGAGCCTCGACTGGCGCCTCGCCTTCATCCGCACGTATCTCGAGCGGGACATCCCTCAATTCGGGCCGCGCATTCCAGCCGAGACGCTGCGGCGGTTCTGGACCATGCTCGCTCACAATCAGGGGCAGACGCACAACGCGGCGGCGCTCGCACGGGGGCTTGACGTCAACGGGGTCACGATCGCCAGGTACCTGGACCTGATGGTCGACCTCCTGCTGATTCGGCGACTGGTGCCCTGGACCACCAACCTGGGACGGCGTCTCGTCAAGGCGCCGAAGGTCTACGTCAGGGACAGCGGGGTCTGCCATGCGCTGCTGGGCATCGAGACCATGGACGACCTGTTCGGCCATCCCGTCATCGGCGGAAGCTGGGAGGGCTTCGTCATCGAGAACATCGCCGGTGCCCTGCCGGCGCGCGCGTCCTGTGGCTACTACCGCACTTCAGGCGGTGCGGAAATCGACCTGGTGGTCGATCTCGGCGCGGGCGAGCTGTGGGCGATCGAGATCAAGCACAGCTCCGCGCCCAGGGTCTCCAGAGGATTCCACAGCGCCTGCCAGGATCTCCAGCCAGCCCGCAAGTTCATCGTCCACGCCGGCAACGAGAGCTACCCGCTCGCGAAGGACGTGCGAGCGGTGACATTGCCCGCGGTCATTGATCTGGTGGCACGGTCCGGTTGAGCGCGGGGACATGCGGGCTCGGCGTGGGCCATCGTCCGATGGGTGGTCCGTGTCGCTTGGAGCAGTCGAACTGGTAGGTGCGGTCAGCGCCGCGCTTCAGGAAGAGAGAAACGAAGCCACCAGCCGCCGGCCGGCTTCGGTCAGCGACCTGTTTTCGACAAGGTGTGCCGCACCGGCCATTTCGGCATCGATCGTCTGAATTCGAGCTTGCGCAAAGGACGAGGACTCAGGCCGTTTCGAGGCGACACCCTTCCAGAAGCTGCGAAGGTTGGCGAATACGTACACTGCGTGCATGAGGCCGCGAACGGTACGCCATCCATCCTTCCACGGAGAGAAGACAGGTTCCTCATTCGGATCGTCGATGACCAGCGGCTGGACGCTCTCCACCAGTGAAAGCTGCAAGTGCAGCGCTTCGTGCACGATGTTCTCCGCCAGACGTTCGACGCGATCTCGTTCCGCCGGCAAAGGGCACGACACGAAGACCGAGAGAGGCAACGTCGGGTCGCTGTAGCTCACGTCGAAGTCTCTTCCGGAGGCGACGAGTACATGAAGCGATCGGCACAACCCCGCGACTGTTCCCTCGAGCGGGTGGTCCATGCGGATGAAATCCAGAGAGCTTACCAATGTCTGCCGGAATTCCATGTCGCTCAGGTCCGCTTCGCTCGCGAACCGAAGTCCGATGTTCTCCCATCGAGCGGCAAGCACGGGCGGCAGCCACTCGACGCTCACCGCGGCGTCGACTGCATGCCCGGAGCATTCAATCGTATACAGAGTGTCTGGATTCGAGCCGTCAAGACACCGGGATGTCGAGTAGGACTTCCACGCGGAAGCGTCCCCGAATACCTGTTCCCTGAGCCTCGCCGGAGCCCGCCGGTCCCAGCAACCCGGGCCCTCGATGAATCCGATCACCCGCATCCCGAATCCGGATAGAACGAGTACACCAAGGTGAAACGTTCTCCGCGACGAACCGTACTGACGGCGTGGTAGGACCTGGGCGAAATTGCGAATGCCTGCACTGAACCGTTGATCGGCTCTACCACCTCGCTGACTGTCTCCGGCTCCGGTCCGCCAAAGAACATCAGATACCCTCCGTTCTCCGGTTCCCAGCCTCGGTTGAGCTGCAGCAGAAGTCGGTGGGTTTCGCCGCCGGCGATGTAGTCATTGTGAATGCGAATGGTCTGGTCCGGGACGAGCTTGTGGGCAGTCACCTCCACGCGTTCGGACAATTGATGCCGGAAACATTCCGACATCCGGCGTCTCAGCACGGTCAGGGTTTCCGGAGAAGCCAGGCACCGGACGACGGGAGGCAGCGAAGCGCCGAACAGGCTGAACTCGTACTGCTCGTAGAATTCAGCGGTGGTCAGCTTCCACGGAGCGTCGGTCTCGAGCCAGTCAAGCCAGGCGTTGCCGTTACCCGGAAGCTTGGTCCGCCCCGTGAAGTGCTCGAAGGGCAGGCTGCGGCAGGCGACTGCGTCCAGCTCAGGAAACATCGACAAATGGAGGGGATGCGACGAGAGATCCGTTCAGTCCGAATTCATGCAGCCGAGTGACGGTATGTCGAATGAACGCCGCGTGATCGTGGCAGTACACCGATGGATTGTCGTAACCACGCTCGGCGCTCCAACGAAACAGGGGCATTCCGCCACCGCAGACGGCGAGCAGATCGCAGTCCGCACACACACTGCACGTCGGTACCTGCATGCCGGTATAGGCAATATACTCCGGCGACGAGAGCACCCGTGACAGAGGCGTCGTGGTGACGTTCCATCGGGCGGCAAACTGGTCGGCACCTTCGAAGGAGGCCCTGAGCGTGTCGTTCTTGCGAATCTCTCCGCCCGTCTCGATGATCAGGATCCCATGCTGCTCCTTCCCTCGTCCTTCCTTCCGGCTCGTCCCGCCAAGGCACAGCTTGATCGTGTCGTCGACAAGACGAATGGGAACCGGTGCCAGGTCCGTGAGATACATGTCGACCAGACCTGCCAGCCACTGACCGTATTCGGTGCTGCTGAAATGTGACTTTCCCGGCGGAAGACGATCGTGGTTCCCGTCCTGGAGGAGAAAATCCATGCTCGGCGTGCCCAGCGCCTTGAGGAACTCGTACACATTCCCCGGACTGACGGCGGGTTGGATGACCGAGAGCGTGCCGGCGAACAGGAATTCGCTTTCGGAATGAGACGCGAGAAGTTGAATACCCCGTATGGTGGCGGCGTATGTGCTGCGACCGCGATGGTCCAACCGGGCGAGATCGTTGGCTTCCGGCGGTCCATCGATACTGACGGACACGCTGGTACGCGTCTCGGCAAAGAGATCGAGAAGGTTCTCGCGGATGAGCGTTCCGTTGGTCTGGATGCTGATGGGGTGGCGATCGGGAGCCAGATGAGCCCGCAGACCGCGCAGCAGTGCTGCGAGCTCGTCGAATCCCAACAGCAACGGCTCTCCTCCATGGAGAACGATCGCGAACCCCGCCCCTTGGCGTCCCGCCTGTTCGATCAGTCGCTCGCGGACGGCCTCCACCACATCGCGGCGCATGCGCTTGGGCTGAAGGCGCCACGTGGTATCCGGCCCCTGGTAGACGTAGCAGTAGGTGCAATCGATGTTGCACCGGCTGGCGGTCTTGAGGAGGACGGTGTCCAGCCGGCCCGGAATGTCCACGGTGTAGCCCGATCCGGAGCGGTTACCGACCCCGATTGTGTCGATTGTGGACACGGTCATAAGTGGCTTCGACACGACTCTCGTTGCGCACCTCCTCCATCAGACGGGACAGGACGGGGTGCGTCGTGGCGGGAGCGGTTGATTCTGTGCTCGACCGCCTGTGGGTTGAGGCTGCGGGTGAGTCGGAAGTGGGTTGTACGGTCAGGTGGTCCATGATGGTGCCTCCAGGGCTCGTTTGCGAGATCCTACCGCCTTAGACGGTGACGCCACGCAGCGATGATAGACGGATTCCGATGATGGAAACAAGAGCGAATATAACCAATTGAAAACAAAGAACAGTTTACAAACGGGATTTTGTAAGTAATTGAAATTAGGTCATTTTATTTTCCATTATGGAGTAGAGAGGGTCGGACGGTCATTTTACGCACCGACCATCAGCCCGAGAGTGAACCGAACTGAAGCCGTGCGCGGGTCCAGACTCGACCGTTGTCGCACGGCTGCGCGCCCGCACGGTAGAGAGCCCGCGCCCTGATTGCACTGACATTTTCGAGCTGACGTCTTCCGTGTGCGAACGCAGGACGTGCATCCGAGGCGCTGGCGTACAATGGGCCTGTGTAGAGTTAGTCGGAAATCAGCCGTCTCGCCGCAAGGCTGACGCGGGCCAGCGTACTCCTCAGAAGATGCGACGGGCGTCTTGAGAGGGCAAGCGCCTGTAGTCTAGCCGGACCGCTCAGGGACCGAGTTCACTGCCAGCATCAGGTGCGAAATTGCCGCAGATAGAACGGGAACTCAATGAGGTGTGGGACGCGCTGCGTGCAAGTAGAGGCCAGCGCGACGAGGCGCTCGTGGAGGTTCGTATCACCAACCTGCGAGGCATCGATCATCTCCGGTTTCCCTTCGAGTACCCGGTCTCGGTTCTGGCCGGTCCCAACGGTTCCGGCAAATCAACGGTGTTGTTCGCCTGTGCCTGTGCGTACACCGTGCCAGGACGCCGTTCAGGAGACTTCGCTCCCGGCCGTCTGTTCCCCAACTTCATCAGCCGGCAGCCAGCCGTGCAGTCGGACCCCGCGCAGGAGACCGAGCTCGAGTTTCACTACCTGCACGGGGGCAATCGTCGCTTCATGACGTTGTGGCGAGGCAAGACGTGGCACCGAAAGGGAGACGGAGGCAGCCAGCCGGAACGACAGGTTTATCTGCGCACCCTTGCCAATCTCACCAGTCCGGCCGAGGTGCGGAGCATCCTGCAGCTCGGAAGAAAGCAGGTTCAAACCGAGACGATCAGTCCCGAGTTGCTGCTCTTTGCACACCGCGTGCTGCCGTGGCGGTATCACAACCTGGATCTCATCAGTGGCCAATCGACACGCGATCTGCTCTTCGCGGAGATCGACGGAACCGATGAAACTCGCTACTCCGAGTTTCACATGTCTTCCGGGGAACGCACTATTGTGCGTATCTCCAAGGATATCTCTCGTCTCGAGAATGCACTGGTGCTGATTGACGAAGTGGACACGGGGCTACACCCCTATACCCAGCAGCAGGCGATGCTGGAATTGCAGCGTAGCGCCCTGCGGCAGAGGCTGCAGATCATCGTTGCCTCGCACAGCCCGGTCGTCCTCGACAGCGTGCCGCCGGAAGGGCGAATCTTTCTTGACCGTGATCGAACGACCGGAAAGGTTCGGCGCGAGCCCCTCTACCGCGACATCTTCCAGAAAGCGTTGTATGGGCAATCACAGGATCGGCTCTCCATACTGTGCGAAGACGACGTCGCCGAAGGTGTGATCCGCGGCGTGCTAGATGTATTGAACATCGAGCTGAGCTTGCGCCATGAGGACGTCGTTGTCGGCAGGAACACCGGTAGGGACGAATTTCCGAGTCACGTTCGCACGCTCGGAAAGTTCGACAAACTCTCGGACTTCATCGTGGTGCTGGACGGCGACTCGCGTGCGATGGAAGGTAGCCTGAAGGCGATTGCGGAGGGGTATGGCCATCGGCTTCAACCGTTGTTTCTCCCTGGAGGTGCCTCGCCGGAACAGTGGCTGTGGGACATTCTGAGTGCACGGCCGGATGATTACGCCGACACCTTCGGTCTTTCGGTGGTTGACATGAGGACGATGATGGACAGGGTGGTGAATCTGGTCGAAGGTGCCGTCCAACAACGCGATGCCGCCAAAGCTGCCTTGGGCGCCTTTGCTGATGACATCGGACGCACCGTTCCGGATATCGCTCGAAGCGTCGGCAGAAGTGAGGCGGAGAACAACACGATCCCCGAATTCATGCTCGCCGTGAGGGAACAGATTGGCCGCTGGCGAGGATTCAGACTGTAGCCCGTCGTTGGAACGCTGGCGGCGATTCGTGGGAATTCAAGCACCTACACATGAACTACCCTTCGCAATTCCGGGGCATCATGAGCAGCGCAATCCCAGACTGCCGAAAGCGGCGCCGTCACCCCAACGGGATTCAGTGGCGCCTTCCGTTGTAGGCGCAGTCCCGCCGCGACATCGGCAACGGGTAGCCGGAACTCAGAGAATCCGAATCCCGGCTACCCGCAAGTTTGACGCTTCGACTACCCTCCGGCGCTCGCCTCCCGAATCAGCTCCCGCAACCGCATCGGCGTAATCGGAAGCCCGTCGACCTTCACCCCAAGCGGCCGCAGCGCATCCTCCACCGCGGCCGCGATCGCCGGCGGCGCGCCCATCCGGCCGCCCTCGCCGCCGCCCTTGATGCCGAACTCCGTGAACGGCGACGGGGTCTCCACGTGCCCGACGCGGATGTTCGCGGGCACCTCCTTCAGCGTCGGGATGAGGTAGTCGGCGTACGTCCCGGCGAGGAGCTGGCCGTCCTCGTCGTAGTTGAAGTGCTCGTAGACGGCCGAGCCGATCCCCTGCGCCGTCCCGCCGCGCACGTGCCCCGCGAGCGTCATCGGGTTGACCACCGTGCCGCAGTCATGGACCGCCACGTAGTCCAGGAACTCGATCCTCCCCGTCTCAGCGTCTACTTCGATCACCGGGATGTGACACATGTGTCCCATGATCGGGTAGAACACCCCCAGATCGCTCCGGTCCTCGCTCGGCATCGTGGTGTAGGGGTGGTCGTAGACGTGGCTCGCGTCGAGCCCGCTGTTCACGTCGTCGGGCAGGCTCAGCCGGAAGTAGTGGGCCTGCAGCGCAATGTCGGCAATGCTCATGGTGCGGTCCGACCCCTGGATGCGCACGCCGCCGTCGACGAGTTCCAGGTCCTCCTCCGCAGCCTCCAGGAAGTGGGAGGCGACCCGCATCAGCTTGCGCTTGATCTGGCCCGAGGCCCCGGCGATGGCGCCCGCGATCATCACCGTGTACCGGCTGCCGCCGGGTCCGGTGCCGTTCAGCCCGTGGTCCGTGTCCGAGTACGTGACGTGGATGTCGTCCGGGGTCATGGTCAGGTGCTCCGCGACGATTTGCGTCGCCACCGTCTCCGGGCTGTTGCCCCAGAACGGGGCGTGCAGCGTCACGAACGCCTTGCCGGTGGGGTCGATCTTCAGGTTCACGCTCTCCGGCGAGCTAGTGAGGGCGAATCCGGGCTCGTCGTTCCAGAACCAGAACTCGGTTGAGCTGAATACGCTGCGCTCCTGGCAGGTGACCAGCCCGATGCCGATGTGGCGCCCTTCGCGTCGGGCCTCGGCCTGGCGCTTGCGCCAGCCCGTGTAGTCCACCATGTCCAGCGCCTTGTCGAGCACGGCCTCGTAGTCGCCGCTGTCGTAGACGTTGCCGGTCGGGATCTTGTAGGGGAACTGGTCGGGCTGGATGAAGTTCTTCCGGCGGATCTCCGCCGCATCCATCCCCAGCTCCTCGGCCGCGGCATCCACCATGCGCTCGAGCACGAAGTTGGTGACCTCGGAGCCGAACCCGCGGTACGCACCCTGCTGGCACTTGTTGGTCAGCACGGCGGTCAGGGCGATCTCACCACTCCCGATCCGGTACGGGCCGGTGAGCTGGGCCGCCGCATTGCCGTGGTGGCCCACCCCGAACTGCAGGTAGGCACCGTAGTCGTCGATCACCTTCATCCGCAGGCTGGTGATCGTGCCGTCGTTCATGACCGCGACCTCCATGTCGTAGACCCGGTCCGACCCGTGGTTGTCGCAGCTCGTGATATTGTCGATGCGGTCCTCGATGTACTTGACCGGCCGCTGCGCCGCGCGGGCGAGCGTCGCGGCGAGCACCGGAGCCTTGTGCGCGAACAGCTTGCTGCCGAAGCTGCCGCCGGCGATCACCGGGACGATGTTCAACCGATGGGCGGGCACGCCGAGGGAGGCCGCGATCAGCCAGCCCACGTAGTTGTACATGGAGATGTTGGCGTGGATGGTGAACTTGCCCATGCCCTCGTCGAACTCGGCGATCGCACCGACGGTCTCCATCGGCTGGCCGCCCGAGCGCGGCCACCGCATCTTTCGCCGGATCACCCGGTCCGCGGCGGCGAAGTCGCCCGTGACGTCGCCGAAGCCCAGTGTGCGCTGGAGCGCGATGTTGGTCGGCCCCCGGTCGGGGTGGAGCACTGCGTCGCCGCTAGAGGTGACGGCGTCCTCGGGGTCGACCACCGCGGGCAGGGGCTCGTACTCGACGTCGATGAGATCGATGGCGTCCTCGGCGATGTAGCGGCTCTCCGCGACCACCGCGGCCACGGTCTCGCCCACGTGGCGGACGCGATCCGTCGCGATGCAGTACTGGGCGACCGGGGGGTTGGAGAAGCAGGGCAGGGGACCGGTCTGCTCGGCGGCTTGCGCGCCGGTCATCACCAGCACCACGCCCGGAAGCGCTTCGGCCCGGCTCGTGTCGATGCTCCTGATGCGCGCGTGCGCGTGCGGGCTCCGCAGCACCGCGGCGTGGGCCATGTTCGGAAGGACCACGTCGTCGATGTACTTGCCGCGGCCGGTCAGCAGCCGCGGATCCTCCACGCGCTTCATGCTCTGGCCGATCCAGCGGTAGCCGCTCCCGGATTCGACGGTGTTGGGGTTGGTGGCTTCGCTCATTGTCCTTCTCCTCGGATCCTGGCGGCGGCGGCCTCCACCGCCTCCACGATGGTCTGGTAGCCGGTGCAGCGGCACAGGTTGCTGGAGACGGCCTCCTGGATCTCCTCCCGGGTGGGCGAGGGGTTGGCGTCCAGCAGCTCCTTGGCGGTGAGCAGCATGGCCGGCGTGCAGAACCCGCACTGGAGCCCGTGGTGCTCCCAGAACGCCTCCTGCAGCGGGTGCATGCTGGTCGGGGTGCCGAGGGATTCGACGGTGATGATCTCGGCCCCGTGGGCCTGCACCGCGAAGGTGAGGCACGACCGCGCGGTGGCGCCGTCCATCAGCACCGTGCAGGTGCCGCAGACGCCGTGCTCGCAGCCGACGTGGGTTCCGGTGAGGCCGATGTCCTCGCGGATGAAGTCCGACAGCAGGCGGCGGGGCTCGACCAGCCGTTCGTACTGCCTGCCGTTGACGGTGACTGTGATTTGCTCCTTGTCCATGGTCAGCCCTCCTGTGTGCAGCGTGCCGCGGCCTGAGCGAGCGCGCGCCGGGTGAGCGCGGAAGCGAGGTCGCGGCGGTAGTGCTCGCTCGCGTGGAGATCGGAGTTCGGCTCGATGTGCCTGCCCGCGGCGTCGCCGGCGGCGGCGCAGGTTGCGGCGTCGGCCGCTTCGCCGACCACCGCGCTCTCCGCCTCGGGGATGCGTCTCGCCCGATCGCCGTTGCCGGTGTAGACGACGCGGCAGGCGGTGCAGCGGCCGTCTTCGACCGACAGCGTGACCGCGACGCCGACCAGTGCGTAGTCCCCCTTGCGCGGGCTGACCTCCATGAACGACCAGCCCTGGCCGCCGGGTGCGCGGGGTACCTCGACCGCGGTCAGCGCCTCGTCCGGCGCCATCGACGTGGTCAGCGCGCCGACGAAGAAGTCGTCGGCGGCCACGCGGCGCACCGTGCCGTCCTTCTGCACGACCATCTGCGCATCCACGGCGAGCGCCACCGCCGGCAGCTCCGAGGACGGATCCGCGTGCGCGAGGTTCCCCCCGACCGTCCCGCGGTTGCGGATGGGCCGATGGGCGATGTGGCCGATCGCTTCGCTCATCAGGGGACAGGCGCCCGCGACCTCCTGCGAGGCTTCGGCCGCCGACAGGCGGGTCAGGGCGCCGACGGCAAGCGTGGCGTCATCGGAGCGGATGTAGTCGAGCTCGGAGACCCCGTTCAGGTCGACCAGCGCGGCGGGCCTGACGAGGCGCAGGTTCATCATCGCGATCAGGCTCTGGCCGCCCGCGAGCAGCCTGGCCTCGTCGCCTTCCGAGGCGAGCGCCGACAGGGCGTCCGCGAGCGAACCCGCCCGCACGTAGCGAAAGGGAGGTGGTTTCATGGTGCTTTCCTCCTGTGTTCAGAGTGTTTCCGCGTTCATGCCACGCGGGTGCGAAATTGCCAGGGTGTGCCGGCTTCGTGGGTCACGGCGTGGCGGTGCGTCCCGCCGAGCGTCCATTCCCTCCGGCGTGCCGAAACTCCCTTGTCCCTCGGTCGAACCGGACTCCCTGAGCGGGTCGATCTTGACACTGGAGCCGGGTCCTGCACGCGGCGCCTCCCGGGAGCGCGGGCGTCCCGCCCGCGCTTCCAGGAAACCCGGTCCCCGGTCTGGTCGGACTCAGACCTCGTGCGCCATTCCTGCGCGATGCCCCCAACGAATGGGTGCATCCCCTCATGACCCCGATCCTGTCGTGTCCGGCCCCGGGTCGGCGCAGGCCAGCCGGATGTCCTCCAGCACCGGGTCGCTCGCGACCGCGACCTCGTTCTCGATCAGGGCTCCGCATCCCGGGCACGAGAACTGCCGGAACTCGACGTCCTCGTTGATGAAGTCGCGAGGCTCCCCGATCAGCGGGTTGGATGCGGAAATGTGCCGGTCCTCGCGATTGCAGCCGAGCTTGTAGTTGTCCTCGATCGGGCCGAGCTCCGTGCTGCACCGCGCGCAGGCCCAGAATGCTCCGCGGTCGTCACGCTTCGCATGCAGGTACGGGGTGACCTCGTGGAGCACGGCGCCGGCGCGCTTCGTGGACGGCCGGCCGAACCGGCGCAGACGCTCTTCCCGCAGGCGCTCGCGGTGGCGGGCGGTGGCGTCGGGGTCGACTTGCCCGCTCTCCTCGTCGAGCACCGCCGCGTAGAGGTCGCGCGCCGCCGCTTCGGTGATGGCGAAGTTGTCGAGGTCGGCCTGGATGGCGCCGGGGTCCCGCTCCGCCGGATCGCCGAAGCCACCGCCGCCGCACCAGCGCACCGCGTAGACGTCCGATACGCGTTGCGACAGGTTCTGCTGGCGGAGCTCCAGGTGCACGGGCGTTCCCTCGACCTCGGCGACGTCCTCGGGCATCTCACCTCGCGCGAACCGGGCCGCGATGTCGCTGTCAGTGACATAGGCGTAGCGATTGGTGGCCGACGGGTAGCCGCCCATCAGGCCGGGAGAGGTGGGCGCCGCATTCCCCGACGACAGGGTGTCCTGCACGATCTCCTCGGTGTTGTGGGGGATGAAGCAGCTCTCGGCCGACATCCCGCCGCGGAAGCGGCCGGCGCCTCCGGAGTCCGGCAGCTCCTTGCGGTACAGGAACAGCACCGGGAAGCTCT
>MKWU01004415.1_pt1 | contig 16675 bp, 14 predicted proteins | sample 809101 | NCBI WGS metagenome assembly MKWU01 (sample SAMN05860141, study PRJNA318959) | sponge metagenome | host: Aplysina aerophoba | place: Slovenia: Piran, Adriatic Sea, Gulf of Piran | collected 2013-05-07 | reverse complement strand
TCTCGATTTGATGCGGGACTACCCAGAAGAATATCTAGTTGATCCGCAACAGTGGAATGCCTTGCCACGGGCCGAGGCCAAGTCGCTGGCACCGCTTATGGCTGAATTAGTTGGCCGTGAAATTGCTCGCACCGGACAGATCGAGGTGCGCTGTCTGCGCCTCGGCGAATTGGATGCGGAGACCACGACCGACGACGCTGTGAAAGCGGTGCGTCAAGCCCTTACCGCCGAGCGCGAAGGGCACCATTGGTCGCTGGCGCACGTGGCGTCGAGCGGGCGCTTCGCTTAATGGGGGATTATGGCAACGGTGAACGAAGGCAAGGTGGTGTTGTTTGGAACGGGTGGGCCGGTCGGTGCGTCGGCGATTGCCGCGCTCAAAGACCACTACACGTTGCGGGTGACTGATCTCCGGCCGATGATGGAAGTAGCGGCCGCGCCACCGCAAAATCCCCGAGCGCCGATCCCGGAGGTGTTGGGGCCGCCACACGAAAATCGGGTTGTTGATATTACCGACTACGCGCAAGTGTTGGCTGCCTGCGAAGGCATGGACGCGGCGATCAATGTATCCGTCGTCCGGCCGCATCCCGTGCTGGCCTTCCAAGTCAATATGATCGGCGCGTACAACGTGGCCAAAGCCTGCGTGGCCTGCGGAATAAAAAGGCTGATCCACACTGGGCCTTTTCACACCTCCTTAAACCACAACGCCGACTATTGGAACGACTTCCAAGTGGAATCCGATATCCCGCTGCATCCAGGCGACGATCTCTACGCAGTGAGCAAGTATCTCGGCGGGCACATTACGCGCGTGTTTGCCGAGCGCGAGGGCCTGGAGGTGCTCACCTTTGTCTATACGCATTTTCGGCCGAGGGAAATTCTGTCCGAGGAACATGGGCAGGGCGTGCATCCATACGTTACTTCGTGGGAGGATACCGGGGAGGCGTTCTTGTATGGGCTCCGAGCACCCGAGATGCCGTCGCCGTACGAGGATTTCTTTATCTGTGCACGGCTACCGCACGACAAGTACCGGCCCGACAAGGCCAAGCGGCTCTTGGGGTGGGAGGCCAAGGACCGGTTTGAAGCGTTGTACACGCGGCCTCAGTGACTTATTCGATAGATCAGACCGGCCTGATCGTCCGAGACTAGCAGGGAACCGTCGGGCATTACGAGCACGTCAACCGGCCGGCCCCAGTTTGATTCTCCCTGTAGCCAGCCTTCGGCGAACGGCTCGTAGCTGACAGTCCCGTCGGCGGCCAAGCGCACTAGGGTGAGGCGGTAGCCGATCTTGCGCGTGCGGTTCCAAGAGCCGTGTTCGGCGATGAAGATTTGATTGCGGTATTCCGCCGGAAACATGTTGCCCCTGTAAAAGCGCATCCCAAGGGCCGCTACGTGCGGGCCGAGTTCTTGGACTGGTGGGACGAATTCGCCGCAGCCGCGCTGAGCGCCGAAAGCTGGATCGGCGATGTTGGTGCCGTGGCAGTAGGGATAGCCGAAGTGCTGCCCATCGGCGGTTACTCGGTTCAGTTCGTCGGGCGGCAGATCGTCGCCCATCCAGTCTCTGCCGTTTTCCGTGAACCACATTTCTCCCGTTTCTGGGTGCCAGTCGAAGCCAACGGAATTGCGCACGCCTCGCGACACGACCTCGAAGTCGCCTGTGGAAGGATCCAACCTGCCGATTGACGCGTATGGATCGGGGGAGGCACAGATGTTGCACGGCGCGCCGACTGGCACGGATAGCAAACCGTCCGGGCCAAAGCGGATTAACTTCCAGCCGTGGGCGCGGTCTGTTGGGAAAGTGTCGTTGACGATCTCCGGCTGCGGCGGGTTGTCGAGGTGCGCTTCGATGTTGCGATAGCGCAGGATGCGGCTGACTTCGGCTACGTACAGGTCGCCGTCCTTGAAGGCGACGCCGTTGGGTCTGTTCAGACCGCTGGCGAGGATGATGACGCGCTCTGCCTTGTGGTCGCCGTCTTCGTCGCGCAGTGCGTACACGCGGCTGCCGGACCGGGTGCCGACGAATAGGGTGCCACTAGGGCTGAGGCTCAGCGAGCGAGCGCCGGGTACCCCTTCGGCGTACACGCGGATATGGAACCCTTCTGGCAGCTCGATCTGGGTCAGGCGCGGATCGTCGAGTGGTGGCGGATCCACCGACTTGCCGATTCCCGCAGGCAGCGACGGGTCGGACGGATCGATACTGTACGTCTCGATAAGCTGGGCGTCGGCTAGATCAATCTGACCGTCTCGGCTGACATCGCCCAAGGATATATCGCCGTTGTTGGGCAGGGCGATGGAGGGGTCTTCGCTGTATAGGACGGCTAGCAGCGCATCGGCCCAATCGACGCGACCGCTGTTATCGAGGTCGCCTAACAGCCGGCTCGCCGCCCCTTGATCTTGGGGTACGCTGTCGAGTACTTCGACCACAATATCGACAGCCTCGGTCTCCACCCGAAAGGCCGGGTCCACGTAGGGAATCAAGCCTTGGCCTGAGACGGTCAATCCATAGACCCGCGCCAAGTCTGATGGCTCTGTGCCTCCCAACTCCGCGCCTACTGACCCCGCAGAGGCGGCCCCAACTGCCCCGTCGAGCAACACCATCGACCGAGTCAAGCGCACCTCAGCGCCAACCAACCGATACAGATACACCCCTGCCGCGACGCCCCGCCCCGACGCATCCGTGCCATCCCACGTCGCCGTGTGAAAGCCCGCTGGCTGCTCCGCATCCACCAACGTCTCCAAGCGCTGCCCTAGGATGTTGAGTACCTCTAGCCGCACGCGAGTCGAAACTGGCAGCCGATAGGGAATGATTGTGGAAGGATTGAATGGGTTGGGGTAATTTTGGCCTAGGTAAAATTGTTGCGGCAGAGCAGCCGTACTCAATGCCGCTAGGGGCAGAGCGAAATAGCCGGTTTCATCGGTGATAGCGCGGACCGAGCGCCGCAGATCGGTGGCGTCGAACAGCCGCACCTGCGAGTTGGCGACCGGTTGCCCCGCCGCCAGCCGAACCCGCCCCTCGACCAGCGGCTGGGCGCTGGCCCCGACGACCAAGAGCAATCCCATGAGGTATCCGATTACTGATCTCATAACGCTCGTTTCCTTAAAGAAAATATACGGGTAGCATGGGCAACTTCACAGCAGCGCCGCAGTTGGCTCGGTGAAAGGGTGCGGTTTGAAGGTACCTACTTCTTCTTCAACCAAAGAGCACGCCATTGAGCGGCGACGGAGTCTTGACAGGGGTTGGAGGGGGCCATACCTTGACTGCAACAACAGGCTGCTTGGATGAAGAAGCATTGACTCCTAAAAAGTCATGGCCAATCTAACAAGGAGCCTTTTTCATTTTACGGCACTGCGGAACAAGGACCGTCGGTTTATGCACCAACGCCGAGTTGGGCTGACGCTCCTAAGTCCTCAACAAAAGGAAAGTTTTGGGAATAAGCCAAGAAGAAGAACAATTACAGCCGCTAGATGACGAGGGTCACAAGAAACTATTCGGTTTAGATATCTATCTGACCCCAGTGTTCATAATTTCCAGTGTTCACATTGTCGCTTTTATCACTGGGGCGCTCGTCTTCCAAGAAGCCGCGACGGAAGTTTTCGAAAATATCCGCGAGTGGCTGACTATAAATCTCGATTGGTTTTTCCTAATTACTGCTAATTTTCTCCTGCTCTTTTGTCTGTATGTAGCCTGCTCGCCGCTCGGCAAGGTGCGTCTCGGAGGGGCCGATGCAAAACCCGAATACTCCAACCCAACTTGGTTCGCTATGCTCTTTGCCGCTGGTGTGGGTATAGGTCTGTTGTTTTACGGCGCGGCCGAGCCGGTCTACTACTTCCAGAGTCCACCGCTTGGCCTTCCCGCCGAAACAGAAGAAGCCGCTGCCGTCGGCATCGCGGCAACCGTTTTTCACTGGGGGTTGAACGCTTGGAGCATTTACGGCGTCGTTGGGCTCGCCCTCGCGTACTTCGCCTACAATCGCGGATTGCCGCTCACCATTCGCTCGGCGTTCTATCCCTTGTTCGGCGACCGCATCTGGGGCTGGCCTGGCCACCTCATCGATACATTTGCCATCTTCGCCGGTCTGTTCGGACTTGCCACCTCGCTTGGCTTGGGGGTTAAACAGCTAGCCTCCGGTCTAAATTATCTGTTCGATGTTCCCGCCAATAATACCACCATGGTGGTGTTGATTGTGGTGATTACGTCCATCGCGCTGACCTCGGTGCTGACGGGTATTAATGTCGGCATCAAGCGCCTTAGCCAGTTCAATATCATTCTCGCGTTGTTGTTGCTGCTAACGGTTATTGTGCTCGGTCCGACGCTCTATATTTTCCGTAGTATGTTCACTGCACTCGGCAGCTATTTCGCCAAAATTGTGCCGCTTAGTAATTGGATCGGGCGCGAGGACACGGATTTCCTGCACGGCTGGACGACCTTTTACTGGGCATGGTGGTTTGCTTGGGCACCTTTTGTCGGCACGTTCATCGCCCGCATTTCCAAGGGCCGCACCGTGCGCGAATTCACGCTCTTTGTCCTCATACCGCCGGTGGTGTTGTGCTTTCTGTGGTTTAGCACTTTTGGCGGCACGGCCCTCCATCAGCACATCGTTGGAGGCTATACGGGTGTAACCGAGAATGTTGCGGCGTGGAAGCTAGAAATCGCATTGTTCAAGATGTTTGACCAACTGCCGCTGACCAAGTTGCTTTCATTGGTCGCGCTCCTGCTGACTACCGTATTTTTTGTCACTTCGTCGGACTCCGGCTCGTTGATTATCGACACCATTGCAGCCGGTGGCCGCGTAGATGCTCCGGTAGCGCAGCGGGTCTTTTGGTGTACGATTGAGGGGTTAGTCGCTATAGCTCTCTTACTCGGCGGCGGGCTGCATTCGCTACAGGCAGCCTCGCTTGTGACCGGCTTTCCGTTTGCTCTTGTCGTCTTGGGCATGGCCGTCTGCGTCTGGATAGGGCTGCGCCGCGAAGTGCGTGGGGCGCACTGAATGCTGACGGAGCAGACGTTACAAAAACGAATCCTCAGAGAGGAGATACTGTGGTTTCAAAAACACACCCTAACGAAGGAGGTACTGCGATGAGATATTCGCCTAGGCACTTTTTGGTGCTAGTCGCCGCGGCTTTGGCATGGGCTGCGCCGGCGTGGACGCAAGCGACAGGTACTGTCGTCGTCACCGTAGTTGACGACGATAGCGGCCAGGCGCTGGAGACGGCCTTAGTCTATATCCCGACCTTGGACCTAGGCGGGATGTCGGACGCACAGGGTCAGTTTACTATAGCCGATGTGCCGGTGGGCGAGCACCAATTGCGCGCCGAATTGATCGGCTACTCGTCGGCGACTGCCACTGTTGTGGTAGAGGCCGGGCAAACCGCGACCGTCGAGTTGCGGATAAAACCCTCCGCGCTGCTCCTCGAAGAGCTGGCGGTGACCGGCACCGCTGTCAAGAACTCCCACATCAGCTCGACCTACGCCGTGGCTGTGACCGGCCGGGAGAAAATGGCCGAACAAGGGTCGCCGCAGGCGGTTGATTTCTTCAAGAACTTGAGCGCTAGTCACGGGGTGATCGGCGAGCGCAGCAGTTGGTACAACGCCAACCAAGCCGCCACCCTTGCCGAGAGCATTGCCAACGTCAATCTGCGCGGTCTGGGAGCTTCGCGGACGCTGGTGTTGATCAACAGCCGCCGCCAGACCTATGTCCCGGCGCGCTTGATCGGCGGGCGCTTCGTCGATGTAAATGCCATCCCTTCTATTGCCGTTGATCGGGTCGAGGTGCTCAAGGAGGGGGCCTCGGCTATCTATGGTTCGGATGCGGTGGCAGGTGTCGCCAATTTTTTAACTCGCGCTGACTTCGAGGGTTTTGAGGTTTCAGGGGCGCACGAGTATATCGCTGGCGCGGGCGATTCCAACGTCGGCGCGATCTGGGGTGGGAAACTCGGCAGTGCCCATGCGATTGTTGCCGGGGAATGGAGGGGCCGTCAGGCGCTGCCGGCTTCCGAGAGAGACTATCTACTGCAGCCATGGTATGGCGGCGGGCAGCGCCTTGGCTGGTCGAGCTTGGGCAATCCGGGCACCTTCGCCGTTGGTGCGCCAGCCCCGTGGACCGCTGCCATCCACGCCCCGCGTTGCGAGCAGTTTGGCGGCTTCCGGGAATCTTGGACCTGCCGCTTCCGCTATCAGCAGTACGAGAATCTGATCGAAGACATGAGCCATCTCCGCGCTTTTACCGAGATCAATGGTGAGCTGGACAATGGCACGGAGTATCACTTAGAGGGTCTGGTTGCCCAGGCTGAGATTCCCGAGTGGTACACCACGCCTTCGTATCCTCCCTTCCCTCTGACAGATACGAGCATCATGGAGGTCGCGCCCAACCACCCAGGCCGGGAGGCATTCTGTGCGGACTACGGCGCTGAGGAAGGCGACCTGTACTACAACGAATGCCAAGGCGGCGAGAATTGGTATTTCAACGGACGTCCATTTGGCAACTCGGGTCCCGGGCGCATACTGGGCCGCGACTCCCGCACATGGCGCGTGGCGGCTTCCGCGAATGGCGACTTTAGTCAAAATACCCATTTTGATCTAGGTCTGTCCTATTCTCGCACTGAGGGCAACTACAATCTGCCGGGGGTGTACATCGAGCGGCTGTTCCTCGGTTTCCGCGGGTTTGGCGGACCCGATTGTGGCGTTGGCGTGGAGGCGGATAACGCGTCCCTTGCTGGGATGCGGCTCAGCCCACTCAACGGCCAAGAGGCGGGTCAGGGCGACTGCCAGTACTACAACCCCTTCGGCAATGCCATCGAGTTCGCGGATCAATACGGCGCGGAGTTTGCAAGCCAAGCAAATCCCGATTACCGCGCCAACCTCGCCAACAGTTCCGAGTTGCGGCACTGGCTCAATCAGGAAGTCGATCTACAGAGCACCGCGGATCTGTTGGTCGCCGATGCGACGCTGAGCGGCACTTGGGTCGAGGATGTCGCCAGTTACGCGGCCGGCTACCAGTTCCGTCTGCTCAATGCCAGCGGCGACCCCAACGACGAGGGCGACGTGACCATCAACCCCTGCCCGGTGGTGGGCGATGATGGGTGCTCAGCCGAGGACCGGTTCGGTCCCTATGCGTTCACCAATGTGAATCGGCCGTATGATGAATCGCAGACGGTGCATCGCTTCTTTGCCGAGATTCCCCTGAGCTTGGGATCGCGCTTTGACACCCAACTCGCCGCCAACTACGAGTTCCACGATGTGGCGAGCAGTTTCGACCCCAAGTTTGGCTGGCGCTATCAGCTAGTGGAATCGCCGACTCAATCCGTGTTTCTGCGCGGCTCGGTGCAGACGACGTTTCGCACACCATCGCTGGACGATGTGAATGAAAACCCGCTTTCGACGCTCGAGTGGATCAATGAGACGGGTGCCTATCAAACGGTGGACCGATTCGGTAGTAAGGATCTCAAGCCCGAACAGGCTTTTACCTATAATGCGGGCTTCGTCTTAGTCACTGAGGAGGGCCTTGATGCGACGTTTGACTACTGGAGCTACGATTTCAAGGATGTCATTGGGGCCATGCCGCACGGGGCTATTACCGCCTTATATGCCGATGAAGCCAATAATGAGGCCCTGAAGCAGTTCATTGTCTGCCCGGACGGGATCGGCATGGGCACGTGCGCGGCCTCCGAACTGGAGCGGGTGCAAGTTGATATTATCAATTGGCCAGGGGTCAAGACCTCGGGAATTGATTTGCATTTAGGCGGGCGCACGGATGCCGGAGCTGGGGAAGTTTCGCTCAACTTGGACGCTACGTACACGCTGGAGTACCGGACGAAGGCTCTGACGCTCGGCAGCTTGGTGTTGCAAGAGGGGGCAGATGCGGCCGGCTACCTGAACTTTGGTAATCCCATTGCAACCTCGCTACCGAAGTTGAAGGGTCAAGTGTCGGCGGGCTATTACTGGGCAGGTTACCGCCTCGTGAGCTTTTTGAATTACATTTCGTCGTACGAGGACCGAGGATCGATGAACTCCGGCAATGATGCCGTTGAAGAAGTATTCGGCACTATTGACTCGTTCGTCACTTGGGATGTGAGCTTTCTGTGGGACTTGTCCGAGGGCGTCAATATCGCGCTGTCGGGGATGAACTTGCTCGACACGATGCCGCCGCTGGTCAACATCGAGCAAGCGTACGACGGCTTTACGCACGACCCCAAGGGACGGCGGTTGAAGCTGGCTGTGTCCTATAAGTTTGGCGGTTGAAATTCGGTTTTCAACGACGATCACCTGGAATGTGGGGGGCGGTTTGCAAACCGCCCCCTACTTTTTGCTCCCTGACCGATTGAGAAACAGATAATCAATCGGCTCCTCAATGAATTCCGCATTGTGATTTAGACCGCAATCATCGGGAAATGCCTTTTCGCAACCGGTGTTGAACATCAGCGGTCCGCGATTCCTATACCAAGCGATGCATTGGACTAAGGCAATCATATGCCGCGGCCGATCCGACCGATTCGGCACGCCTCTATGCCAAAGCCGCATATCCCTGATCAGCACGCTTCCCTTTTTCGCGCACCCGCTCACGGGGGGAGAAACCTTCCTTTGGGCCTCTTCGGTTTCCTCGTCGATTGCGTTTTCCGGGAAGGGATGCAGATGCGTGCCCGGCCACAGCTCCACAGCTCCGTTCTCAGCCGTCACGTCGTGCGGAGAGATATTCACCGCCACGCAGGCGGTGGGGTGAGGAGGTTCGTGACCCGGCCATAGATGAGGCCCGTCCCGGTGCAACGGCTGGGTGCCGCTGCCGGGACAATTGGTGTTGCCGTTGTAAAAGCTGTTGAAGATTCCCTCGCCTAGGAGGGTGGTGTTGACCTGAATCACAAACGGATTGGCAACAATCTCGCGAAAGACAAAGGGGGCGAACGGAGGCGGTCCCTGTTGCAGGTGACCTTTGAGCTGGCCGGCACCGCCCCACTGCTCCCGATCGATCAAGATCCTGGAATCCTGATCCATCTTCTCCCGGAGCATATCGAGCGGCTCATGGGGAACCGCGTTTTCGATGACGACATATCCGTCCCGCCTGATCGCCTCCACCGTCTGTTTGAGCCGTCTGGGGCTTATGCGCTGAGATTCCGTTTCCTTCTTGGTAAGAGAGATTATCATCGGTTTCCTTCTTTCAGTTGCTTCTCATGTCATCCACCGCTTGGTTTCGATCTTCTGGCTCGCTCTATCCGGAAATCCCCGAGACAGGAAATGAAATGGAGTCCTATCGCCTCCGGGAGGGCCGTACAGATTGGAACGTGCGTTCAGCCTCTTGACAAAGAATCCAGAAAAGGGTCTTTCTTTATATTATACCTATATGCCCTCGCTGCTGTCGAATTGACGATGAGCCTGTGCAAGCGGCCACGTACATTCGCAAGCCCTTTGTCCGCGAACTGGATTTCGGCATGACCAAGTGGCAACTACAAGCTAGCTGAATTGTTCGCCGAAGAGTAGGTCCCGTGTTAAACGATGAAGAAATCAAGGCTCTTTTGACAGATATAGAGGCCGACAACGTGGAGCGTACCGTTTCCACGAACGATACGGCCAAATTCTGTGAAGCTATTTGCGCCTTTGCCAACGACCTGCCGAACCACGGGAAACCAGGCTATCTGCTTATTGGCGCAGAGGATGAAACCGGAAAGATTGCAGGTATTGATATCACAGATCAACTTCTCAAGAATCTTGCCAGCCATCGTGACTCCGGCCAGATTGTCCCCTTGCCGTCTCTTACCGTTCAGAAACGCTCTTTCTCCGAAGGCGATATTGCTGTAGTGGAAGTACAGCCTTCCGATATGCCACCGGTCCGTTACCGGGGCGGGTCTGGGTCCGGGTTGGCCCGCGCCGGGGCATTGCTAACGAACAGGACGAGCGCAGACTCACCGAGCGTAGGATACACAAGGCTAGGACATTTGATATGCAGCCTTGTCTTGGCTGTGGACAGGATCAAATTGTCCACTCACTCTTCCATGATTACCGGACCGCCGCCGTGAATCCGGAGATCATCGAAGAGAACAATCGAGACACATTCCAGCAGATGGCTGCTTTGGGGTTATGGGACGAACAGAACCAGTGTGTCACGAATGCCGGGGCTTTGTTGTTTTCGGAAGCGCCACAAGATTGGTTGCCTGGCTCGTATATTCAATACGTCCGCTACGATGGAACCGACTTGGAGTCTGACATTCTCGACGAGCGAAGATTCACAGGAGATCTGTCCACAAGCCTGCGCACATTGGATGCGTTTGTACAAACGCTCTTTCCGTCCCGTCCCGTCCCACTTTCCGCGTTACAGGAACAACAGGTAACTCCGTATCCACAATGGGCCATTCGCGAATTGCTGATGAATGCGGTTATGCATCGCGACTATCAGTCGAATGCGCCGATTCGTTTTTATCAGTTTTCCGACCGGATCGAAATTCAGAATCCAGGCGGGCTCTACGGTGCTGCCGCTGATTTCCCTCGTCAGAATGATTACCGGAATCCCAAGATAGCCGAGGCCATGAAAAATCTTGCCTATGTCAATCAGTTCGGACGTGGGATAGCGACAGTCCAGGCTGCTCTGCACACAAACGGCAACCAGCCTGCTGAGTTCGATATTGGACAGGCAACCTTTTTCCTTGTAAAAGTGTTAGAAGCCAACCCATGAAAACAATCGTCTTTTTTAATAATAAGGGCGGTGTGGGGAAAACGACATTGGTCTATCACATTGCTTGGATGATGATGGAACAGGGGCAAAAGGTACTGGCAGCCGACCTAGACCCGCAGGCTAATCTTTCGAGCATGTTTCTGGATGAAGAGCGCTTGGAAACACTCTGGCCGGAGGAGGAGCGGGAACACCAGAGTATTCTGCCTTGTATCTCACCAATTTTAGAAGGAACTGGCGACATTGCGCTGGCGCATACGGAGATCATTCAGGACGGCCTGTATCTGATTCCTGGTGATCTTGGGCTGTCCCAGTTTGAGGATAAGCTCTCGGACAGTTGGCCCCGCTGCTTGGATCACGATCCTGCTGCGTTTCGTGCTATCACTGCGTTTTATCGAATTATTTATATGGCTGCCGAGGCGGTTGGTGCGAATATTGTTCTTATTGACGTCGGACCAAATCTTGGGGCGATCAACCGCTCGTCCTTGATTGCTGCGGACTACGTAATCTCCCCTCTGGCTCCTGACCTCTATTCTCTCCAGGGTCTCAAAAATCTTGGGCCTACGCTGAGAATGTGGCGTTCTGGCTGGGAACAGAGGCTAAAACAAAAACCAGACAACCTGCACATTCCACTTCCCTCCGGCGCAATGACACCCGCAGGGTATATTGTCATGCAGCATATCGAGCGAAAAAGGCGTCCCGTTAGAGCGTACCAGAGATGGGTCGAGAGAATACCGACTACGTACCTGGAATATGTTCTTGCGCAAACAGAAGATTCTGCATCTGAAGACGACGATCCCAATCGAGTGGGGCTGGTTCGCCATTATCAGAGCCTAATGCCCATGGCTCAGGAAGCGAGAAAACCAGTCTTTTTTCTCAAGCCGGCTGATGGTGCCATTGGCTCACACGCCCAAAGCGTTTCTAAGTGTTACATGGAATTCAAAAGGATGACTAAAACGATATTACACAGAACGGAGTCAAAGCATGGGTGAGACACGGGTCATGTCACGCTGAAGAAACCCATTTCTGACGATCTATACCGCACGCCGATAATACACATCGGATTACATCATTGAGACGCCCATGATTATATCTCGCATAATCGTCCATCAGCCCGCCGGTTTGTTGCGCATTCTGACCGACGCAGGCTTGGAAGGTCACTGTACCGGCGTTGCGGCTACAGTCACCGAGACTGACGTGGCCGCGGCGGCCTCCATCCTCATCGATGCGAATCCTGTCAATCGCGAGCGGCTATGGCTGGCGTTCAACGAGGCGAACGGGAAGGTACCTTCCGCATTGCGCGCTTGTATTGACGTCGCCTTGTGGGATCTCGCGGCCAAGGCCGTCGGGCAGTCGGTTCACAGGCATGTCAACGGCTTTCGCAACCGCATTCCGGTTTGCAGGAGGTCGGAGCGGAACTTAGCGGTGGAGATCGTCGAGGAAGCAAAGGAAGCGCGGGATGCTGGTTTCCGGGCTTACAAATTCGCCGCCCTTTGGGATGAAGAATCGCTCGTCAGTCTGATACGCGATGTGCGCCGGGCCGTAGGAGCGGATTTCTGTCTGTTGCTCGACGGCCGAGCGCGGTGGGTTCTTGACTAGGCGATACGGATTGGTCGGGCGCTCGACGCGGCGGACTTTTTCTGTTTTGACCGGCCGCGGCCCGACAACGACATGTCCGGCGGTAGGCAGCTAGCCGCCGCGCTAGATACCCCGACGAGCATGGGCGTGTCCAGTCCTATGGAAGCGGCGCAGGTTATGACGACTCAGGCGGCCGACCACGTCCGCACCGGGGTAACGCCGGCTGGTGGTATGACGGATGTGCTTAAGGCTGCCCGCTGTGCCGAAGCCTTCGGGGCCTACTGCCATTTGGACGGTTTGGGGATCTGCGACGGGTTCGCCCATTTGCATCTGGTAGGCACTATCCGCAATACGCCCTTTCTGGAGGTGGGCGAAAATGGAGCGTCTTCGCCGTTCATCGAAAATCCGCTGCAAATATGCGATGGGTACATCGAGATTCCCGCTGCGCCGGGACTGGGCATGGAGATCGACATGGTTGCCGTCAACGAGCACACCGAGGAACTGATTGAGATCTGAGGCCCTATGCAGATTCGAGATGTTAAGTGTTACCTATTGCAGGGTGAACCCGCGACGCGGCAGGAGAGTTGCGGGGCCAGAGGAAGCATCGCCCCGGTGCCGCCGGGTATCTCCGGGCTGCTTACCCACGACCAGGGATTCGGTGCGGCCAATCCCGAGGGATTTACGTTTACCGGGGAAGAGCCCGAGCCAACGTATCGCCTAATGATCCGGCTCGTGACGGATGGTGAACTGGATGCGTACGCCAATTACGCCACGGGTTACAATCCCCGAGAACTGGAATGGGAGGCCAAGGCGTTCCTGGCCCGGTATGCCCATATGCTCATCGGCGTGGATGCCTTTGACCGGGAATACATCTGGCAGCGGTTTTGGATGGCCCAGCGATTCATGTACACGGGTAGAGGGCTGCTCGATACCATTGACCGGATGTTGTGGGATCTGGCGAGCCGAAGTGCCCGTCTGCCGATCTACAAGCTGCTCGGAGCCTGCCGCGAAAGCGTTCCTGCGTACTGCAATGTCGGTGGGCGGACCATTGACGACTTGGTGGCCCACGCGGTGAAACGGATAGAAGAAGAGGGTTTCATCGGCTGCAAGGATCACTCGTATCGGGGGGTGAAAGGCAACGGGGAGATGGCTAGGAAGCTGCGGGAGACGTTGGGCGACGATATCTTGCTGTTTCACGATGCCGTCGAGTCGTACACGGTCGAGGAGGCTATAAAAATCGGTCGCATCCTAGAGAAGTATCACTACAAGTGGATCGAAGAGCCGCTGCAGGATTACGACATCATGGGGCTGAAGAAGCTGTGCGCCGCCCTTGATCTTCCGGTTTTGACCCTCGAGTGGATCGGAGCCATCGGCGGACAACCCTACAATACGGCACCGTACTTGGCGCTACAGGCCGCGGATATCGTCCGACAGCGAGGCATCGGCATCACGGGTCAGGTCAAACAAGCCCAACTGGCCGAAAGCTTTGGCGTCGAAGTACACGGAGGCGATCCCCAGGTCATCCTGTCCATCGGCAACGATCCTGTCTTTGAGGCCATGGGCGTGCAGCCGCGTCCTCCCGAGGAGGAACTAGATTGCCGGGGTACGGTCGTCGTAGAAAATGGTGCCATGTCGATAGCTTGGAGCGCCCGTCCCGCGGTGGAACCGGACTGGGACGAGATGGCTCGGAGCGCCGTTTTGGTCATTTGACCGCGGAACGATCTTTACAGCAGCGCCTCGGCTAGCTCGGTAAAATTTCTCACCTCCACATCGGGCCGGTACGGCGTTTCTTCGTACGGTAGGGCGTTGCGGTTGACGAAGGCCCCCCTCATACCGCAGGCTCGCGCTCCCATCACGTCGAATGAATTGGCCGAAACCATCATGCACTGCCCCACTTCGAGGTGCAGTGAGGCCGCAGCCCGGCGATACACCCCAGGGTGCGGCTTGAAAGCACCTACTTCTTCAACCGAGATAATGCGGTCGAAGTCCCAGCCAATGCGGTTGGTCGCCAGATGATCTAAAAAGTCCGGCTCGCCGTTGGACAGCGCGACTAGGCAGTAGCGCCCCTGTAGCTTTTCGAGCGCCGTCCTCACATCGGAGAAGGGGTTGAGATGTTGCCAGGCTTCCATGAGCCGGGGGACATCCCCTTCGTCCACGTCTATTCCCTCCAACGCCAAGACGTAGATCAAGGCTCGCCGCACCACTTCCAAATAGCCGCTGTGGCCCAGCAGGAGGATGTTGTCCTGATATTGCTCTAGGCGCTGACGCGCCCGCCATTGGTTCCACAGGTGCTCAGGCGGGACTGAAGACCCTTTATCGCGCAGGTAGGACGCGATGGCTGGAGTCAGGCTGCCACCCAAGTCGAGGACGGTGCCGAACAGGTCGAAAGTGAGGGCTTGTACTGCCGGAAATTTGGTCATATTATTTGCCTCGTCGTGTTTGTTACGCATTAAGTGATTGTGTAATTTAGTCTATTCGCGAGCGGTAGAACAAACGTAGGGGCGGTTCGCAAACCGCCCCCTACAAAAATGACTAGTATGCAATGTGCGGTATTGTTGGGCTGTACGTAAAAAAACACAACTTGGCCGACCAACTCGGCGCGCTGTTCGCCGAGATGCTGATATGTATGAGTGATCGCGGTCCCGATAGCGCGGGGTTGGCGCTTTATGGCAATGAGCCGCCGGAAGGCTTTATCAAGGTCACCTTGCGGCACGCGGCCGATGACTACGACTGGCCGGGGCTGGCCGACCAACTCGGCGCGCAATTTGACTGCGAGGCGCGCCTGCGGGTCAACGCCAACTACGCGGTCATCGCAGTGCGCGCCGACGCCGATTCGCTGGGACAAGAGCTAGCTGGCTCAGACCCTGGCCTGACGGTAATGAGCATCGGCCGCAGCATCGAAATCCTCAAAGAGATCGGCGCGCCCGCTGAGATCGTCGATCGCTTTGGCGTGCGCAAGATGCGCGGCACGCACATCATCGGCCACACGCGCATGGCCACGGAGAGTGCGGTGACTACCGATGGCTCGCATCCCTTTTCCACGGGCATGGACCTCTGCTTAGTACACAACGGGTCGCTGAGCAACCACAACCGACTGCGCACGCGCTTGGAGCGCAGCGGGATTGAGATCCGCACGGAAAACGACTCAGAGGTGGCCGCTGGCTATTTGATGTGGCGGATGCAGCAGGGGGATACCTTGCAAGCGGCCCTGCAAGCGGCGCTCGACGATCTCGACGGCTTCTACACCTTTGCGATTGGTACGGCTGATGGGTTTGCGGTCTTGCGCGACCCGATCGCCTGCAAGCCGGCGGTGCTGGCTGAGACGGATGAGTACGTGGCGATGGCCAGCGAGTTCCAGGCGCTATCGAGCTTGCCGGGGATCGACGACGCGGAGGTATGGGAGCCCAAGCCGGCGCGGGTGTACACTTGGGGAGGAGCCTAATGGGCGCGGAGGTTTTCGACTTAGCGACCGGGGCATTGCGCCAGCTCAACCAGCGCCTACACGATCTGACCGAGGAGACGGCCAAGACGCCGTGGCGGATTCTACATCCGCGCGGCGCGCACGCAGTGGCCGCCGGGGTCGATGCGCCCGTGGAAATCAATATCGAAGGCCACGTTGGCTATTATTGCGCTGGCATGAATCAGCGCGCTCGCATCACCGTCCACGGGATGGTCGGGGTCGGGGTGGCCGAGAACATGATGTCGGGAGTGGTGAGAGTGAAGGGCCACGCCAGCCAGTGCGCTGGGGCCACCGGACACGGCGGCCTGCTGGTCATCGAGGGCGACGCGTCGAGCCGCTGCGGGATTTCGATGAAGGGGATCGATATTGTGGTCGGTGGCTCGGTCGGCCACAGCAGTTGCTTTATGGCCCAAGCAGGCAACTTAGTCGTCTGCGGCGATGCGGACGAGGCATTGGGCGATTCGCTGTACGAGGCGCGGATTTTCGTGCGCGGCCGGGTCGCGGGCTTGGGGGCCGACTGCATTGAAAAGCCCATGCGCGACGAGCATTTGAGCGCGTTGGCCGAACTGCTGGCGCGAGCGGACTTGCCCAATGTGCGCCCCGAAGAGTTCCGCCGCTATGGCTCGGCGCGCCAGCTTTACAACTTCAAGGTAGATAACGCATCCCAGTACTAGACGACCTATGACGCAATCACACCACAGCCCCGAGGGCCTACGCGAATCGGCGACCTTTGGCCGCGACGTCATCTACGAGATCCAGCGCGCCGCGCGGACCGGGATTTACGATATACGCGGCTGGGGGGCCAAGCGCCAGGTGCCCCATTTTGACGACTTGGTCTTTTTGGGCGCGAGCATGTCGCGCTATCCGCTGGAAGGCTACCGCGAGCGCTGCGACACCGATGTGGTGCTGGGTACGCGCTACGCTAAAAATCCGATCCACCTCGACATCCCCGTCACCATCGCGGGGATGAGCTTTGGCTCGCTATCGG
>MKWU01004414.1_pt1 | contig 16682 bp, 16 predicted proteins | sample 809101 | NCBI WGS metagenome assembly MKWU01 (sample SAMN05860141, study PRJNA318959) | sponge metagenome | host: Aplysina aerophoba | place: Slovenia: Piran, Adriatic Sea, Gulf of Piran | collected 2013-05-07 | reverse complement strand
AAACTCCACGGCCTAGCAATCGAGCGAGAGAGTGCAAAACTTCGCGGCACCTATCGCATTACTCGGCCGACGGCACTTGTGTGCTCGTCAGAATAGGTGCACTCATCAGCTATACGAGGGCAACATCTGCAAGGGAATCATTGTGCGGTCTGCGCGACGATGGGATTTACGATCATGAAGCAGTATGATTGCAGCGCAATCGTCGCAATGATCGCGCGACCCGGCAATTGGGAGAACACAAACATGGCAAGCATCACGATTCGAAACCTCGATGACGACGTGAAAACCCGCCTGCGGGTACGCGCGGCTCAGCATCATCGCTCCATGGAAGAGGAGGCGCGGTCGATACTGCGCGAGGCGGTGGGGCGCAAGCCAAGCTCGCGCAATCTCGCGGAGATCACTCGGTCGTATTTCGGGCCGGACAACGGCGTGGACTTGGAGCTGCCGCCGCGCGGGCCGGGGCGTGAACCCCCGTCGTTCGACTGAACCGCCGGCCATGCCCGTGCTGTTGGATACCAACGTGGTGTCCGAGTTGATTCGAAAGGCTCGCGATCCTGGCGTCGTGGACTGGGTGGCCGGCCTGCCACTGGAAAACCTGTTCTTCTCGGCGATAGGTGAGGCGGAGCTGCGTTATGGTGCCGCGATTCTGCCGGCGGGCCGGCGCCGGGAGACCCTGCTGGCGGACATCGAAGGGATGCTGCGCGAGGCGTTCGGGGACCGCGTTCTGCCGTTCGACAGGGCAGCGGCGCGGGAATATGCCGATATCGCCGCGACCCGGCGTGCCATCGGCCGCAGCGCTGCGCCGGCGGACTATCAGATCGCCGCGATCGCCCGTTCGAGGGGCATGGCGGTGGCGACGCGCAATGTCCGCGATTTCGACGGTATCGGCGTCGGTATCGTCAACCCTTGGACGACAAAATGAGCGGCACGACTGAAGCCTTCGCGCGCGTCAAGATCGACAGATTGCTTGAGGACGCGGGCTGGAGCCTGACCGTTGGCGTCAGCGTGCTGTTCGAGCATTCGTTGCCAGACCGTGCGCAACCGGACAACGTGCTGTGCTGGCCACGCGGAATCCGCAGGCTACCGAATTGAATCAGTAGGTATGCCACCACGCACACGCACTCTTGAGCCCGATGGGCGCCAGAATATTCTGCCAATTTCTCCGGTAAGAAACAGTAATTTTCTCTCAAACCACTGGCTTGAGCATCGCCTGCCGCTTGAACCCGAGTGGCACGAGCAGGTGGAGGCCGCTCACGTTGCATTGCATCGTCTTCTTTCGCTCTGGCGCCGGGAAAGAAACCGACTTGAGCGTTACGGGGATGAGGCCGGGCTGGAGGAAAAGTTCATTCAACCTGTGCTCGAAACGCTGGGGTGGCATTTGAAGTATCAGACTTATCTGCACCGCCGCCAACCTGATTACGCCCTATTTGTTACCGATGACGACTTAACTGCGGCGGTCAACGCTGGGCGGACCAGCCCCGATTTCTGGAAGCATGCGGCCGTGGTCGGGGATGCCAAGGCTTGGCATGTGAGCCTTGACAGGCCGACTCGAGTCGGCGGAACCCGCGAGTACCCTCCCGAACAAATCGAGTGGTACCTCAATCACAGTCTTAAACGGTGCGGAATCCTCGCTAATGGTCGTCTTTGGCGCCTCGTCCCGCGCGTTCTGGGTCCGGCCAAGCCTCGATTCCAGACTTATCTCGAGGTTGACTTACAAGCGCTACTGGAGAGACATAGCCCGGCCAGAGGACAGCTCGCGATTGCCCCCAGCGGTCCAGACTTGGACGACTTTCTCCGCTTCTATTTGTTCTTCAGTCCAGTCGCGTTTGCATCACCGGCCGAACGCAAGCCACTCATCGAAAGAGCCATGGACGGCAGCTCCGAGTACTCCATTGGAGTCGGGGAGGAACTTAAGGAGCGCGTTTTTGAGGCTTTGCGGCTCTGTGTCGAGGGCTTCATCAGCCACCCTGGGAACGCGCTCGATCCAGAAAGCGACTTGCGAGCATGTCAGGAGCACAGTCTGATCTTTCTTTACAGGCTCCTGTTCATTATGTATGCGGAAGATCGGGGTTTGCTACCGTACCGCCGTAACCGTACGTACACCAACAATCGATCGCTTGCGCGGCACCGAGATGAAATTGCTGCGCGTCTCGACCAAGTTAGCTGCGGGATCAGAGTTTCGGACTATCCGCGTGATGACACTGCCTTGTGGGACGATCTGCAGGACCTATTTGACCTTATCGATCGCGGACATCGGCGATACGGGGTACACGCCTACAACGGCGGTCTGTTCGACTTGGAGGCAGATTCCTTTCTCTCGAGAAACAAGCTGCCCGACTGGTATCTTGCCCGAGTTTTGGATCAACTCGGGCGCGCGCCCCAACCAGATCGTGTTGAACTCGGTCTGTTCCGCGTTGACTATCGCGATCTTGCGATTCAGCAGCTCGGGACTGTCTACGAGGGCCTGCTCGAAATGCACCCGCGCTATGCCTCTTGCGACATGCAAGTTGTCCGCAAGCGTAGTCGCGCCTCCGAACAAGAGCTTGTACTGCCCAAGGCCAAGCCGGTGCCCAAGGATTGTGCGGCCACTTCGACGGTTTATTCCACTGGCAGCATTTATCTCCTGACGGACAAAGGTGAACGCCGACGCACCGGCAGCTATTACACGCCCGACCATATTGTCGATCACATCGTGCAGAGTACGCTGGGAGCGCGGTGCAAGGAAATATACGACCAATTGCACGGAGAGATCCTGTCCCGGGAAACGGACTTGGAATCCGTATCGAGGGATAAGAGAAATATCCTCCAAAAAGAACTGCAAGCGCTGCGTGGCGCATTTGACGACCGCGTTCTCGAGATCAAGATTCTCGATCCCGCCATGGGATCTGGCCACTTCCTGATCCGCGCATGCCAATACCTGGCCGAGGAAATAGCGACGAATCCTTATACGAGCGATCCAGGCGCTGAGGATATTGAGGGCGACGAGTCCACGATCACTTACTGGAAGCGGCGTATCGCCGAAAACTGCCTTCACGGTGTGGATATCAATCCGATGGCGGTGGAACTCGCAAAATTGGCTCTGTGGCTGGAGACAGTCGCCGTGGATTCTCCTCTCACGTTTCTAGACCATCATTTGCTGTGCGGCGACAGCCTGGTCGGTCCGACGATCAATCAGTTGAACAGCTTGCCCGGGGATGAAGACTTATTGGAAGGGAGATTCTCGCACGAGGTGGATGCCGCGCTTCCGACGCTTTTGGAACCACTTGCGGCAATCGGCGCCATCCCATCCGACACGGCAGCACATGTAAAAAACAAGGAGCGGATCTACAAGCGACGCTTCCTGCCCGCACTCCGGCGATTTTCCACGATCGCTGATCTTTGGACGACTGAAGCCATGCAGCGCGGGCTGATCAAACCCGAACATTACACGCAGGCCCTGGAGTCTCTAAGAGAAAAGCGCCGCTTCTCCGAAGTGCTGGAGTCAAACTGGGCTCGTGAGGCCTTTACCCTGCTCGGCAAGAAAAACGTGGTGCCATTCAGCTGGGAGCTGGCCTATCCGCATGTCTTCGTCGCAGAAAGCGAGAACAGCAAGGTCGGAGGAGGGTTCAATGTCATTGCGGGAAACCCGCCCTATGACGTACTTTCGGAAAGGGAATCGGGTCAGAACATCGATCATTTCAAGCGCTATATCGAGGTGGACCCGCAGCTCGCACCAGCGCGCGTCGGCAAAAACAATCTCTACAAACTGTTCATTGCGCGATCGGCGGAACTTCTGGCAGAAGGCGGCTATCTCAGTTTCATTGTTCCGATGTCGTTGCTCGGAGACAAGCAGACTGCCGGTATCCGCCGAATGCTTCTTTCAACCGGTCAGTTTTCGGAGATTCATGCTTTTCCTCAGAAAGACAACGCGGCTCGACGCGTCTTCCCAGACGCCAAGCTTGCGACAACCCTGTTCATTTTTCGCAAGCTCGGCGAAGATCGCCGCAGTAGCGACCCCTTCGCTTCCTTCGTTCACCATAACCGCTATATCGACGAAAACACTGATCCTCTATGGGTCGATGGCAACAGTGTAAAGGTATACGATCCAGAAAATCTCACTATCGTCAGCTGCACGCAGCAGGATTGGGATCTCATGGCATCGCTCCCCGCCAAGCGTATTGCTCGTCTCAGAGACTACGTCACGTTTTTTCAGGGAGAAGTCAATCAGACCACCGCGAACAATAGGGGATTCCTCACGGAGCCGGAAAGAGGACGTCTGGTGACGCGTGGAGCCAATATCACTCTCTATCAGCTGAGAAGCGCATCTCAGGGCCAAGACATATACCTCGATGTTGAATCGTTCCTCAACGGCCGGGGGAAGGATACAAAAGCCTTTCATCACCTCTTCGAGCGTGTCGGACTCCAGGAGAGCAGCGCCCAAAACAATTTCCGGCGGATAATCGCCTGCCGGATTCCAAAGGGCTGTTTCTGCAATCACAAGATCAACTACACGACTCAGAGACATGCCCAAATTCCGCTTGAACTCATCCTGTTTGTTTTGAACAGCTCGTTTGCAGATTGGTATTTCAGGCTGGGCAGCACAAATGCAGCTGTTAGCCATTATCAGTTACTAAATATACCGTGCCCACGAATTGACCAAGCGGACAGGCGAGTCGATCAGACGACCCTTGACTGCATAGAGGCTCACTTGAAAGCTCTAGATTTCGACTCGATCGAAACTGCAACGTTAACCCTCGCTGAGCACGAAGGATGTGTTCCAACCCTTCAAAGCATCATCGTGAAACTGGTTCGATTTGTCGAGGAAGAAGAACGTCGCCGCGGCCACATTCCCCGATCAGCACGCTCCTCGCTATCTGGCAACGCGCAAGCTTGCCAAGTGATTCTAGACAAGATCAACCTGGCTTTATTGGGCTTGGGGGCCGAAAACCATGCATACATTGAGGCCCGTTTAGACCAGATGCTCTAGTGGACTAATCGTTGTGATCCCGCTGTCTTTACCGCTGGAAAGCTGTTCCTCAAGACCTGATCGGGCCGACAGCTCTTCAGTTCAAATGTACGGAACACGCGCGATTGTTCATTATCCTTTTAGCAAACAGTCCGACGTTCGAGACTCCAAATCCGACTAATACAGTTGACCGAATCCAAGGAGAGATCGTGATTGATTTTAGCAGCTCCATTGCCAAGATCGCGCGCGCAGATTGCCAGATCGAAGACTTGAGGCGCGAAATGCACAGCTTTTGCGGCAAGATTAAGCGATCAATTAAGACAAATGATGAAGCTGATGAAAAACAATGGACTTATTGGGGTGAAAACCCAATCGTACCGATAAGCTGGTCTGTTCGTACGGGAGAAGTTTTGTATAACCTTAGGTCCGCGCTGGACCATCTTGTCTGGCAACTTGTTCTCGCCAACGGACAAAGACCGAACCGCAATAACCAATTTCCGATCGTCAATGACGCAAGTGAGTGGAATAATTCTTGTCGGCGAAGGTTGAATGGTATCTCAGATCGCTCCAAGCAAACAATCAAGCATTTGCAACCGTTCAATCCTACTCTTGTTCTTCGAACAGACAGTGGCGTTTGTCCGTTCGATGCCCAAACATTTCGTATTCTTCGAGAACTCTCAAATATTGACAAACACCGGTATCTACATCTAATCATCGTCACAACGGGCGGAATCGGACCGATCGAATTCGGTGAGAACCAGCCGCCACGCAGAACTTCGGACCGCCCACTGACAGGGAAGGGACAAACCGGCGCACTTAAGAAGGGCAAGGTTCTTTTTTCAATTGACGATTTGCAGCAACCACTTAGTCCAGAGTTCCGAATTCAAATCAAGTTTGAGAGTAGGCAGATGCCCGATCTTGTTGTCGAAACTGTGCCGAATGTCCTGCGTCGATGCCTTCAAGCTGTAAGAGGAGCAGAAAGGCTGCTTCGAGATCGCAATGGTTACTGACACGGATTTTGACAATATGGGCTACCAGGCCCAAGATGTGTATTCGCTCCGCAATCAGTATGGTGAGCCCACTATTCTAAATTGGGGGATGCAACGCTACGTTGGGGGCTTTTAAGCTATGGTTGACGCCATAACCTCAGCGCATGGTCTATGAAAAACAGATGGGTTTTGGCAGCGAATCGGTTGTTCGAAGGCCAGTTTTCATAGCTAAAGTACGCGCGAGAGTAAAATTGGGGGTCGCTGTCAACCTATCGTTGTAAACTCTTTCCATACTGTTTCTCTTCGCCGCTAGCGCATCGGGACAGGGGGACGTGCTGGCGTGCGTGGATCCGGACATCAGGAGCGGGCTGCTACCCGAGATGACCGAAGAAAAGACGGTGGTCAGCCGTGTCGTGGGTGAAACGGGCCGATACCATCTTCTGATTGCCCTTGCGCACCATCGTCCCCGTGGCCGGGTGCGACAGAGTCTCGACGGTGCGTTTCTCGATCCAGTCGAGCGTGCGCTTCGCGGCGCGGCCGTGGGCCTTTAGAATCCTGCGGTCCCCGCCCACCAGCGCCGCCAGCGAGACGGACTTCGGCGCCGACAGGGTTTCGCTGCGAGGACCCGCCAGATGCCCTTAATGGAAATGTACGGAGCCTTGCATAGGGGTCCATATACCTGACTAGCCAGTGAAAAGGCGCGGACCCGCTCATATCTTGTGAAGTAATCTGTGCTCAAGGCTTTGGGGTTCGGTCCGCGCCCAATTTGCAGAAACTATCGGGCCCCCTTCCGCTTCGTCTGGCAACTCGCTCACTGTCAGATCGTTGCAGTAAGCCGTTCCAATGGCTAGCGCGACAATTACAACCCACTTTGCCATGTCCCATTGGCTTTTCAGGCCCGCAAGATCTATCTCCAAGGCACGTATTCGGCGCTTGGTATCCTCGCCATTGGGTGGTGCAGTCTCCGGTCGTCGTGCCCGTGCTGGTCCTTGGGCTCCTCGAGGATCATTAGCGGCCATTGGCCCGTTGGGTGTCTAGCCACTCCCAAAGCTCTCGAGGTGCGAATCCCTGATAGTACTTAATGGATAGGACGACGCCGAATATTTCTCCACTGCTGAATCCCAAGCTTTCGGACAACTCGGTGGTAGTGCCTTCAAACGCCACAAACCATGCTAGTGAAGCTTCGAGCGAGTAGGTTCGCGCACCGAGTTCCTGGATGTTTGCCTGTACGATTTTCCTGGAATGGTCATCAAAGGGGAGAACCACGAATATGTTCATCTGTCTGAACCGGATGCTCTTATAGGTTCTTCATTACCGTGCCGTACCCGCCTTGCGTTTCTTCGGATCCGGCGGCTTCACCGCGCTGAACAGCGCCCGGGCGGCCTCCGATGGCGTCATGTCGCTCAACCGTCGCACGCTCTTCGGCAGCGGCGATTTCTTGCCCGATTCTTGTTTCGAAGTTCTTTTCATGTCGATGAAAAGGGTATCACATTATGTGAAGGATCAATCCGATTTTGCTATATTCGACCGTGCATACAGTACGTGGGCGACGCCCTGTCGGGCCGCCTGCCGAATACAACAGCCGTTTACGGCCCGGACTTGCTACCCAGGCTGGCGAACAGGCAGGAAACATTTCACGCTCGCGTGCTGTTTGCAACGGCCCGGCGCCGTGTGCGCCGGACCTGCAATAGGCGAACCCCGGCCAAGGGTCTAGTCTTGACCGGGGTTCTTACCGCGCATTGAGGTAGGACTACCGGCGTGGCGGGTGCAGTCGACGGGAGTCGCCCGCCATTTGTTATGCAGCCTCTCTGCGATCACAGGAGAGGACGCATGAGAAAAATCGTGACACTTGTGGCTATCGGCACCGCGCTCTCTATCGGTCGCGCGGCGCTCGCTCAAAACCTGAACTTTGTCGAAGAGGGCTATGTGGAGCTGTCTCATTGTTCGGCCCAATGCATGGTGCAGATTCGCGACGGTCGGAACCGGCTGGCGGAACACAGCGATCGCATGAGGAGACTGCTCGACTACGCAGCGTACGACGAGGAAGTCACCGACGCGCTCGCGAGCGCCGCGCAACTGGAGTACTGCGGCATCTATCAGGACAACGCCAGAAGCGCCAGCGCCTGTCTTAACGCCTGTCAGGTCGTCGCGGCTGTATACCAGGCATCGGATTTTATGAAGGAGGTGTATTTGGATCCGCTGAGCGATTTTGTTCTCGACTCGACGGTGCGCGGATCCTCGGCGGGCATCTGGAACGATTCGAACACCGACATGCCAGAGGGGTCGGAGTTCCAGGCGGCTTGCGATCAATTCTGGGCTAATGAGGCGCTGTTGAGCGCGACGGGCGCGAGCATCAAGCAGCAGATGGACAGCCGGATGCGGGAGCTGGAAAGGGCCCTGGCCGAGTAGACAGGATGCCCCGCTCCGGCGGGGTGTATGACATAGGGTAAACTCGAACCGACGGTGTGGCACCGTCCTTCGATCACAAGGAGACAATCAATGGCTGGCACCAGAAGGCCCACGATGCATCGCTTTGGGGAAATGACCACTAACGAAGCTAATCGCGAGTTTGGTCGTCTCCAGCAAATTCACGCCTGGCAAGTGGTCGGAATAAGATCCGAGGGGTCAGAAGAACAAAAGTCGTTCCGGCGCCGAATCTCTCCTCCAGGGTTGTTGGTCCTCTGGCACTACGACCACGAAGGAGTCCCGCAGCCGCTGGCGTATGAAGGATATCAGGCTGACCTTCGGGCGCTGGGACGAGAACTTGTCCACAAGCTTGGCAGCGATCGGGACCGGGCTTGGCTTGAGACTCAACGCTAACTGACCAATTGTTGGTAGGTCAGTCTCCTGCCCACCATCCCCACCGCCACCGCGGCCATCTGATCCAAAGTATCGAGGCCGCGCGGTTGTGCCTTCCGGCAAATTCTCTCACGTATCGGTGCAGGTGCTTGGGACTCATCCAGTGGTATGTACCGATGTAGCCTCGCTTGAGCATGGCTCAAAAGGACTCGATGCCGTTGGTGTGGGTTGCGCCGCGGACGTATTCATGGGTTGAGTGCCGGACGGTCTCGTGGCTGAACGGCAGGGAGTTGTAGGCGCGGGACTCGTCGGTGTAGACGGTGGCGGAAGGGTCGACGTGTTCGGCCACGAATCCCTGCAGGGTCGATGCATCGGTGTGTTGAACCACCTGGGCGCAAACTTGGTTGCTCGCGCGGTCCTTCACGCCGACCACGGGTGCTTTGCCCGCAGCACCGCGGCCAGTGCCCTTGAGTTCGCGTCGTTTGGCGTTGCTCATGTTCTTGCGCTTGCCGCCGACGTAGGTTTCGTCCACCTCGACGCGGCCCGGAAAGGGGCGGTCGACGTCCTCCAGGATACCCTCCCGGAGGCTGTGTATCAGGTGCCCGGCTGTTTTCTGCGTGACGCCCAGGAGCTCGTGAATCCGCGTGCTGGCTGTGCCCTTGATGCCGACAGTCATGAAGTAGAGCGCGAGCAGCCAAGTCCCCAGCGGCAACTGACTGTGCTGCATGACGGTGCTCTTGCGAACGGAGAAATGCGTCCGGCAGTCGCGGCAACGGTAAGGCATGGGGCGGCGATCCTTGGCGATCGCGTGATTGGTGGACCCGCAACCCGTGCAGAAGCGAATGCTGTCCGGCCAGCGATGGCGCTCGAACCAGGCCTCGGCCGCGGCTTCGTCGGGAAATTGCTCGTGGAACTGGAAGATCGTGAGACGCTGCAGCCTCGCCATGTCATTCCCCCGCTCGAATTGTGCTGCTCGCGTATAATGGGGTTTGGCTAGTTAGGTATATAGGCCCCATGCATTAGTGCCTCAATCACCGCCTCCGCGTCCTTGCTTAGTTGTGAACCTTCCTGAGTTGTCAGCAACTGTCCCGGAAACCAGCGCTCGTACCAAGTGCGCTTATCGTCCCACTCCCTCACATAGTCCGTGAGATCCAAGCGCCCGAGGTGCTCCCAATAGAAGGTCTTCCCGCGCCATGTAACGGTGAAATCCGGCAGTCTGATCGTGCCGTCGCCGGCAAACAGCGGTTCCTCGTATAGAAATGGGATCTGCCTCTCGTGCAGCAAATTGGCGATTATTACCTCCGACTTGGAACGCAGCATGTCGCCGCTAAGTGCCTCGTGTATCTTGCCAGTTTCGTACCAACCGCTCCGGTTCTTCAAGGCTGCTTTGGCTACGTGCAATTGGAAAAGCGACGAGTTGATCTGGGGGATTTGGGCGTTCTCCCGCCGGCGAGCGTCCAAAAGACTGGTGATATCGTTCTCCACGAGCAGCGTGCAACGCCGGTTGGCCCTGGTCAAAGCTGTGTACACGAGTTCGGCGGAAACCGGACGTTTTTTACTAGCCGGGATAATGACGAATGTGTGTCCGAACTCGCTGCCTTGCGCTTTGTGGACTGACACCGCGTACACCAGATCCAGATTGTCCTTGACCCTCTCGTTGCGGCGGTATCTTCCACCGTGGGGAACGTCCTTCCCATAGCCTACGGTCACGCCGGGGTTGCGGGTGAACTCGACGGCAAATCGAGTAAGGCGTGGGCCATATCCGGTCTTTAGAGTCTTCCAGAGTTTTTTGTCGAATCCGAAAGGCTGCACGACGCCAATCTCGCCATTGAAAATCTCGATCTGCAGATTTTCCCGCGACGCGCGCCTGTAGGCCCAGATCGGATTCGACCTTGGGCGGTTGCGAATCTGGATGACCTTGTCGAATAGGGTGACGCCGTCTACACAACCTACCCTCGACATGACAAAATCGGCACGGCGCTTCTGGCATGCCTCATTGAGGGCATCGACCCCGTGCAATTCGCCGCGATGGGGTGTGAGGATTTGGAAGGCGGTAGGATCGTCTACCAGCGCGTCCCGCCAAATCTCGTATGGCTCCTTGTCCTCGCTGGCGCCATTCATTCCGGCTTCGACGGCCTCAATCAAGGTCGTCGCGAGGTGCTCGGGCTGCTGCCAGAAGATTACGTCAAGATCCAGATCGACCGCTCCGCCCGCATGGATCCGCTCGATCAGCTGTTCCTGATCGGTGCGCGTGGCGGCGTCCATGCCTCCCGCTGACTTGTCCTCGTCGTCGACAACGAAGAGCTCGGAGAGCTTTATGATGGCGTTTCCGCTGTCCGCAACACTATTCAGCAGCAAACGGAGGTTCGATTGCAGCCGTCCGAGGTTGGCGGGATATTCGGACGCCAGCCACTTGATGACATCGGCGAACACGCGACCACGCCCAATTGGAGGCAGTTGGCCTGCGTCGCCCACAAGGATCAGGCGGCGGACCTGCTGCCAGCTGATCGCGCGAAAGAGGGCCGCACCCAGCTCCAGATCAAGCATGGATGCCTCGTCGAGGATGAGGGTCCCAACTGTTGCACGCCTCTCACTCTGCCGGCGAAACGTAAGGTTGTTGTTCAGCCAGCCATTTGATGCGAGGAAGGAGTGTATGGTCACTGTCTGGACCCCAGCGAGACCCGCTTCATCGAACACCTCTCTCGCCCTGTCCGCAGCCTTACCGGTGGGTGCCAGCACGAGGATGCTTGCACCTTCTCCCTCGGATCTCCGCACGGCCCGCACGAGTGCCTCGATGACCGTCGTCTTGCCGGTACCGGCCGGGCCTGTGACGACGGATAGCGGATTTCTGAACAGCTGTTCGCAGACTTCGATTTGCTCTTTCGTCGCCTTTATATAAGCGTCGCCCCCTTTCTCGGCGAGCCTGCTTTGGGGTTTGAATATCCAAGCCGACCAGTCCGACGAAGTGACCGGGCGGCGTAGGCCAATCTCCGGGCGCGCCGCCAGTTCGCGCAGGGTCGCCTCCACCATCCGCTCGTCCTCGAAGAGCGTTCGCTCGTAGACGATCAGTCCTTGCTCGTTGGGCTTGAGTGTCAAAGACCCGGACAGGAACTTCGCGTCTACTTCGAAGTAGCGTTCGCTGAACTGCGCCTGCTTCCATGCCGGCAGTCGTTCCATCTGCACATGGATTTCTGTGACGAGATCCTTCCCGAAGCGAAACGTATGATTGGGTTCCCGCCGGAGGTGTTCCACGCAGAGAGCGCGGAATCGGCGCTCGTCGTTGAAATCCATGTCCGCGAGCGGCCGTCCGCCCAAGTCAAGCGAAGGCAGGGTCCCACGATCCACTGTGCTTCACGGGATCCAGTCGGTCGGATCGTCGCCACAATAAAGTTCAGATAGTAGGTAGGGATTCTCGGCGATTTCCTGGGCCGAAACGCTCAGTCCACTTTGGCCACGTCGCGCCGAAGCAATCGCCTTCATTACCTTCGCACTCAATTCCAGCCTCGGGAGAACGTCACGCAGCAGCATCCGCTCTCCATCGTCCAGCAGCCTCCAGTTTCGCGTCATCCGCTTTCGCTCCGACCGCCCGATGCCAACCGTGAGCGCATTGTCGCGGTTGCCGTCGAGTACTTCGAACGCCGCCTCGCGCGCAGTTCCGTGTCCCTCGTCGATGCAGAGTTTCTTCGCCGCTTCAATGAGACGTGCCGCGCCTGCGACATCGAGCGCCTTGAGCAGACCGGGATACAAGCCCCGGTGAGTCCAGAGTTCCGCAATTGCATTGTGCAGCCAGTTCTCCCGGACGGCCCAATTCTCCGTCTCGTCTCCGATCGTCTTGAGCATGCGCACCTTCGACAGGAACTGCTCCAGAATACCGATTGCCTCGTCGTCGGAAACGTGCTTCGACCCGTACTTGCAAAGCGCAGGGTGTTCCGGGAAGATCGCGATCTCAGCAAGTCGTTCCGGATCATCCAGATAACGGTGATAGGGAAGCCGAACGCCCTCCTGCGGGTACGAAGACGTGATTCGGCGAGCCCAAATCAGCCCCCCGGCGTATTTCTCCGCGATCCGGGGTTCGACGTTGTCATAGAAGATTTCCTCTCCCACCTCCGTTATGCGGGACACCCCGATCATCACATAGCGTGGAACTTCTTCCTCCGACAGGGGATTGGAGTAGTTGGCGTAGTAGAAGACCAGGTTACTGCCGCAGTCTCGTTCGACGGGCTCGAAGAACTCGAGGGTCAACTCTCGCCGACGATCATTGTCCAGATAGCCGGTCGCCTCTACCTCTTCGTTGTACATTGCCTCGTAGGGCCAGATGCACACCGATGCCGCCGGGAGTGTCCATTCCCGGCGGGCGGCGCCGCCGAAAAAGAAGTCAGGTGGCTCAGAGGCTGCTTGCGCTCTCTCCGGTCCAAATGCGTTGTAGCTGTAGCTGCAGGGGGGGATATACTCCTTCAGATCCTTCCCTGCACATCCTGCGTAGCACTTTTCGACCGAAAGATCACGCTCACGAGCAATCACGTCGCCGGGATACGACTTCCACCCTACGCAGTAGGTGTTACGCTCCGGCACCTTGCAGACGGCTCCGTTCCAACCGTCGTTATGCCAGGCTAAACGCGCGGTCACATGGGTAGGCGCTGATATCTTTCCTGCTGGCAGCTCTTGGCGGGGGCTCCCGCTAGCCCATCCGCGGATTATAGTGGTCGCCCTCCTATCAGTCCTGCATTAGCCCTACGTTTCAATGCAGACTCGTGTGCTGTTGTGGAGCATTGGGGCCGCGGACCCAATTCCAGCGCAGCCCCGTGATCTCCGAGGAACGCGCGCCGGTGAACAGCAGCAGCCGGATCGCGGCGGCGGCCTGTTTGTCCTCGGCATGCTCCAGTACGAAGCCCAATCGTTTCAGTTCGTCAAGCGACAGAAACCGCTCGTGCGGCGTCATTTTGTAGCGGCGCATGTTCCTGCAGGGATTGGAGCCCTGAGGGCGGATGTCCCACAGCTCGGCTTGGCTCATCATGACGGAGAGCACGGGCAGCGTCCGGTTGTGCCAACAGGCATCGATGGTATAGGGGTAACTCCGCTTGGCGTTCTTCGGGAACCGGAAGGCACCCGGTCTGCGGTCGTGGACAGACCGGCCGCTTTACTTGGTCCAGTGTCCCTTAACCCATACCCACAGACGTTTGGCGTAGTCGTATCGCCAGTGTGCTTTCACCCATTTTGTCTTGCCCAGAGGGCGCGGCGTCCTCAAGTTCTGTAAGCGGTTGGGAGGCTTGGGAGGTCTCGGAGGACGGGGTGGTCGTGGCCGTATGATTCTAGCCATGTTGTGATCCTTGGTTGATTTTTGGGCTCGACTCGCACGAAAAAAGACTAAGTCGTTTGACATTTTGTACATGGGATCATTGATACGCAGTTTCAACCTCACTCGGGGCTAGGATTCTGCACCGGCCACGCTGTCAGGTAGCAGTTTTCGCTCCGGTCGCCGGTTCGCTGACGCGGAGCGAAATGAGTATTTCCATGAAAGTCTAATAGGGTGGGAGTCGGCGAAGCAGTCAGGCATGGGAGAACGTCGTGCCATGCCTAACTCCTGGCTGGCCGAGGGCTTGCGCTCGTGGAGACACCGTGGAAACGCTGAGTCAACGCCGACTTGACCGTGCGGAATTAATCGACCACGACAGACGTTTCACCAGGAAGATAATGGGACCAAATGGCTCGGAGGGTCAGTGGAAGAATGTGCCCAGCAACATCCACTACTTGCTGCCGGACGGGGAGAGGCGGCCCAGGGCCACCGAGTTCGGCCAATGCCCGGCTTCCAGTCATCGTTGGAGTTGACCTAGGCTAAGGATGCCGTCCGCGCTGCCGTCAGCCCGGTCCAACCATGGCAAGTCCGCGCCGGACAGCAGCCAGGCGGCATCGGCGCCATACCCTTGCCGTGCTGGGCCGAGAATCAGGTCGCCCAAGCCGTCGCCGTCGACATCGCCCGCACCATGCGGGCGCAGCCCGAGCCATCCCCATCCATCAGATTCACCCACGATCTTCCACGAAGCGTCAACCGAGGCTACAAAGCCGAGGTCGACGATGCCGTCCACCACGCCATCGGCGGCATCCGCAAGGCGCAGACCGCCTCCCGACAACAGATACGCGGAACCAGCCTGCGTACCGAGAGAGGTCGCGCCGATGACCAGATCGCCGATTCCGTCGCCACTAACGTCGCCTGCGAACGAGACGGTATGCCCGGCACGCCAGCCACCAGCCTCGCCGACGATCTTCCAGGAACTCGGCTGCAATGCGGCCATGCCAAGGTTGATGGTGCCGTCCATTGAGCCGTCCGCGGCGTCTGCGGCAGCCAGATCGGCCCCGGCAACTAGGTAGACCGCGCCGGCGGCGTCGGCGCCCGGAGCCCCGATCAGCACATCTGCGAACCCATCCCGGTCGAAATCGCCGCCGAACGAAACGCTGGCCCCGGCTTCATCGCCAAGTGCCTCCCCCAGCAGCATCCAGGCGCGGGGAAGCGCTGGGGTGGCAGCGAGGCCGATGCGCCCGTCGAGATCGCCATCGCCGCCATCGGCGGACGGCAGCGTCGTAGCGGCAAGCAAGTACACGGTGCCTCGGCCCGGGGAACCCATGGTGGCTTGAGGCAGGCCAATGATTACGTCCGCGCGCCCATCGCCGTCAAAGTCGCCAGCCGTTGCAATGCTGCCGTGCGGGGCCGATTGTGCGCCAACCACAAAGGCCCACGATCGGCCGGCACCGGGAACGAATTGCGGTTCAATGACGACTTCGTGGTGTACATCGAGTCCGAGGTCGTGCGGAATGATCGTGGCGAACGATCCCGGCCAGGCGTCTCTGCGCAGGCCGTCACCGAGTGTCCCGGCAACAGCGATCGTCGTATTCGCCAGCACCCTACCGCCCACAACGGGCATCGGAGCGATGGCCCAGCCGGCGCCGCCGGAATGGCTGACAAGCTCACCCGAGTCCGGCAGCGCAACCAAGCGGTTCATGGCGATCCTCCCGTCTTCGGCGCCATCGAGTCGATCCGCCAGCGGCAGGTTGGCCGCCGAAACAAGGTAGCTGACGCCACGTGGGCCACCGGTTCCGACTATCAATTCATACAGCCCGTCGCCATCCTGATCGCCGGCCGAACCGACGCGACGAACCGCAGCCAGACTTCCGTCCGTTCCGGCAATTCGCCACGCGCCGGGCAGGGAGGGAGCGTGGGCAAGATCGATCGATCCGTCCGGGGCGCCATCGGCCATGTCCGCCGCCGGTAGCGCAATGCCCGATATGATATAAAGGACGCCGCTGTCTTCGCTTGTGATCGCGACAACCATGTCGTTGAGGCCGTCCCCGTCCATATCACCCGCGGACCACGCGTTGGTCGCGGTCCGCCCGCTTACTGCGTGTTCCGGTTGAAGCCTGTACGACGCCAGAACCGGGGAAACCTGGGGTGAGGCGGACCGGCTCGGGGCACTCGGGGTCATCACCGGGGCGGTCATGTATACAGGACCCGAACCGGGCGAGGACGAGTGAGAAGGCGCGTTGGGATGGCTGAAGCCGTCGCCGCCAGAACTGTGAATGCCTGTGTGGCGAGGGTCGGCGCCGGCCAGCCCCTGGGCGTCGGTCCCGCGAAGGCCAACTCCATCGCCAACCTTCTTGTCCATGCCGCCATTACCGCCGCCGTTAGCCCGGTGATCGATTGCGCGGGACCCGGCGTTGTAAGTGGCGTCGAGCACGGCTTCGTGCAGCGCGGGCGAAACCGTCGACAGATCTAGGTAGCAGGCGTCGGAACCTGCAAGCGACCAGCGCGCCAACTGGCTTGGATCGAGGGGGTCGAGATCGCACGAATCAACTACCCCGTCGCCGTCGTCATCCGGGTCGGCAATGTTGCGCACGCCGTCGCCGTCGGTGTCGCCGGCGACGTTGTGCAACGCCACCGTTCGGTCGATCATGCCGTC
>MKWU01004410.1_pt1 | contig 16701 bp, 16 predicted proteins | sample 809101 | NCBI WGS metagenome assembly MKWU01 (sample SAMN05860141, study PRJNA318959) | sponge metagenome | host: Aplysina aerophoba | place: Slovenia: Piran, Adriatic Sea, Gulf of Piran | collected 2013-05-07 | reverse complement strand
AGGCTTGGTGTTGGACGAGGTAGCCGACTGCCGAGCAAAACGCCAGCGCGAAACCCACGTGCCCGAGCAGCGTTAGTACTACGTGGATGCCGAGGAACGGATATTCCACGAGGATCGACTCGGCCTCCGCAAAGCGGATGGGCATCAGCAGCGGATAGAGCAGGCCGAGAAAGGCGAGGGGCGCGGTCAGCAGGCCGAGATGGCGAATGCGCGCATAACGCTCGCCGAGCAAGCCCGCGACCACCAAAGCCATAACCAGCGAAGCGATGATTACCAACATATTGGCGAAGAGGGCTTGGCCGGAAAGCGCAAAGTGCAGCACGATGCTGATAGCGTGTACGGCCAGTCCCAACTTCAGGCTCTTGCGCCCCAGCGCGTCCCAGCCGCTCTTGTGCCAGAGGAAGTGCCCTTGAAACAGCAGCGCGGCAGCCAAGTAGAACGCCAAGGCGATGACGAGAGAGACAATGCAGAACGTCGTCACGATTTTTCCTCCTCGGTCTCGTCGTCGAGCCGGAAGAGACGGCGCACCGTATCGAGGCGGACATAGCCATCGTCGTCGTTGGCGAACTCGCGGATTTGCACGAGCGGATCGTGCAGGAGCTTGTTGGCGTAACCGCGCAAGATGCCCTCGACGAGTTGGCGCTCGTCAGCGGAGAGCGGGCCGAGTTGGGCGGCCCAGCGCGCGAGTTCCCGCTCCTGGAGGTTAGCAGCGCGCTCGCGCAAGGCGCGGATTAGCGGGCCAGTGCCCAAGGCGTTGAACCAGTGCAAGAACTCCTTTAGCTCGTGGTCGATAATGGTTTGCACGCAGCGTATTTCCCCTTCGCGCTCTTGGCGGTTGGCAGCAACCACTTGTTCGAGATTGTCCATGTCGAACAGGAAGACGTTGTCGATGTTGCGCGCGGCCGGGTCAATGTCGCGCGGCACGGCAATGTCGATGAGGAACAGTGGGCGACCTCGGCGTTGCTCCATGGCCCGGCGCAGGTCAGCGGGCCGGATGACGTAATCCGTGGCCGCGGTCGCCGAGATGACGATGTCAACGACAGCGAGCTGAGCAGCCAGTTCCTCAAAGGGCACGGCCTCGCCGCCCAACTGGCTGGCCAGCGACTGGGAACGGGCAAAAGTGCGGCTGCTGACCAACAGCCGCTCGACGCCGGAGTCAACCAAGTACTGGGCCGTGAGCGCGCCCATCTTGCCAGCGCCGACCAAGAGCACGCAACAGCCGGTCAGGTTCTCAAATACCTGTCCGGCTAGCTCGACCGCGGCCGTGCCAATCGACAGCCGGCCGCGGCCAATATCCGTTTCGGCGCGCGCGCGCTTGCCCACGCGCAGCGAGCGCTGAAAAAGTTCGTTGAGCAACAGGCGCGCCGAGCCGTTTTGCTGGGCCACTTCCAGCGCGCGGCGCACTTGCCCGAGTATCTCGGACTCGCCGACGACGAGGGAGTCAATGCCGCTGGCAACGCGAAAAAGGTGAACGGCCGCGTCTGAGTCATTGAACTGGTAGAAGTGGGATTCGAGTGCCGCGACATCTACGCCTTGGCATTCGGCGAGAAAGCGACGCACTTGGGCCAACCCGCTGTCGCCATCGGCAGCCAAGTACAGCTCGGACCGGTTGCAGGTGGAGAGAATGGCTGCCTCGTGCAGTCCGTAGTCGCCGACGAGCCGGGCTAGGGCCGAGGGTTGATCACTTTCGGAGAAGGCCAGCCGCTCGCGGATTTCCACCGGCGCGGTGTGATGATTAATTCCTAAAGTCAGTATACGCACAGCTTTAAAAGTACTTATTCTACTGGGAAACCGCGAACCTGAGAAGCCGTCTTAAAACTATAGGTGTCGCCTTTGCAGCCGCACGAAGGCCATCAGGGGGTTTATGGATTCTAACACGAGAAAGGAATGCGGCATGGTCAAATACCTGCTGATCGGTTTGATACTCCTAGGTGCGGCAGCCGATGTGGGTGCCGGAGCTTGGACTTTGCAGAGAGGTCAGTTCTGGGGCAAGCTCACGTATTTCCAGCAGCAAACCGAGGAGTGGTACGTCGGCAAGGGGCGCTTTGGCACGCCCGGTACCCGCGCCCGCTACGACTTTGACGGGCAATACAAATCGCGGGCCGTCTTTTTCGAGAGCATGTACGGCGTCACCGACCGCCTCGACCTCGGCTTGCAGGTTCCCTATTTCGACCAATCCTTTGCCAACGCCGCGTTTGCCGAACCCCGCACGGATACCGGCCTGAGCGACATCCGCGCCTTGGCCAAATTTCGCCTTTTGGCCAAGCCTTTGGTCCTCGCGTTCAAAACCGGCATCAAGATGCCGACCGGGGAGTTCAAAAATGAAGACGGCCTGATCCCGGTAGGCGAAGGGCAGTGGGATTTCGACTTCGTCGGACAGGTAGGACGTTCCTTTTGGCCGCTGCCCTTATACGGCAACATCGACCTCGGCTATCGCGTCCGCACCCGCAATGAACAGATCGACCGCGACCCAGGCGACGAATGGTTTCTCAACGCCGGGGTAGGCTACCAGCTCGTGCGCCAGCTCATGCTAGTGGGCAAATGCGAAGTGCTACGCAGCCGTCCAGCGGTCGTCTTCGGCGGTATTGAAGCCGAGATCAAGCGCATTACTTATCTGACGCCGGCCCTGCTCTACGCCGTCGGCCAGCGCACAATGATCGAGGCGGCGGTGCGCTTCTCGCTCAACGGACGCAATTTTCCGGCCGGGCGGCAGTTCGTCTTGGGGGTAGCAACGACGTTGGGAAAAGACGGGGGTTAGCGGCGCAGCTTGGCCAAGCGCTGTTGGATGGCCTCAGCCATGTCTGGTCGCTGGCGAATGACGGCGTCGAAGTGAGGCTTGGCCTCGGCCGAGCGGCCCAGCATCTCCAACATCAATCCCAAGTTGAAATGGGCCTCGGCAAAATCGGGGTTGCTCTGCAAGGCCCGTTTCAAGTGGGTGACGGCCTGCTCCCATTGGCGGCTTTGGGCCAACGCAATGCCAAAATTCACATGCGCCTCCGGGTAATCCGGGTTGTATTCCAGCGCCAACCCGAAATGTTCCAGCGCCAACGGACGCTGACCAGAGCGCATGTAGAACATGGCCAAGGTGTGGTGGGTGTCCCAGTCTTGAGGGTCTGCTTCGAGTAGCTTCTTGTAGCCGTCGATTTCCTGCCCCAGCCACTTGCGGTAGAAGTCGCGGCGGAGTCGCTCTCGGTCTTCAGGGCGGCGCGGCAAAATCTGTAGCGTCAGGTCGCCCATCTCGTCGGTCGAGTGCAGCCCGTAGCGCACTCGCACCGGAGGGTCGTGGGGTTGGCGGGGGTTTTGCGTGGAGTTGTCGTACGCGTATTCCATGACCAGCGTCGCGCCAGCCGACAGGAAAACCGGCGCGGAAAATCGGTAGTCGTCCTGCCAGTTAAAGTCCCAGTCCTCAATCCAGATGAGCCACTCCCGCTCTCCGTTGGGCAACTCGGCGTACGCTTGCATTTCCCGGCCGAGGTAGTGCGCGTGCGGATAGATGGTCAGGACCTCGACATCCACGGGTAGCCGGTACGTATCGCGGATCCAATGGTCGCTCGCGCCAGCCGGTATATCTATGTCCTTGCGGCCCAAGCGCAACATGGCCGGGCGTCTCTTGGGCGGCGCATCGGCAAAAAACAGGCCAACGCGGGCCTCGATGGATTCCTCTTTGCCGGTCGGCAACATGTGCAACTGTAGCAGCAAGTCCGTACCCGGATCGAGCCGCCAAGCCAAGCTGTCGCTGCCGGGATACGGGGTCTTGCCTTGGGTCCAGCCGAGAAAGTGCCCATCGGCGTCCTCGGCCTCGCCAAAGCTCATGCCGTCAAAGCCCGGGGCACCGTCGCGTCCGTCGCGCCGCCGCGCCGCACCGCTGCGGTCGATCATCATGGTAGCGTGGTGGACGATGCGCGCGTTGCCCGGCTTGAACTCTAGGGCCTTGACGTAGCGCGTCGAGTCAACGGGCAGCGGGATGGCGAAGTTGCGGAAGACATCTGGGCCATCGGCCCGCAGGGTGTAGGCCGATGTCATGGCGGCGATTAAATCAGGCTGGCCTAGCTCCCACTCGCCCTCCCATTGGGGCAGCGGCGGTAAATCGGCGGGACTACCCTCCTGCTTGCCGTAGTCAACCCAGCGGCGGATCGCGGCGATCTGCTCGGCGCTCAATCCGCGTTCGCCAGCAAAGCGACCATAGCCGCGCTTGGGCTTCCACGGCGGCATGTAGCGAGTCTCCGCGACAAAGGCGATCTGCTCGGCGCGCGCGCTCACATTCTCATAGCTGAGCAAGTCAAAGGGAGCCGGGCCTGCAGGCCGGTGGCAGGGAGCGCAGTTGTGAAAGACGATCGGCGCAATGTCGCGATTGAAAGTCGGAGCTTCTCCTCCACTGCATCCAAAGCAAGCCGCGACTAGAGATACCCAATAGCGCGTCATTGCAGGTCGGCGATAAAACAGCCAATCGCCTCGGTGGCGCTCGGGTCCGGGGGACGACCAGCAAGGGCCGCCTCTATAGCGTTTGCAAGGTCGTTCCGGGTCGGCTGTGGGCGCACTTGATCCAAGGCCGTGTAGCGGTCGTCAATGCGACCCCGATAGACGATGTTGCCGTGCTCACCTAAAACCACGGCTTCTGGGGTCACGGTCGCGCCGACTCTTTTGACGAGCGCGAGCTGGACATCCCGCAGTGCTTGCCCCGGCAAGCCGTATTCTTGGCCGTGGCGACTAATGGCGTCCGCATCCTCGCGGCGGTCGGGATACACCAAGTAGAACGCAACGCCTTGCGGCTGGAAGCGGGCGTGGAGACGCGCAATAGTCGGGGCGTAGCGGTTGGAGATGGGGCAATCGGTCTGGACGAAGAGCAAAACCGCAGCGGGAGCGCGGTTGACAAAGGGATCGACCGGATTGCCAGCCAAGTCGAGGGCTTTGGGGGGATCGGGACGGCAGCCCACCAACAGCAGGGATGCGAGGATAGTTAATATCATAAAAAAAGAAAACGGATATTGGGCACCGACGGCAAGACTGTCGGTTTGCGCATTTTTATTAGGTGGGGAATGAGTTCGGCCCTTACATTGTCTAACAATATGGCAGAGCAAGTGGGCACAGATCGCGCCCTGATTGACCAAGCGCGGGCGGGCGACGAAACGGCCTTGCGCATCCTGATCGAGCGCTATGAGCCTCAAGTAGCTGCCACAGTTGTGGGTATGTTGGGGCCGGGCGACGAGGCCGATGACGTGGGGCAGGAGACCTTTGTCCGCTTCTACCAATCGCTGGACAAGTTTCGCGGCGACGCGGCGCTGGGCACCTATTTGACGCGCATTGCCATCAACCTCTCGCTCAACGCGCTAGAGCGCCGCAAGCGGCAGCGCTGGCGCTTCTGGAGCCGCGACGACGAACAGGCCCCACCCGAGCAGAGCGTCGATGGCCGCGACGAACAGACCACAAGCGAACGAGCGCAAGCAGTGCATGCGGCCCTCGACCAGCTCAAACCAGCCTTCCGGGCGGTCGTGGTGCTGCGGATGATCGAGGGCTATTCAACGAAGGAGACGGCTGCGCTATTGGAGATCGCCGAGGGCACGGTGCTCTCGCGACTTTCGCGCGGCATGAAACAACTAGAGACCATCCTCAAAGACGAGGACCTATATGACTGACAGCTATCGCAGCGAAATGCTAAAGGCGCTGACCGGCGAACTGACCGTGCATGAGCGCGAAACATTCGAGCGCGCCCTAGCGACCGACAACGCGCTCCGCGCCGAGTGGGAGAACCTGCAAAAAGTCAGCGGTCTCCTGCAGGAAAGCCGCGCCGACTCGTTCCGGCCGTTCTTTGCCACCCGCGTTGCACAGCGCATCAAAAGCCAGCGCGAGGAAAGCCTCACCGACGCCCTCATGTGGCTCTTTCGCCCCCTCGCCCCGGTTGCTATAGCGGTGGTCGCCTTTTTGGCGCTGAGCAACTGGAACGAGCGCGAACTCATCGGCGACGACGCCTCGTTCCTCGCCGCGATTTTCGCCGCGGTGCCCGCCACGCCCGAAGCGGCGTACGTCCTGGACATGTGACATGCAAAAGAGAACTAAAGGCGCGCTCATTATCTTCAGCACCCTGCTCATCGGCGTGCTGATCGGCACCCTGCTTTCCGGGTGGTTTGTCCGCGACCGACTGCGGCCCATCCCGCATCCTCGGCACTTCGTCCGCAGCACCGAGCGGTTGATCGCGCCGCAGGACGAAGAGCAGCGTCAAGCCGTGCGGGCCGTGCTGCGGCGCTACGCCACCGCGCTCCGCGAACTCAATGCCGAGCACCGGGAAGCACTAAAGGAGCAGTTGGATGCGACGCGGGCCGAGTTGGCTCCCCTGTTGTCTGAGGAGCAACTGCGGCGGCTGGACCGGCGGCAGCGGCGCTTCGGGGAACTGATGGGACCTTGGCGCGAGCGGCCGCGGCACAAAAAAATGAAACCACACGGGAATGAATAGCATCAATCGGTGGTCTAATGGGCGTAGAGAAGAGAAACGGCCATTTCTCACGAGCCGCTGACTAAGGCGGCAAACCCAACTAACCACCCAATGCGGAGAACGTAGAATGAAAAAGAAATGGATTATCTCAGCCGGCGTCGCGCTGGCACTCGGTGCGCTGGCCACTGTGGCTGTAGCAGAGCGCGGGGAAAAGATGCGGGAACACAGGCAACCCATGCCGTGGATGCTGGGGCGTCTCGACCTGACCGACGAGCAGAAGGAGCAGTTGCAAGCGTTGCGCAAGGAGCACGTAGAAGTTAGGCGCGAGCAGCGCGAAACCATGGCCGCCATGGGCAAGGAGCAGCGCGAAGCTGTAATGAACATTTTGACCGATGAGCAGCAGGAGGCCCTAAAAGAAATGCGCACCAAGCGCGGCAAGTTTTTCGACCGGCGCGGTGGCAAGGGCAAGGATCGGCACGACATGCGGCGCGGCGGTAAGGGTCGGCACGACGCACGGCGCGGAGGCCAGGGCGCATTCTCAAGGCTGGATCTGACTGACGAGCAGAAGGAGCAGCTCAAAGAATTGCGCAAGGAGCAACGCACAGAGATGCGCGAATCGCGCCAAAAGCACCGCACGGCTTTGGAAAGCGTCTTGACCGACGAGCAGCGCGAGAAGCTCGAAGAGATGAAGGATGAGGCGTTTTACGGCGGCAGGCGCGGGCGCGGCAAGCGGTAAGCATCGATTCCTATTTTCTTTTACGACGCGGAGTAGCTGATCTACTCCGCGTTTTTTATGCTCCAGTCAGGGCCAACCTCGACGGTTGCAAGAGTGGAACCTGTCCAGCTACGCCCTTGTGCAACGTCCAGTATCCGATTTGTCAGAGTACCCTTTCTTTCAGTATCTTTTGTCATCCGCCACTGACGCTTAACAACCACACCCTCTTAGGCTTCTTATGATAATCGACTCGCATACTCACGCTTGGTCCTACTGGCCCTACGAGCCTCCCGTGCCCGATCACAACAGCCGCGGCCGGGTCGAGCAACTGCTGTGGGAAATGGACCGCAACGGCGTCGATAAAGCCGTGCTGGTCTGCGCTCGCATTGAGCACAATCCCCACAACAACGACTACGTCGCCGAACAAATCCGCGCCTATCCAGATCGCTTGGTGCAATTCGCCGACGTGGATTGCTCGTGGTCGGCAGAATACCACACCCCAGGCGCGGCCGAGCGGCTCAAAGCGGCCGCGGCAAAGTACCAGCTCAAAGGCTATACCCACTACGTAAAAGGCGACACCGAGTGGTTCGCGTCCGAGGAGGGACTCGCGTTTTTCAGCGCCACAGCCGATCTGAACCTAATCGCCAGCCTAGCTTTGGGGCCGCAGTGGCAGCCGGCGCTGCGCGAACTAGCACGGCGCTTTCCATCGGTGACTTTTCTCTGCCACCACATGGCCGGGGCCAACGCGCGCGAGGAAGCGCCACATCCCAACCTGCAGGAGATTCTGCGCTCGGCCGAGGTGCTCAACATCTACATCAAGCTCTCGGGTTTTCACTACGCTTCGCACGTCTCGTGGGATTACCCCTACTCAGATACTCACCACATCGTGCGTCAGCTCTACGAGCACTTCGGTCCCCAGCGGCTGTGCTGGGGCTCGGACTACCCGGTAGTGCGAACCAACATGACCTACCAACACGCGCTCGAAGCATTCCGCACGCACTGCACGTTCGTACCAGATGAGCACAAGCGTTTAATCTTAGGCCAAAACTTGGCTGACCTGATTGACCGAGCCGGCACTTGACCCCTTCATGCTACCGTCCGCATACAGCACAATCCTCCGCTGCTTGCTCATCGGCTCGATTTTCGTCGGCTGTAGTGCCGACGGCCCAGGGCCGGTCCAAATGGCCGTGCATGAGTCCGATTCTACTTGGGACATTATCCAAACGGAAATTTTCGCCGGCCAATGCGTTAGCTGCCACACGGCCGGAACCTCGTTTGGCCGTCAGTCGGGCCTCATACTCACTCCGGACATAGCCTACGAACAGCTCGTAGGTGCCGCCCCGACGAACGCGGCCGCCGCGGCCGATGGACTGATGCGAGTCAGCGACCTCGGGCAGGGCATGCCCGGCCTGCTCAAGAGCTATTTGTGGGAGAAGATCAACGCGCCCGACCAGCAGCATTTCTACGGCGACCATCTCTACTACGGGGAGATAATGCCCCTTGGCGACAAGCCGCTGACCAACGGCGAGTTGGCTTTCATCCGCGCTTGGATAGAGGCGGGCGCACCGGAGATTGGTCACGTGGCCGCTCCAGACCTTTTGCAGGACGAATCGCGCTACGAGGTGCCGGAGTTCAAGCCGCTAGCCAAGCCGGAAAACGGCGTCCAACTGCACTTGCCGCCTTTTGAGATCCAGCCCAACACCGAGCGCGAGATCTTTGTGGTGCATCCGCTGAACAACGAAGACGATGTATTCCTAGAGCGCGTCCAAATCTCCATGAAGTCCGGCTCGCACCACTTCCTACTCTACACCTTCCAAGACGACATACCCCCTGAGCGCATGCCGGAACCCTACGAATATCGCGACTTGCACGACGGTGCCGGCCAGTACGTCCTTTCAACCATACTAACGCAATTTTATCACCTGCCAATCGCCGGCAGTCAATGGCCTTCCATCGATGTCTCCCTGCCACCCGGAGTGGCGGTTCGGCTACCCAAGAACATTCTGCTCGACCTCAATTCGCACTATGTCAATCGCACCAGTCAGCCCATTACCGGCGAGGTCTATACCAACTTGCACTTTGCCGACCCGGCTGAAGTCGAGCACGAGGCGCGTTTCTTTTCTTTGAACAATCTTGATATCTCCCTGCCGGCCGGGGAGGTGACGACCATAGAGAGAGATTTTACCTTCTCCGAGCGGACCCACATTGTGCAACTACTCTCGCACGCTCATCAGCTCATGGTCGAATTCCGGGTCGAAATGATTGGGGGAGCGCACGACGGCGAACTCATCTACGTCGCTTACGATTGGGAACACCCGCCGATCCTGAGATTCGACTCCCCGCTCGTCCTAGAGCGAGGAGAGGGCTTCAGGTTAGAGGCAACCTATGACAACACAACCGACGAAGAGGTCAATTTCGGTTTGTTGTCAACAGACGAGATGATGATTCTCTTTGGGATTTCCTACCGAGATTAACTTCTCTTGTGGCACGCAAAAGGCGCGAAGAGCACCGACAGCGTGTACTCCTCGCGCCTTTTTTAGGGAATTATATACCCGAGTGCCTTTCCGGTCCAAGCTATTGTACGTATAGCCTTTATCCCCCCGTGCAATAAGGCGGCGGATTGCACCCACCATCCGCCGCCTTATTGCTGTATCGCACCTCCTATGGAACGGGTGCAGGGGTGCTTACTTGAGCAGCAGCATCTTCTCGACGGCAAGGAACGCGCCGCCGGCCTGCAAGCGGTAGAAATACATCCCCGCCGCCAAGCCGGTCGCGTCCCACTCGACCGCATACCGCCCGGCGCGCTGGTGCGCGGCCACCAGCGTCCGCACCGGCTGACCGAGCGCGTTATATACGGTCAGTTCCACGTCGGCCGCCTGCGGCAGGACATAGCGGATCATGGTGGTTGGGTTGAACGGGTTGGGATGGTTGTTGGCCAGCGCGAACTCTTCCGTCCGCGGCTCGGGATCCCCGCCGCCGACCTGCACCTCGTTCGCCGGCGTCGCGACCTCCACCGGGTCCGACCACGGGGTCCGAAACCCCAGTATGCTCCGCGCTCTGGCACGCACGCGGTAGGTCGTCGCGCTCGTACGGCTCGGCAAGACCGTCATCGTCCGCACGATGGTGACGCAGGTCTCGGCGACGGCCGGGTCTGGGGCGTCAAAGGTCTGGTCGTAATAGTCCGACGAGTCGTCGACATTCTCCGCCCACAGCCTGTAGTCCGTTATCAACGAGCCACCGCCCGACACGCAGCCGACATTGAAGCTCAGCGTCGTGGCCGTCGGCGCATTGGTCCCCGAGGTGATCGCCTCCAGCGTTGGCTGGCTCGCACGACGGCCGGCGAAATCGCCGTCATTGTCCAAGATGGTGATGATGAGCGGCTTCGAGGCGAGCACCGGCGTCGTGCTACCCGCGCTCAGCACCAGCGTCTCCCCGGCGATGGAGTACCAATAGTCCTCCACCTCGTTGTCGTCGACGATGGAGAGCGTCGCCGTGCCCGACTCCCCCCCCTCGGCGATCGAGATGGTGCTGGACGACAGCGTGTAGTCGGCCGTCGCCGTCGCCGAGCTGTAGATCGTCTCCGACACCTTTTCGATGACCTTCAGCGTCAGCGTCACCCCGCCCGTGGGTGCCGCCGCGTCGAGCGTCGCCGTCAGCGTTACGGTTTCGCCTTCGGTCGGCGTCAGGTCGGACGCCGTCAGCGTCACCCCGGTGGGCGTGGTCTGCTGCCCCGCGGCGGGAGCGGCGGAGAGCAAGCAGAGCACACCGACTAGCAGGGCGGGGAGGACGCCGGTGCGGGCCTTTTGGGAGTTTGACGAAAGTAACATAACTTCACCTCCTCAGGTTAGGTGGGTATAGGTAACTGGCGGTACTCGGCTTCCCGGCCAGCTAGGATGAAAAACTCCTCTCAGCCAATGCTTAGCATAAACCGTGCCAAGTTTTTAGCAGATGAGTTAGGTCCTTTGTATAAAGGATGTTAGGAAGATTGATGCGGGAGGATGGGAGGGTGCCGAAATGATGCAGAATTAAACAACTTGCAAGACGCAGGATGAAAAAGAGAGGAGGCTAACTATCTGAAATCGCGTTACTTATGGCGCGATTTGCGGCATTTGCAGCGGCAACTGTTTAATATCGCAACAGTTGCAACAGTTGATTCGGAACTGAGAGGTATTGGCCTAGAGGTTGGCCCAGTTGTTGCCTGATCGGTTATTCACTGCTCCACCAACAGATTGTATTTTCTAATCTGCCGGTACAGGTGCAGTTTGAAATTTCTTAGATGTTTTGCCCCTTTATCAGGGGATTGAAATTTTCAAACTGACGCACTACCGACGGTTGAGAGGATGGGTCAATCCCACAACCCATTTTACACGCGTCTAATACATGTGCGGCTGCACGGCGAGGGCGAGCGACGCTTCAATGTCCCAGATCGCCTTGGTCACTTCTTGGCCAATCAAGTCCAGCTTGCGCACCTGTTCAATGCGCCCGGTCGCGCGGGCTAGCTCGGGGCTGGCCAAGAGCTTTTCGAAAATTCCGCAGGCATCCGCCAAGCAGATAATGACCACGTCGCGAGGGTCGGGGATTTTATCACTGAACAGCACCTCCATGATGCGCAGCTTGACCTCTTGCTCGGCCTTGCCGTCGAGGGCCGGATAGCGCCGCGAGCGAAACACCCACAGGAAGCGCCCTTCCTCGCGCGCGAGAATGCCCTTCTCCACCAGCCGGCGGAGCGCACCCTCGCGGATGTCGTCGGCGCGTGCGGCCGCGCGCTCGAGCCAGTAACGGGTATCGTGTGTCTCGGTCGCCGCGGCAATGTCGCTCAGTATCGGGTCAATCAGGCTGTCTTGCAGGGGAGTGTTATCGATGAGGACCAGCTTGTCCAAGTCGGTGTCGATGCGGTCTTCCAGCGCCAGTTCCATCAGGACTCCGCCGCCCAAGGCGTAGCGCACCAATCGGTCGGGTACTCGGGCGAAGCTCCCATTTTCATCGTCGAGCAAAAGAAGCATAATTTCTTCGGTGAATTTCAGCATGGATTACCTCGTTTAATAGTTTCGCGTCTGCGTCTGACGAAAAATATAGACCGCTAGTTCCTCTAAGCAAGTTGCCAACCGCGCTCAGCTTGCGGGAGCTTGGCCTCCGCGACGACGCAGCCATTCCACTGTAAACAGCACCAAAACGGCAAACGCAATGAGAAAGGTCGCCACCGCGAGGATGGTGGGGCTGATTTGCTCGCGGATGCCCGCCCACATCTGTCGCGGGATGGTCCGCTGCTCCAAGCCACCCATGAACAGCACCACCACCACCTCGTCGAAGGAAGCGGCAAAGGCGAACAACCCGCCCGACGCAACCCCAGGTGCGATGAGCGGTAACTGCACCTGCCAGAAGCTGCGCAGCGGACCTGCGCCCAAGCTGGCGGCGGCCCGCATCAAGTTCTGGTCAAAGCCCGACAACGTGGCGGTTACGGTAATCACCACAAACGGCACCCCGAGCACGGCATGAGCGAGGATTATGCCGAGGTGAGTCTGAGCCAAGCCAAGGCTGGAGTAAAAGAAAAACATCCCCACCGCGGCGATGATGACCGGCGTGATCATCGGCGAGATCAACAGCCCCATCACAGCCCGCCGAGCGGGCATGGCTGAATTCGCCAACCCAAGGGCCGCAAGGGTGCCGAGCGAGGTCGCCAGCAGCGTCGCCGAGATGCCAATGACCAAGCTGTTGACCAAGGCGCGGGTCCATACGCCGTCTTCGAAGATGCTGCGGTACCAACGCAGCGAATACGCCTCCGGGTCGAGGCTCAACATGCCCTCGGTAAACGTGAAGTACGGCTCCGCGTTGAAGCTGAGCGGCACGATCACCAAAATCGGCGCGACCAAGAAGACAAACGCCGCCGTGCAGAACGCGAGATAGATCCATCGCGCCAACATCAGCCCAGCCTCATGCGGTCAATGCCCACCACGCGGTCATAGAGCACGTACAGCGCGATGATGCCCACCAGCAGGATGGCGGCGAGCGCGGCGGCGAGTCCCCAGTTGAGCGAGGTCTGCATGTGATAGGCGATCATGTTGGAGATGAGCTGCCCCTTGCTCCCGCCGACCAGCGCCGGCGTGATGTAGTAGCCAATGGCGAGGATGAACACCATCAGCGACCCAGCGCCGACGCCAGGCAAAGTCTGCGGCCAATAGACGCGCCAGAACGCCTGAAAGGGAGTTGCACCGAGGGAAGCCGCAGCCCGCACGTGCGACGGCGGAATCGACCGCATCACCGAGTACAGCGGCAGCACCATGAAGGGCAGCAGCACGTGGGTCATCGCCACAAACGTGCCGGTCATGTTGTATATCATGGCGATACGGCCGTCGTCCGCGATCAGTCCGACCGCTACCAACAAGCTATTGATTACGCCTTGAGTCTGGAGCAACACGATCCAAGCCGTCGTCCGCACCAGCAGGGAGGTCCAAAACGGCACCAACACCAGCAACAACAGCAGATTGGCGCGGCGCGGCGGCGCGTGGGCGATCAGGTGGGCAATCGGGTAGCCAATGGCCAAGCACAGCGCGGAAATGCCAAAGCTAATGGCCAGCGTGCGCCACAAAAGCGGCAGATAGATGCGGCGTTCCTCTGGTTGCCGGGCGATGCTACCATCGGGTTGGCGCATGAAGTCGAGCGCATTGATATAGTGGCGGAACGTGAACCGCTCCCCAGCGCTGCGAAGCGCCAACCACACATCCGGCTCACCCCAAGCATCGTCAATGCCAACCATGGTCTCACGCCAAGAGTCGCCGCTGGCATTGCGCAACTTGCGCACACTGCGCGTGACGACGCTGCGCAAGCCGCTTGTGATGCGATTGACGCGCGTGGCAATTTGGCCGAGGGTGCGCTCCTCCCGCGCCTGTAGCAACTCGCGTGCGGCCGTTGCGTACACCGGCTCCTCCAAGGCACTGGTCCCGTCCCATGCGCGCAGTAAAGCGAGCGTTTCCGGCAACGCATCCGCGACTAGGGGATCGTACGCGCTGCGCACCAGTAAGGTCCCGAGCGGCGCGACAAAGCTCGCTAGGACAAAGGCGATCAGCGGCAGGGCCAATCCGATCGCGCGCCGCCGCTGCCGCACCTGTTGCTTGGACGCGTCTAAACCCGTCTCCGCTGTTACTTGGTCAACCACTTGCGGGTGGGTCCTCCCCCTCGTCGTCAACGTCGGGTTGCAGCGCGCGGCAGTCCAGCGCGGTCCAACCGACGCGGATCCGATCTCCCTCCAACACACCTCCCTGACCCACGATGTTGGGGATCTTGACGATAAAGCCCGAGTGCCCGCACAGCTTTAGGCGCAGGCGCATGTGATCGCCGAGAAATGCTATATCCTCGATCTCTGCGTCAAACTCGTTGGCGTACGAGTGTCTGCCCTCACCCAGCGAGATATTTACCCGCTCCGGGCGCACGACGACCGTCGCGGCAGCCCCCGGCGGACATTGCCCCAGACTTACGGCCTTGATGAGCGCATCGCCGACCTCTACTTCGCACACGCCGTCGCCGACCGTGCGCACCACGCCGTTTAGGCGGTTGTTCTCGCCGATGAAATGGGCTACGAAAGCGCGCTCCGGCTCTTCGTAGAGCACCTCTGGGGAAGCGACCTGCTCGATCGCGCCGCCGCGAAAGACAGCGACCCGATCGGACATGACCATAGCCTCCTGCTGATCGTGCGTGACATAGACGACCGTTATGCCCAAGGTGCGCTGAATGCGGCGGATTTCGTATTGCATTTCCTCGCGCAGGCGGCGGTCGAGCGCGCCGAGCGGTTCGTCCATCAACACGAGCTCCGGGTCGAAGACCAAAGCGCGGGCAATCGCCACGCGCTGCTGCTGGCCTCCCGATAGCTGTCCTGGGCGACGATCCTCCAAGCCTTCGAGGCGCACGAGGCGCAGGGTGCGGGCTACCCGCTCCCGACGCTCGTCTGGGTCGAGGCCGCGCACTTCGAGTGGAAACGCCAAGTTGCCGCCGACCGTCATGTGCGGAAAGAGCGCGTAGTTTTGAAACACGACGCCGATGTCGCGCTTGTGGGGGGGCAAATCGCTGACCGGCACGCCGTTGATGTGGATGGTACCAGCAGCGGGCGTCTCAAACCCAGCGAGCATCATCAAGCAGGTCGTCTTGCCGGAGCCAGACGGCCCGAGCATAGTGAGGAATTCGCCCTTGTGTACGTCGAGGTCGAGATCGCGCACGACCCAATTGCGGCCGTCGTAGCTTTTGCTGACGCCGGAAAATTCGACGTGGGGGGTCCCGTCGTTGCTCACCACTTACCAACCGAGGGCATAGCCGTCGCGGCGCGGGTCGGCCCCGCCCATAAAGGATCCGGTGTCGGCATCAACCATGATGCCTTGGCCACCGCCGACACCGGGGGACCAGTCGCCTAGGAAATTGAACTGGTGGCCGCGGCGCTCCAACTCGGCGAAGACCTCGCGGTCAATGCGGTTTTCAGCATCGACGACAAAGCCGGGGCTCCCGGTCTTGACGCGGGGAGCCTCTATGGCGGCTTGGACGTTCATCTGGTGATCGAGAATGTTCATAATCATCTGCGGGGTAGTCTGGAGAATGCCATAGCTGCCTGGGGTGCCGATGAGCAGGCGCAGGCCGTCGGCGTCCCAAATCTGGGCCGGCGACACGCACATTTCGTTTTTCTTGGCCGGGCCAATGACATTGGGGCTGGTAGGCTCGCGGTCAAACCAGCGCATGAAGTTGTTGAGGGCGATGCCGGTCTCCGGCACCACCATGGCCGAACCAAAGGGGCCGCCCAAGCTCTGGGTGCAGGCGACGGCATTGCCATCGGCATCGATGGTGTCGAAATGGGTCGTGCATTCGTTCATCCACGCGCGCGGGTCACCCGCTTTGACCTCCCCGACCGGGCCGCCGGGTACGAGGTGATCGCCCGCGGTAAACTGGGCTTTGTCGCCGATGAGCGCACGCCGCTCGGCTGCGTATTCCTTCGACAGCAAACCTGCGGTCGGTGGATTGTCGATAGCCGCGTAGGCAATGCGATCGGCCATGGCCAGCTTGGTCGTTTCGATAAAGCGGTGCAAAGTCGAGGCGGTATTGTGACCGAGGCCGGCTACGTCAAAACCCTCCATGATGGCCAGCGTCTCCAAGTACTGAACGGCTTGGCAGGGCGGCGGCGGCGCAAAGACCTCATAGCCGCGATAATTGATGGAAACCGGGTCGACGAATGCCGGTGCAAAATCGGCGAGGTCTTCTTTTGTAATCAAGCCGCCGGTCTCCTCCATATAGCGGACCATGCGGTCGGCAATCGCACCTTTGTAAAAGACATCTACGCCCTCAGCAGCAACTTGGCGGAAGGTTTCGGCGAGGGCCTTTTGCACCACCACTTCTCCAGGCTCGGGGGCCGCGCCATCGAGCAGATAGATGTCGGCACCAGTCTTGAAGCGGCGCAGGTTCGCGGCCGCACCCGCGTAGAAAAAGGCGTTCTTGACCGTGAGGGCGTAGCCTTGCTCGCCGTACTCAATGGCCGGAGCGAAGACGCGGGCGGCGTCCATTGAGCCGTAGCGCTCCAGCGCGGCCA
>MKWU01004409.1_pt1 | contig 16701 bp, 15 predicted proteins | sample 809101 | NCBI WGS metagenome assembly MKWU01 (sample SAMN05860141, study PRJNA318959) | sponge metagenome | host: Aplysina aerophoba | place: Slovenia: Piran, Adriatic Sea, Gulf of Piran | collected 2013-05-07 | reverse complement strand
AGGCCAAAGGCGGAAGCGACAAACTCAGCAGGGTACAGATCGAACAGGACTTCTCGCTTTGTGCTGACAAGCTACCTACGCTTGTTTGCAGGCCAGTTGGCGCACAGATCACGGAGGACGATCTTATCGTTCTGTTCGAATTTGTACAACAAGGCGATGAGATACGTGTGGCGGCGGAGAAGCACTATAAACTGGTTTCACCAGAGGATGTAACCGAGGAGGATCTTGTCAGTTATCAGAACCGGGATTAAGTATGTCCCATTCCTACTGTCAATGAGCTTTACAAACTACCTTTTTTCGCAGCTCAAAGTCTAACTGGAAGTGGACCGACTATTTAATTCAAAACTAGAGCATGCACATAACGTGACATGTAGCATTTACATAACTACTTAAGTGTCAGCCACTAGAATTTCGCCACCATCGCTCAGTTGTAATACCTGAACGACCGGATCACCCACCTTTACAAAACTCTCACGCTCATCCAGATCTTCCCAGGTTTTTTCGTCGGTCTTCAGTGTTTCGTACTTCGTTTCCCAATTAGGTGGCAATAGTGCTTTTGATAGCATACCAAATTCCCACGACCCTGAACCTCCTTTGTTTACTTTTGTTGTTCTATAAGTAGATGCGAGTGAAAGTTTCTCCTGAACATGGGTCACCTTAACCTGGACCTTTGGCCGTTCTATAGATCCTAACAGTTGATTCGAATCTGGATCTCGAATACCTTCAAGTTTCCTATCCATTATTTTAAAACACATATCAAGTTCGACACCATCGTTGGAGCCAACGTTAAGTGCGACTTCTCGAGAATTTAGGACACGAGCAACTTTGCCCCTAATTGGATCATTCATAGTCTGTCACTTCCCGGTATCATCCTTTAACTTTTTCCGAAGTTCCGTTACTGAGTCGGGATCCAAATCTTGCCAGTCTTCCAATGCATCATCAGCTGTGTTTAACTGTTCAATAACAATTGCTTTAATGACAGCAATCTTATATCGTTCGTTTTCAGGTTTAGAATCCTCAATTGTAGTTGCAACACGAGAGATACTACGATACAAAGAAATCAAGCGACGGAAAGCCGATCTTGCATGTGGCCTAACTGCTTTTTGGATCAATTCTTTGGAAGTCCGCTTACCAAGAAGATACGAACCTAGAAGTCCAGCAGACAAAGAGAATACCTGGAGTATTACTGACTCAAATGTGGTTAGTTTGCGATCAGTAGCAATATCAACAATAAGTGCCATCATACCAATCATTACGACAAGACACACCCAAGGAATATAGCTTTCCAACTTCAGCATTGAACTTCCTCGAACCACCGTCAGCTACAATTTCCGGTTCAGCTTGCGGAGGTGATCGACCGTGAGGACCCTTTCCCGGGCCGGGGCACGAGCGCCGGCGTGACCGGCCGCTTTGCTTCGGGGCTTCCTGTTCCGTCGTTTCTTTTGTGAATCCACCTTTGCAGACGCCTCCGGTGCAGATGCCTCCGGCTCGCCCGCCGCGACCGGTTGTTCGGACTTATCCGTTTGGCCGCCGTCGGCCTGTGCTGCCTGCTTGTTCTTCGCCGGCCTTCGCCTTCTTCGGCGATCCGGCTTTCCGTTCTGCCGACCCTGCTCTTCCCGCATGGACAGCGAAATCCGGTTTCTCTCCTGGTCTACACCGAGCACACGCACCTCTACCTGCTGCCCCACCTTGACCGCTTCGCCCGCATGCTTGACATACCGGTCCACGAGCTGGCTGATATGCACGAGCCCATCGAGGTGGACCCCGACATCCACGAAGGCGCCGAAGTTCGTGACGTTGGTGACGACACCGTTGAGCCGCATCCCTTCCTTGACTTCATCGATGGTATGGATCCCTTCGGTGTATTCAACGGGCTTGAACGCGTCGCGCGGGTCGCGCCCGGGCCGTGCCAGTTCCACCATGATGTCCTCGAGGGTAGGCAGTCCCACGGTGTCGTTTACGTAGGAATCGAGCGCGATTCGGCTCCGTAACTCGGCATCGTCCATGAGATCCTTCACCCCGCACTTCTGGTCGCTGGCCATCCGGTCCACGATACCGTAACTTTCAGGATGGACGGCGCTGGCATCCAGGGGATTCTCGCCGTTCCCTATTCTCAGGAAGCCCGCGGCCTGTTCGAAGGCCCGGGGGCCCAGGTTCGGAACCTGCTGCAGATCCGTCCTCGATGAGAAGGGTCCCGCCGTCTCGCGGTGGGCAACGATGTGCTTCGCCAGTGCGGGCCCGATGCCGGACACGTAGGACAGGAGCTGGGCGCTGGCCGTATTCACTTCGACACCCACGTTGTTCACGCAACTCATCACCACGTCGTCCAGACTCTTCTTCAGAGACCCCTGGTCGACGTCGTGCTGGTATTGCCCGACGCCTATGGATTTAGGATCGATCTTGACCAGTTCGGCAAGGGGATCCATAAGCCGCCGACCGATCGAAATCGCTCCGCGTACGGTGACATCCAGTCTGGGGAATTCCTCCCGTGCCACGGCCGACGCCGAATAGACCGAAGCGCCGCTTTCGTTCACGAGCACGATGGACGGGTCTCCGGCAAGCTCGACCGTACGAAGGAACTGGGTCGTCTCCCGCCCGGCCGTCCCGTTGCCGACGGCGATGGCATCGAACTCGTACTGCTCGTGCAGGGACCGTAAGATCCGCGCCGCCCTTTCCTTCTTCTTCTCCCCCGAGTGGGGAAAGATGCTGGCTCTGTCCAGCAGTTTTCCCTGTTCGTCCAGGCAGACGATCTTGCAACCCGTGCGGAAACCCGGGTCGATCGCCATGATGCGGCGGCGGCCCATGGGAGGCGCCATCAGCAGTTCCCGCAGGTTCCGCGCAAATACGAGGGTCGCCTCTTCTTCGGCCTTCTGGCGGACATGGGACCTCAATTCCGTTTCGAGAGACAGCGAAAGCAGGCGGCGGTAACTGTCGGAGACGGCCAGGCGTACCTGCTCGGACGCGGGGCCTTCACCCTTGACGAACTGTTTCTCGAGACCTGCGATCGCCTCTCCTTCCGGCGGGGCGATGGTCATGCGCAACACGTCTTCTTTCTCTCCGCGCCGAATGGCGAGCACGCGGTGCGAAGGCGCTTTCACAGCCGGCTCGGACCAATCGAAATAATCCCGGAACTTGATCCCCGATGATTCCTTTTCCGCTACCACCGTGGACCGGATAACCGCCTTTTCGTGGAACAGCCGGCGCAAAGCAGACCTCGCCGTCGGATCTTCGTTGATCCATTCGGCCATGATGTCGCGAGCGCCCGACAGGGCATCCTCCGCGGTGGCGACTTCCTTTTCCGGATCGACGAATGCCGCGGCTTCCGCTTCCAGGTCCATGTCCTCTTGCCCGAATATGCGCTCCGCCAGGGGTTCCAGGCCCTTTTCCCGGGCCGCCGTGGCCCTTGTGCGACGCTTCGGACGAAATGGAAGGTAGATATCTTCCAGCGCGGTCAGGGTTTCCGCGGCGCGTACTTTCGATTCCAGCTCGTCGTTGAGCAGGGAGCGGTCTTTTAGGGAGGCAAGGATCGAAGCCCTGCGCTTTTCGAGTTCGCGGAGTTGGACGATCCGGTCTCGGATCGCCGTGACGGCCACTTCGTCGAGCGAGCCCGTTCGTTCTTTGCGATAGCGCGCGATAAAGGGTACCGTGGCTTCTTCATCCAGCAGTCGCGCTACGGCTTCCACCTGCTCGGGCCGGATGCCCAGTTCATTGGATATCTTCGTGATATGCGTGGTGATATGCGTGTCTTCACTCATGATGTTCAGTGGCCTCGCTTGTCGATCGGCCGCCCAGGATCGTCCTCAGACGCAGGGCCACCCGTTCCGGTTCACCGGGCTTCAGGCAGACCGGTCCGAAAAGCACGATCCCTTCCGAAATCCTTGCGGAATTGGCCTGGATGGGGGGACTGCCCCGTTGCAGTTCAAGGATCACGTCCAGGGCGGTTTTGCCCAATGCGGATTCGTCCAGTTTCAACTCGGTCATCGGTACCTCGCTGGGCCTGCTTTCGGTATCTATCGCGAACCGGCATCCCGGAATATCCCCGGCGGCGGCCACGAGTTCATCCATGCGATCCCGCCACGCCACGGCGCGTTCTTCGAGCTCCACTCCGGCAAAACGACGAAGAGCGGTCAACAGGCCGACGATCTGTTCCTTCCCTACCTTGCAGGGCCTCCCGATTCCATGGTGAGGCGCCCCGGGCAGGATCGACTTGTCGATGAGGGTTTCGGGTGGATTCCACTGCTGCTTAAGTACGTCCATGTCAAGGTGCTGAAGCGCTACGCACATGATGAGGTCCCGGCGGCCGCAGAGGATGCCCGAACCCTGGGGACCGCCGATCGCCTTGCCGCCGCTGAAGGCCACGAGATCGGCTCCCTGGGCAATGAAAGTCTGCAGGTTCGACCTTGGAGGCAATTGTCCCGCGGCATCGACGATTACCGGAACGCCGCGGGCGTGGGCGACTTCGACGACTTCCTCCAGGGGCGGCAGGGAGCGGGGATGGGCGACGTAGCATATGGCCGCCGTTTTATCCGTGACGGCATCGGCGATCTCCCAGGCTTCGGTGTCCCGCACGCCGGCCCCGCTGTACCGGTCCGCAATCCCCACCTCGACAAGCTTTACGCCGACGGAGCGGATCGCGTGATCGTAGAAGTTTCGCTGGCTGCGGGACATGATGACTTCGTTCTTCATGCCTGCGGTGTCCGGCAGCCGGTTCATCTTGCCGGGATCCGGTCCGGTGACGCATGCCGCCGTGCCTAGAAGGAGACCCGCGGCCGCGCCGGACGTAACGTATCCTGCTTCGGCTCCGGTGATCTTCGCGATGATCCCGCTCGCCCGGGCCTGGAGTTCGGCGATGTCGACGCAGTACTGCGATGCCTCGCGCATGGCGTCCGCCACTTCGGGATCCATGATGCCGCCGCTGAGCCGAGTCGTGGGTCCCGATGCATTGATGATCGGACGTATGCCGATCTGCTCGTAGATGTTGGGCATGTATGACCCTGGCGTGAATCGAAGGCGGTGCCTAGAAAGCAGCACTAATCCTATTACATCGGACCCTGGTATGCAACCTGTTTTTTTCGCGTGGGCGGGCGGCGGTGGGGATGCCCGCCGGATCGCATTCCGCGCATGAAGCGGAAATACAGGTTTCGATCACACGGGGAAGGGCACTCCTGCCGGCGCGGAACGGCGACCGGCCGGCTGCGTCGACCCACGAGTATTGAATTGACGCCGCGTTACGTTAAGGCTATTTTAGAACGTGGAAAAACCGTCGCGAGAAAGCGATGAACGTCATGTCAACCCGGAATCCAGGTAAGCAGTAGCCCAATGGCCCACAAAGATTTACAATCGTTCGTCGACCTGCTCAGGGACGAAGGCGAGTTAAAGGAAGTCACCGTCGAAGTCGATCCCGATCTGGAGATCAGCGCCATCGCGGACCGCGTGGTCAAACGGAACGGTCCCGCGTTGTTGTTCACCAACGTCAAGGGCCATGCAGGTATTCCCGTGCTGATCAATACCTTCGGGTCGAAGCGCCGCATGGAACTGGCCCTGGGCGCGGAAGACCTCGACGACATCGCGGCCGAGATCGCCGAACTGATCAATCCCCGGATGCCAGCCTCGCTCGCGGGAAAGCTGCAGATGCTGCCCCGGCTCGCACGGTTGAAGGACACCCAGACGCGGACCGTCCGCAACGGCCCCTGCCAGGAGGTAGTGGAGACGGACACGGCGTCCCTCGAAAGCCTTCCGGTCATCAAATGCTGGCCCGGCGACGGCGGGAAGTACATCACCTTCCCCCAGGTCATTACGAAGCATCCCGAAAAGGAAACGCGCAACGTGGGCATGTACCGGCTGCAGGTCTTCGACGACAAGACGCTGGGACTGCACTGGCAGCGTCACAAGGGCGGCGCCCACCACTACCACGTCGCGGAACAGGCTGGCAAGCGACTGGAAGTCGCCGTCGTCCTCGGTCCCGATCCTGAGACCATGTACGCCGCGACGGCGCCCCTGCCCGACGAGATCGACGAATACATGCTGGCCGGGTTTCTCCGCAGGCGGCCGGTGGAGCTTGTAAAATGCCGGACGGTGGACCTGGAGGTGCCGGCCAACGCCCAGATCGTGCTGGAAGGCTACGCCGAGCCCCGCGAACGGCGTGTCGAGGGTCCCTTCGGCGATCACCAGGGTTATTACTCGCTGACCGACGAATACCCGGTATTTCACCTTACGGCCGTCACGCGAAGAAAAGAACCCATCTATCCCACGATCATCGTCGGGCCGCCTCCGCAGGAAGACGGTTGGCTCGGGAAGGCCACCGAACGCATTTTCCTGCCGCTCCTCAAGACCACGCTCCCGGAGATCGTGGACATCGACCTGCCCATCGAAGGCATTTTTCACAACCTGGCCATCGTATCTATCGACAAGCGCTATCCGGGCCATGCCCGGAAGGTCATGCATGCCCTCTGGGGCCTGGGCCAGATGATGTTCACCAAGGTGATTATCGTTGTGGACAAGGACGTGGACGTGCATAATATGAGGGAGGTCGCCTGGAGGGTCGGGGTATCCATCGATCCGAAACGGGATCTGTTGATTAGCGAGGGACCTTGCGACGTCCTGGATTTCGCCGCGCAGACCGCGGATGTGAGCGGCAAGCTGGGCATCGACGCCACCGAGAAATGGCCGGACGAAGGGTTCGACAGGGGATGGCCGGAAATCCTGCGCATGCCCGAAGAGGTCGACCGGCGCATCGACGCGCTATGGCCGAAGCTGGATCTGTAACCTGGTCGAGCCTGAACCTTTGATTCACCGGGGGGCGTCAGTTCCAAGCCCTGGTCGCCGAAGCGGTACTGAATGACTTCCACGGGAAAATCGTGACTGGCAAACGGTTTTCGTTCGAGACGAAACCGGGAGACCTGGCAAAATCTTGCCGGACAGTTCGAATCCGATATATTACATTTTAAAATTCACGCTTCACATTCCTAACTCATTCCCTGCCGGCTGCTCTCGCGTGCATGTGCTGGTGTGTATCCGTGTGTATTATGGCAGGAAAGGGAGGTCGGCCATGTATTTCGTAGTCGTTGCAACGCACAAGGAAGAAATGAGGCAGGAAAGGGCTCGTTTGCAGGATGCCTTCGCCGCCTACATTCACGATCTTACCCACCATCCTGATGTGACCGTACATCACGGAGGACAGACGCTCAGCGAGCGTGACAAGACCGTTACCGGCTTTGTCCTCGTGCTTGAAGCGCCCTCGATCGAAGTGGCACAGGAGTTCGTCGACGGCAGTCCCTATGCCCGGGCGGGCACCTTCGCCGAGTCTCATGTCTGCCCGTGGAACTGGCTGACGGGACGTCCTGGCTGAGTGTATTGCCGGACCGCCTACCCTGTCGGATCAACGAGGGATTCCGCGCATCTCAGGTCATAGGGACCTCAGCTGTGCGTAGACTAGCTGGGGGAGTCTTGTGAGCAGGCGCGATGAGCAAAACACTCCTGATGTTCAATACGAACCCGATGAAAATCCTCCGGTGCCGGTGTCTCTGGGCAGCGGCCTGCAGCTCGTAGTTCTCGGCATAACAAGTATCATCTTTATCCCCATGATCGTAATCCGGGTCAGTGGCGGAACCGATGCGTACCTGTCCTGGGCCGTATTCGGCGCGGTCGCCGTCAGTGGAATCTGCACGGCCCTGCAGGCGGTCAGGCTGAGCCGGGTCGGAGCGGGATACCTGCTTTTCATGGGTCCCGCCGGCGCCTATATCGGGGTCTGCGTCAGTGCCCTCGACCAGGGTGGTCCAGCGCTGCTCGCTACCCTGGTTGTCGCATCGTCGCTGATCCCAATCGTGATTTCGATGCGGCTTGCTCTGTTCCGGCGGCTTCTGACCCCGACTATCGTCGGTACCGTAAACATGCTGATACCAGCGACCGTGCTGCCGGTCGTATTCAGTCGCCTGGCCGACGCGCCGCACGACGCGGCGTTCAGTGCGCCGCTTACAGCGATTGCCACGGGTCTGGTCATCGGGGGCATCTCACTGAAGGCGGGGCCGACGCTGCGTTTGTGGGCTCCGCTCATTGGGGTGATAGCGGGTTCGGTTCTTGGCGGAACGTTGGGGCTCTATGACTTCGACCTGGTTGCCCGGGCTCCGTGGATCGGTTTGCCGCTGGGTAACTGGCCGGGTATCGGGCTCGACCTCGGTCCGGCCTTCGTGGAACTCCTGCCTGCCTTCGCTTTCGTGGCCCTCATCGGCGCCATCCAGACCATAACCGGCGCGGTCGCCATCCAGCGCGTGTCCTGGCGCCGGCCGCGGGCCGTGGACTACCGGGCGGTGGAGGGCGCGGTGACGGCGGACGGCATCGGCAAGTTGATATCGGGCCTCGCAGGGATTGTACCGACGCAGACCATCGGAGTCAGCGTTCCGACGGTAGAGCTTACGGGGGTCGCGGCCCGTCGCGTGGGGATCTTCGCCGCCGGCGCGCTGATCCTGCTGGCTTTCCTGCCCAAGGCAATTGCCATGATACTGGCGATACCCAGTGCGGTCGTCGTTGCCTATCTGACCGTCGTGCTGGCGCTGACCTTCGTCCGTGGGATGTCGGAGGTGGTGCAGGGCGGGATCGATCATCGCAAGGCGCTGATCACAGGCGTCGCTTTCTGGGTCGGCGTCGGCTGCCAGAACGATCTCCTGTTCCCGGAGATGCTGGAGGAATTGGGCGGCGGCCTGCTGAGGAACGGCATAACGGCCGGGGGCATCATGGCGATCCTGATGACCCTGTTTCTGGAAGCTACGGCGGCGCGCCGCAGCCGGATCGAAGTGGAGCTCGATATGTCCGTTCTGCCGAAGATCAGGGCCTTCCTTCATACCTTCGCGTCCCGGAACGGCTGGGGAGAGCAGATGGTCGGCCGTCTGGACGCCGCCAGCGAGGAGACGTTGCTGACGCTGGTCGAGCAGGACGAGGGTCGCGATAAACGCGAACGACGGCGTCTTCTGCTGAAGGCCCACAGGGAAAGCGGCGGCGCGGTCCTCGAGTTCATCGCCGCTGTGGGCGAGGAGAACGTACAGGATCGGATAGGTCTGCTGGCGGATCGGCCCGATGACGTGCTGATGGAGCGGGAAGTATCGCTGCGGCTGCTGCAGCACATCGCTTCCTCTGTTCGCCACCAGCAGTTCCACGATACGGATATCGTGACCGTCCACGTTAAAACTCCCTAGACGGCCCGAAGGAGCCGTTGATCCTTCGATGGGGCCGCAGCGGACAGAAATGCCCATCCGCTCCGGTAAAGTCCCAACAGAAACCGGAAGCGCACACCATGAGACACGAAGGATGAAACTTGAATCAACCGGCGATGCGGTGGGCGCCTGCGTTCCGGGCGGAGCCCCTGAACCCGTCACTCAGTTGATGCATGAAGAAGCGTTCAAGCGGGCATGGTCCAACCGGGACAACACCCGAATCGAACTGCCCCCTGTCGACATCAACAGGACGCTCGCCCGGTTTTACCGCATGGACAAACCGCTCAGGTTTACCCGGACCATGCTATGGGACATGGAGGTGAGAAAGGCCTTCCGGCCCGATCTCTATATCCCATCTGTTGTATCAGAGGGCAGCGCTCGCTACTGGCGCCAGCAGGCATCGGGCGACGAAGCCGAATCTTTCGTGCGATGCTCGCGGCAGCGCCTCTGGCTCAAGCCTTCGGAGCGCGGACCGGTCCTCGAGCGGGTCTTCCTTAACCCTGCGCGGCAGCGCGCCACTTTCATCGGGGCGGCGGAACTCCAGGACCGGGACGGGAAACTGCTCAGAGCAGGTGATGGACAGCCCCTCTTTCACGTTGAGCATTCGGTCGATGGCAGTGAATTGCGGCCTCTGAACCTGTGGCGCATCGTTTTCCTCACGGACGGACCCCGGCAGAAACTGATCGAACGGTTTAAGCCGGCGAAGGACGTGTGGCTGCGCGAGTTTGTCGAAATCTACATCCGGCGGGATTTGAGGATCGAGCTGACCCGGAGGAAGCCCGGAAGATCACCCACCGAGAAACCTGCCGGAGAGCCGCTCTGATGAAGATCCTGGACATTCACCACGTGGGGTTGCTGTCACCTGAGGCCGCGGCCCATGCCAGGTTCTACCTCGAGGTCTGGGGACTCCAACCGGCCGGAGAAGACCGGCACGCGCGGTATCTTCGCGGAGCGTCGACCGGGCACCACATAGTCAGCCTGCATCCAGCGTCGCGGCGTGGGCTGCACCACCTTGCCTTCAACGTTGCCGGGCGGGAGGCCGTCGACGAGGCGGCAATCGAACTCGAACGCCGGGGAATTACCATCGTGGCGCATCCGGACTACCTGGACGAACAAGGCGCCGGGTACGGACTGCGGTTTCTGGACCCGGAAAAACGCTGCATCGAGCTATCGGCCGGCGTGACCGGGAGCTCGAAAGGCCGGCCTGACGGCAACGGCGGTCCCCGCCGGCTGTGCCATGTAGGTCTGAATACTCCTTGGTTCGAACAGATCGTGGAGTTCTACACCGGTATTCTCGGTTTTCGGATCTCGGACAGGATCGAGGACCAGTTGGCCTTCCTGCGATGCGACCGGAGGCATCACGTAATCGTCTTCAACCGCGCAGATCACCCATCCGTCAACCACGTTGCGTACGAGATTGCGAACGTGGACGACGTGATGAAGGCGGTCTCAAACCTGCGTGCCCGAGGCCATGAACCCGACTGGGGACCGGGGCGTCACGGCCCGGGCAACAACATCTTCTGCTACTACAGGGATCCGGCTGGATATGTGAACGAATTCTCCAGCGAAATTGCGTACATCGAAGACGAAGCTATACACAAACCCGCGGTGTGGAGACGGGTGCCGGAAACCCTTGACTTCTGGGGTACGGCAGGGACGCCCGGCGCCGACGTTCGGAACGCTATGGCCGGCGACCCTGATCCTGGCTGGACTTCGAAGGGAATCATCGAAATTTAAGCGGGGGATGGCCGCAGTGTCGCGCGGGATCGGGTGTGAAATGCCAATCGCGCCCTTGAAGGACGTTAGGTCACATGATGATCACTGTGGTAATTCTTGTTGTGGACAAGGACGTGGACTTGCATTATATGAAGTACACGCCCGGCTGGCCGGTGTTTTTGGTGGACACCCTCTGGCCGGAACCGGACTGATTGTTTTCAGGAGGCGGATTTGTTCGAAGCATTGATTGCTGAAGCTGGCCTGGAAGATATCCACGGCAAGGTAGTGGCGGGGGGGCGGGTTTTGGCCGGCGCCGGGGGGAGGGGGTGCCCGCGCGGCGACCCGCCGGCCGTCGGCTGCCCGGCTCATCTCGTTTGCGCGCGGGTGTGAGGCGGGCGAGCGGCTTTCGGCCGACGACGGGAGAAGGCTGTACCGGCACGGCAACCTGCCGGCTGTCGGCTACCTGGCTAATCTCGTTCGCGAGCGTATGCACGGCGAACGGGTCTACTTCGTTCGAAATCAGCATCTGAACTACACCAACATCTGCAACAAGAGCTGCCTGTTCTGTTCATTTTACGCGCTGCCTAAAGACCCCGAGGGATACGTTCTTTCACCCGACGATATACGGGCGAGAATGGAGACCTACGCCGACATTCCAATCTCCGAGATCCACATGGTCGGTGGGGTGAACCCCAAGCTGCCATACGCCTATTACCTGGACATCGTCCGGGCGATCAAGGATGTACGGCCGGGTGTATCGCTTAAGGCATACACCATGATCGAACTTGAACAGATCCGGAGAATCGGCAAAAAGTCTATGGCCGAGACCCTGCTGGACCTGAAGGAAGCCGGGGTGGACGCACTGCCCGGCGGCGGCGCCGAGGTCTTCAGCGAACGGGTGCATGAGGAACTCTTCCAGGCCAAGTCGGATTCGGACAAGTGGCTCGAGACCGCCCGGGTCGCCCACGAGGCGGGCCTGCCGTCGAACGCCACCATGCTGTACGGCCACGTGGAGCAGACGGAGGAGAAGGTCTACCACCTCATCAAGCTGAGGGAACTGCAGGACGAGACGAAGGGGTTGCTGGCCTTCATACCCCTGTCGTGGCACCCCGAGCGGACGGCGATTGAGCACCTTCCGGGGCCGACGGGCCAGATGGACCTAAGGGAGATCGCGGTGGCCCGGCTTATGCTGGACAACGTGCCGCATATCAAGTCGTTCTGGATCATGAACACGCCGGCGGTGACGCAGGTGTCGCTGTGGTACGGCGCGGACGACATGGACGGCAGCGTCCTGGAATATGAGATTACCCGCAACCCCGTCACCGACCGCATGCAGGCCCTGTCCCACACGCAGATGCTCGACATGATCAGCGAATCGGGGCGGCAACCCGTGGAACGCGACGCGCTCTACAATATCGTCGACCAGCCGGAAACGGTACGGCCTGTCTACCTGGATACGGTCGACGGCATAACCGCGGAAGCTGTTACAAGCGCGGGATGACCCTCATGATTGCCGATATCGCGGAAAAAGTCCTGGCCGGGACACGGCTGACCGAGGCGGACGGACGCCGGCTGTTCCAGCATCCGAACGTCACCGAACTGGGCATGCTTGCCGACCACGTTAGGCGGACCAGGCACCCGGAACCGGTGGTGACCTATAACATCGGCCGGAATATCAACTACACCAACGTGTGCTGGGTTCGGTGCAAGTTCTGCGCCTTCTACCGCCCGCCGGGCAGCCAGGAAGGGTACACGCTGCCCGACGAAGAGATCTTCGCCAAGGTCGAGGAACTGATCGACGTCGGGGGCGACACGCGGGAGTCCTGCGAGATCCTCATGCAGGGCGGACTCAATCCCAGGTTGAAGATCGACTACTATGAAAACCTCTTCTCGGAAATCACCCGCCGCTATCCGGCGGCCTATCTCCATTCGCTTTCCGTGGCGGAAATCGTCTATCTCGCCCATATCTCCCGGATCTCGGTCGAAGAAGCGCTGGTCCGTCTGCGCGCGGCTGGATTGAAGTCTCTTCCGGGCGCCGGCGCCGAAATCCTTGACACCGAAGTCCGCGACGCCATCGCCTTCCGCAAGGAATCGGTGCAGGAATGGCTGGACGTGCACGGCCTGACCCATCGCCTGGGCATGAAGTCGACAGCCACTATGATGTTTGGTTCGGTAGATACCGTCGAGCACCGCCTGAAGCACCTTCTGAGGGTACGCGAGGTGCAGGACGATTCCCTGGCAAATCACGACGGGTATTTCACGGCATTCATCGCCTGGAGCTTCCAACCCGAAGGCACCGAACTGCCCCACACGAGAAAAGCGACGGGTTACGACTACCTTCGCACCGTGGCTATCGCCCGGCTCATGCTGGACAACATAGAGAACATCCAGGCGTCATACGTGACCCAGGGACCCAAGATCGCGCAGATCGCCCTGGGTTACGGCGTGAACGATTTCGGCAGCACGATGATGGAAGAAAACGTCATAAGCGCGGGAGGCACGAGTTTCGTGATGCCGACGGAAGAAATCGAACGGCTCATCAATGACGCGGGATTCACGCCGCGCCGGCGCAATACACGCTACGAGTTCGTGGGAAACGGGTCATTGGAAAAGCACGAAGCCTCCGTGTAAGCGCGAATAGTCGCGGCCACCGGAGCTTCTTCCCGTCGTGATCGACAACCGAATGGATCAAGGCGAACGCAGGTCCCCAGAGAAGACGCCACTGCCGGGAGCGATGACGGAACGGCCTGTACCGACTTCCGCATGGAAAAAAAAACCCGCATCCACGCCGTAAGTTACCTGAATTCCCGGACCCTGACCTACGGCCTGGAACACGGGGGGCTGCATCACGGGTTCGAGATCCATTACGATGTGCCCTCTGTGTGCGCCCGGCAGGTTGGAATGGGCGCGACATCGGCGGGCGTCATACCATCCATCGAATACGCGCGCAGTCCAGTACCTTACTCCATCGTTCCCGAAGTTTCCATTGCCTCAGACGGTCCGGTCGGCAGCATTTTCCTGTTCCGCAGGGTGCCGGTCGAACGGATCCGGACCGTGGCGATGGACGTGAGTTCCAGGACTTCGGTCGCCCTGGTCCGGATCGTCCTGCACGAGCGGTACGGCGTGGAAATCGAATCCATCGACCATCCACCAAACGTACCGGCGATGCTTGAACGGGCGGACGCTGCCCTGGTCATCGGTGATCCTGCCCTGGAGAGTACGGACCGGCCCGAACCCCGGCTGGACCTGGGTGAAGCCTGGCGGGAACTGACTGGACTGCCCTTCGTTTACGCCTTCTGGGCGGGGAAGGATGACGGTCTCACGCCCGGTGAGGTCGAACTGCTGATCGCGTCGAAGAAACAGGGGATGGCCGCCTTCGACGAGATCGCCGAAGAACACGCGGGCGACCGCTCACAGCCGACGTCGTTCTACGCGTCGTACCTGAGGGACAACCTGGTCTACGACCTGGGTGACCGCGAACGAAGAGGACTCATGGAGTTTTACGGGATGGCCCATGCTCGCGGCCTGATCCCGTACGTACCGGAATTTCGTTTTTACCCGCGTCAAGGAAGGAGATGATCATGGCATCGGCAACGACGGTCGGCATCGGCACGGGAAGCAACCGCCGCGAGAACGTGCGCGTGGCGGTGGAACGCTCCGCCCCGCAACTGGCCTCCCTCATGGGGGAAGAGGTCATGCTCAAGCCGAATTTCCTCTCGGGCACCAACCCGGTGGTATGCACCCACCCGGACGCGGTCCGCGGCGTGCTGGACGTCATCATGACCCTTCCGGAGAAACCGCGCCGGGTCCTGATCGCAGAGGGCGGCAATGAATCCGAGCCGGGAGAGTGCTTCCGTCACATGGGATACACCGACATCCCGGACGAATACGACATCCCCATCGAACTGGTGGACCTGAACCGGGAGACCAGGTGGCGAAACACCCGGGTGTACATGGTCGACGGCACCTGGACTACGGTCAGGATGCCGCGTACCGTGCTGGAATGTCCCTGCGTTATCTCGGTCGCCTTGGCCAAGACCCATGACGGCGCCATGGTTACCCTGGCGCTGAAGAATCTCATCATGGGTACGATATTGAAGAAAGACCGAATCAAGGTGCATGGCTACACGACCCACCACGACCGGCGCCATCCGCAGGAAGCCCGGGCGCTCAGCAGGAACCTGATCCGCCTCGCCCGCCACCTCTACCCCCACTACAGCGTGGTGGACGGTACGATAGGCATACAGGGCAATGGTCCGGGAGGAACCGACACCGTGCCGCTGGGCCTGGCGGCGGCCGGGGAGGACACCATCGCCGTGGACGCCGTCATCTCAAAGGCCATGGGATTCGAACCCCTGGAGGTGGGAACGGTATTCTACGGGGACGCCATCGGCCTGGGCGTGGGCGACCTGGAACGCATCCGCGTGAACGGCGGACGGCTGGATGAACTCGCCCTGTCCTTCAAGGGGCATGAATCCATCGATCTGCAGCGCCAGTGGGCTATCGAAGGCGCGTGGGAATCGGCGGCGGTCGGCGGTTGAATCGGCGGCGGTCAGCGGTTGAAACGGCGGCGGTTGGCGGTTGAAGCGGCGGGGACTCCGGCACCTACAGGTTAGGGATCAATGCCCCGGCAGGGCATCCGTGACGCGCAGCACCTCTTCTTCCGTGTTGTAGAAGTGGGGTGAAATGCGTATGCCACCCCCGCGGCGGGCGCCGATGACCTGGTGGCTTCGCAACGTTCGATGCAGGTCTTCGGTCTCGTGGACCGGGCTGTCGAAGGTCACGATACCCGACCATTCGGACTCGCCCCGGGGACTCAGGACGCGGTAGCCCGCGTCGCGCAAGGCTTCGGCCAGTCGGTCGGTCAACAGGCGCAGCCTCTCCTGTACAACGTCGATACCCACCTCCAGCAGCAGTTCCAGCGTGGCCCCCAGCGCGTGTATGCCTAGCGTGTTGTGGGATCCGCATTCGAAGCGCCGCGCCGTCGGCGCCGGAGTCGGATCGTAGACATCGTAGTTGCCCGCATCGGCCACCGAATTCCAACCCACCTCGTAGAGCCTCAGCCGTTCGGTCATGTGCGGCGCGCAGTAGAAGATGCCGATCCCTTCGGGACTCAGAAGCCATTTGTGTCCATCGGCCGTGAGGATGTCGATATTCATCGCGGCCACGTCCACCGGAGTCTGGCCGAGGGATTGTATGCCGTCGACCACGAAACAGACGCCCTTTTGCCGGCATAAAGCGCCGATCGCCGCGATGTCGTTGCGGAATCCGTTACCGTATTCGACGTGGCTGATGGAGACTGCGCGCGTCCTGGAATCGATCCTGTCCGAGATCGCATCCACCGTGAGGCGGCCGTCCACGGACTTGACCATCCGCGTTTCCACACCGTCCCGCGAGAGATTAAGCCACGGATATACGTTGGACGGAAATTCCAGGTCGTTCAGGACCACGTTGTCGCCCCTGCGCCAGTCGATGCCATTGGCGACGAAACAGAGCCCTTCCGTGGTATTCTTGACGAATGCGATCTGACTGGGATCGGCGTTGATCAGTCTGGCCGACCGGGACCGGGTGGTCTCGATGGCCGCTTCCCAGTCGCGGTAGTTGGAGGCGGCGTACTCGTTGAAGTCCGCTGCATATGCTCGCACGGCCTCAAAGGCGCGACCGGGCAACGTGCCGACCGCAGCGTGGTTCAGGTAGGTACAGTGGTGGACAACAGGAAATTCCTGGCGGATGCGGTCCAGGTTCAATTGAGGCCGTTCCGGTTCTGCGGGACGGAGCA
>MKWU01004408.1_pt1 | contig 16705 bp, 13 predicted proteins | sample 809101 | NCBI WGS metagenome assembly MKWU01 (sample SAMN05860141, study PRJNA318959) | sponge metagenome | host: Aplysina aerophoba | place: Slovenia: Piran, Adriatic Sea, Gulf of Piran | collected 2013-05-07 | reverse complement strand
GGGGGTTTGCAAGTAATTTTTTGCAGCAGAAGTCAAATAAACAGAACAATTCGGCCGTGTGGGCCAACAGCTGACAAAGGCTATGTGGCCGAAACATGCAGTTTATTTGACTTCTACTGTACAAATTGCTCGCAAATCCCCCCCATTCAAAATACCATTTCCAAAGCCTTAACCCAAAATGGCTACCTAGCCACATTCCCTCATTACCACTCCAATCCCTCACATAAATAATCTCCCCACTCACAGGCCCCTCGATGTCACCAACTTGGCATTAGAATCACTTTCCTCCCATTCAGCACTTTATGACAACTACTTTTACACCCCAAAGGCCTGGTCCCTCACCACGAAAGGCATGTGTAGTTTTAGTAAGGATCCTTGCAAAAATTGCCTCCAACTGCAAGCATACATTGGAAGTCCAGTACGAGCTTAACACAGCACCTTCAAGAATACCACAGGGCAGTACAGAATGCGGGCACAGCCACCTCAGCCTAGCAGAGCATGCACACTCCACTGGCCATGCCATCAATTGGACTAAGGGTTGTGTGATTGATAACTGTACCTCTAGATGATGCCTCCCAAGTCTTAGATGATCCACAAGGAAAACCTTAACAGAGTGCTAGTAACACTTCTGGGTTGAACAGTGATGAAGGCAGTGGTGAACTGCTGAAAGTGTCTGGTATTTCTAAGAAATCATCTGGTTGGTGACTTCTACAAGAGAACGCTGACTGATTGTTTTGATGTGAATTTTGCAGTTTGCATGTGTGTACCTACAATATCTACTTTTTCATTGCTAAACTGTATTCTCCATTTACACAGTATTCATAATCTAGTTATGCATATGTAGTGTATTTGACAGTTTTCATGCTATAACACTCCTTCTGGACAAGGGGAGGAATTTTAAGCACGATCCACATGGAACATGTTTTTTTGTTTTGGTAACAAGATGTTTCAGCCCCAATAGGGCCTTCTTCAGTTGCTACAAAACTGATCAATTGGTTGCCAGGTGTACTCATAGTTTCATTCATTGCGTACCAACTGATAGCGGAATGAGAAAGGGTAGTTCTCGAATACCAGCTTCAAAACAATTTTGTTTTGAAGCTGGTATTCGAGAACTGCCATCTCCACCTCCTTTATAACATGTACAAAAGTGCTTGCCTTGTATGCAGATCACCACTGACGAAGACCCCTGGATTGGGGTCGAAACGTCTGGTTAATTGACAAGATCCATCTGTCCAATTTCAGCCCGGCTAGTATAGTACCAGAGATTTCGCCATGACGACAATACCTAGCCACACAGAAGTCTTCAGAGAAGTCTTCAGAACTACCCTTTCTCATGCCTGAGCCAGCTGAGAAGCCCTCACTTCATTGATAGCGGAATGTAAATGTTAAATCCTTCCTCATTTTTAAAGGACATGAGTAAATAAAGCACTCACCAAGAACTTGTCTGTTTGAATTCCAATAACTATACAGTTCATCAAGATGAAGCATAGCATCAGCATGCGAAATGCCAGTGACTCAAGTAATCTCCCGAGTAACAAATTGGAGATTCTTTCTTCAATGTGAGCTATGTCCTTATCCACAATATCACTAAATTTCAAGCTGGTGTGAGCATGGTCATGATTTTCCTACACATAGGGGGAGAAATAAACAATACCATGCATTATAGTAATGGTAGAGCAGAGTGTAGAACACTTATCTAACTGTTTCAGTTATCAGCTGCATATTTACTATTTTGTACGAAAGTGGTAGTGGTAAGATTGTGTCACTATAGTGAAGACACCCAGTATTGCTTAATTGTGAGTGAACCTGACGCTTCAGAATAGTGAGACATCCTGTAAGAGATTCAAGCGATATTTGAAAGGGACATAATTAGAAGTGGAATCTGTTAATGGCAGTATAGCAGTCGTGATGACATTGATATTTGCAAAGCTGTCGATTCAGACTCTCAGAGGTAAAATAGTAAATAAGTTATAGTTAGGTACCAGGATTCAATATGACCATGTTAAGCTTTAGATACTCGAGCCTATGGTATGTTAGCAGATCTAGCCCTGCAATCACAAGACCACTATCCACTTTTTAGGAATTACAGGTACACGCCTAGCGGTGCTGGGAGCTAGGCTCGTTCAACACTAGCTAGCAAGTAGATGCCAAGCCCATCAGTCTGAAAACTTTGTTAACAAGCAAGGGTCGGTTACATTGTCGAGCTGCGTTGGAGTGGAAGAACGTATCACACGTCCAACAGCATTCTTGTGCAAAATAGCCGATGTATAAATGGACATAATTATTAAGTATCTATGTCAGGCATGGGCAACCCTTCTCCTGGAGGAAAGGGTCGGCTACGCCTTAAAACTATTGATAGTAGTCCATGTAGACTTAGAAAGAGCTGACCATTTTGTCATCCAGGAGAAATTTGGCTCGACTTGGTTCGTTGTTTCCGGCCATTGAGTTGTCCAGAGGTCCAAGTATCGAGTACAAGTTTTCCAGGCGATTGATGCGCTACAGGCAGTCTATCATATACCGGATGTAATGACTTGCAGCTGCTGAGCAATGCCTCGTACGTTTGCATCCCTCCTCTGGTTGCGTAAACCGTTTCCTGGTCCATTAAAATGGCTGCCGGTAAGTATTGATACCGATAATTCATGCCGTCTAATTGAGTCTGGCTTTGTTTGTGCACTTCGTATTTTCTGTTCTGACCTATTGTTGCGTTACGGTGGTCCTTGGCTTGAGAGTCATCGCTCAGTTACTGAAGCTGCTGGCAAAGGCGCACTACTCCCCTACGTAGCTATATATGTAGATCTAGTTTACTATGTTACAAGTTAAAGTAACGCCAATATTAGTTTTCCATTGTAATGAACCATGATTGTGTTTCTGGATCTAGTTTCTGTAACATTTGTTGGTGGTGTATCAACCTCAGTCCGCTGCTGTGGTGGTCAGTACGTACGTACATACGTAGCTACTTAAAACGCCCTTGATTTCCACAGATGTCTAGTTGACATCATATGACGGCGTGCTTATGGTTGTAGGTATTAGTAACTTAGCTGTAGCTTTCTATTGTACTAGATTGACGGCAAGAGTTGGTGGTAAATTGAAGGGAAGAGTTGGTATGGCCAATGCACCATCATGCTTGGTTTGTTTTAACCAAATGCTTCAACAATAAACATATGTACCACATGGGTATTCATTTGTTTATGCCTTAAAGTATTGTGTTTTGTCACGTTTTGTTTCTGATTTATTGCAGAGGGAGTGGCTTTAATAGTTGTAGCTGTTCTGCTGCAAAGTAAGGTCACTTTAGTGGTGTCGCCTCAAGGTGTCACCCATTGGAAGCTCAAGGATGGTGATGTGGTACCTGCTGGTGACTCTAGAGTGCTTTCACAGACTAATGGCATGTTTGCACCGCAGTTGGACCCTTTGTTTGATGTGCTCATGAGCAATGTACATAGCCAGCCTGTGGACAAAGGCAGCAGCATGCAAGAGATGGATGATAAAAAGCCAGAAGGCAGCAGTTGCCATCAAAATATTGATGCTTGCGATGCTCCTTACACAGTTTCAATGTCTAGCAACAATGCCATGGACCAGAAAAAAGGGTGGGTGTTATGGTGTCCACTCTCATAAGGTCTTACAGTAATACTTGCTATCAGTCAGTGTTTATAGCTACTATATATATTTATGTATGTCTGTGTTTATTGCTTATGTCATGCTTTTAATGTATGCCTTTGTTATTCCTCTCATAAGCACTGTTGTTATCTGATTGCATGTACCCTTATGTGCAATATAAAATTTCTTCTTTGCTTTAGTTCACCCACACACTGCAACAGGCCAGAACCAAATGAACTGGTGTGCATTTCTCAGCCAGCTAATCAGTATGATTTTTTGGAGGGTATTGCCAAACGTTCTAGCCATAGGAGTTTCCCAGAACCTGAGGTAGCGATGATTTTTAAAACATCTGATAATGAGGATGCTATTGATCTGTGGGAAGTTGAAAGAAGGCTGAAGATTTTGCTAAAGGAAGTAAGTGTGAGCAATGTTCAATATACATAGCTAGCTAGCTGTGCTACTATTTCGATTCATTCAAGATCCATGTCATTATACACCTTAGCCAAGCCCGGTGTATTCGCCTAGCATCAAAGACATGCTACATGATTTGAAAAAGAAAGAAAACAGCAAATTCTGTTCTAGTTGCTGATGTCAGTTCACAATTTTGTAGTATACAGATGAAAGAATGAATGAATGAATTTGTTCCAGAAACATACTACCATCAAAATGCCCCTAGTGTTAGATGTTAGATCAGATGCAGTCCACCGTAATCTTCACTACCCTGTTAGCTATAATGAGATAAGTATTTATGTGTGTATTTGAGTCTACAATATCAATGATCTGCTTGTAGCAACTGTCAGCATACTCACAATGCACACAAGTGAGGCAGTACACAGTATTCCCATTTTACTCAAGTGTTGCTTTGTTAACTGATGTGCATAACTGTCACTACCACCTTTGCAGTGCATAGCTGCAAAGTTATGTAGCATCATTCACTGTTCACTTTGCTTGCGCTAATGCAGCACCCAGGTTCTGCCAGTGTACTTAACCAAGTTGGAAATTACTGGAGAATTAAAGGTGACACCTATCAAGCCATTGAGTGCTTTCGGAGAGCTTTATCTCTGTCTCCAGACAACTCTGATGTACTCCTTAATCTTGCCCGCATCCTATTCAATCTCAAGTATTATGATGATGCCATCTTTCTCACTCGTGAGTCACTCAAGAAGAAGCGTGAAGAGCGAGATGCCTGGCTGCAGCACTACACTCTTGGCGAGATACACAAAGCCATAGGACAGTATCCTGAGGCAATAGTGCACTTCAAGAAGGTGCTTGAGCTAAACCCAAGTTTCCACGCTGCTGAAGTTTATTTAAGAGAGTTGAAAAGCGTCTCCTCTACTCCTGCCAACTTGTACACAATTATGATAATTGCAGTACTTAGTGTGCTAGTGTTAGTGGTGCTATATCGTTTGATTATTGCTTCGTAAATGGCTTGCATTGCGCAATCGGAATGCTGTTATATAGAGATGGCGGCTTACGAGTCAGTGATTCTAGTGAAACCTGAAGTGTACGTTTACAACGTCCCTCCACGAAGCTCCAACAGGGCCGTGAGGTACGTATTATATATACCTCGTGTCGGTGTATGGTGGTGATAGTGACCAATGTTTTCTGCACACTAGATACGTACGTAGCTACTTGGTCTCGTTTGAAATTGAGTTTTTGAGAGAAGTTGTGTAACTAGGTTGTTTGCCAACTGCCTTGGCTCTTGTTTTCATGTTGTCGGTGTATGTATTCGTGTACCCATTAACAAGACTTGCATCCTCCGCAAGTAACTTGTGCCTGTTTACCCTTTCCGAGCCCATTGCCGTAGGCGATTGCTCCTCGGATGTTAGGAAGATCTAATTAACACGTCACGAGAGGGTCTTTACACAGTATTAAGTGCCCTCTGTTCAATGTATCCTCCCTAGTAACTGTGGTGCCTATTGATTAAACTTAGGGGAAGATTGGAGGGAATGATAACAAGCTAGTAGCGAGTATTATTTAGGTAAAGTGCCCTATTTCCGAACACGCCCCACTTCCTACAATACCAATAACTAGGTAAATTGCGAGGGTGAAACAGAACTCAGCCTATTTGTTCGCTTATCAAATTATACCGAAGCCCTTGCTCTTCAGTACGATGATAACAATTAGGTTGTGGCTCACTTCTCTGTGACACAAACAGCTTGGAATATTTGTCACTCGAAATAGAAATGTCTGCTCGAGCTTGGATACTTTTTTCTAGCGTCAGCTTGGAGGCACCCACCACAGATTAACGCACCACAGCTTACATTAGTCCTCACGTCCTACCATGGTGGCAACCAGGTCAATGCAGACTGTTCCTCTGGCAGAAAAGTGTCGCTGGTATCATTGCAAGTGTGTGCCGGTTATAAGGCTACCACAGAAAGCAAGATGAATTTCATATCATTTATGTCACTAGCCAACTCAGCCTCACACCTACGCTTCTCAACTGGCATTGTCTTTGCTTCCATGATTGTAATTACGAAGAATTTGAAAACAAAGCACATTTTCTTAAGGTATCTCGGGTTAATTCCGGTCACGGAGTATTTTTAGTCACTCGAACTAAAGCAGTCGCTACAAAAATAACGCTTTTGAGCATGCAACACTGCACTGGTAGTGGCAGCACTGAGCTACAACATACCTGATAGCGAAGTGAGATGCTTGCTTCCCGTTTGCTCCCCAGCCTCCACCTTTAGTAGCAGTGAAAGATTTGCAGCCATTTTACTCGAACAAACTTTGAACTTTTCCTTTGCAGCTCCAAAATAATGATGGATGTTACGTACAAGTACGTTGAGATGAAGCCACATCTTCACTAAGACTCAGATTCTAATTTTAGGCTGGTTCACACTCGAACGGTAGAACAAGGACAGCATCTTGCATGCAAGATCAGAAGTGTGTCGTGTTCATGACAAGAAAAAGGCATTGAAGAAGCACCCCCATTCAAGTGCAATGCTCAGAAAGGAGGAAGAACGGTTTTGTTGACTGCCTATGACACTAGATAGCGGCAGATGATTAGTGACTTCACTTTACACTTGCTTTCCTACACATTGTTTATTGTGTTGCCCACTTGCATTGCTCTTCAGACATCGGCAGGACTCGATGCAATCCTGGACTTTGGACTGAGCATACCAATCAATGCAGCCATTCTTCTGTCACTCATCTGTGCCCCTGCTACCAGCAGCATTTGTGAAACTCAGCTCTTTCAGCCAATGACCAGAAATACCTCGTTAACAGCGAAATTAGGGCTTTTGACCGGGATACTAAGATGAATCTTTTTTCATGGGAACAATCAGACAGTCAGTGTTAGTTTCATTTGTGTAGGAGCACATGCACAGTACTGAAAATAGCCTAAATTGGGTAACTCTGCAATCCTTAGTTTAGAAGAGCATGTCGATCGAATTCGAAAGTGCCGAAGGGTGACCAGAAATACCCCGTCCACCTTAATGTACGTTCAAGGCTTCCAGGTTAGCATTTGCATCACTTTTAAATGGTGGACGTGATAGGCTGGGCAGCTAAGGTATGCATTGCTTCTTCAGTATGATTGCTGCCAGTGTTGTTTGGTTCCCAAACTGTAGCTTTGCCCTGCTGCGCTTCCTCAGTTCGCGTTAGTATGTGTGTTTGGAATTAGGGCAAAATTAGTGTTTTCTCCCTCACTTATTCCTCGACGCCACCTAGCAGCGGTAAGGGTCGAGAGCAAATTTCACTTATGTCCCAATAAGAGTATACCACAAGGTATGTTTTAATCTACTTAAAGATCCAAATGCGTTGCAACTCGTTAGACGAGCAGACTATTTTGTTGAGTTTGTTCAGAAATAGGGCACTCTACCTTACACTACATGTATGGACATGGCTAAATATACAAAATCAGATGCAAGCCATGTCTGAGAGTCACACATTACGACACACCTAATACTTACGTAAACACGACTATATATTATACCCAACAACTTCTGAATGTACTTTGGCTTTCCATCGAACAGTAGCTGACAAAGATTTTCCATTTCTCCTCGCTGATGACAAGTATTGCCTTGTTCTTGTTACTTTACCTGTGATGCAGCTGTAACAGGTTCCTGATTCGTCCACAAGGTCTCATTGAAGGTCTCAACAGTAATGCACCATAAATCAATGAGCAGATCAAAAAGGAAGGTCTCACCAATGCAAGTACATATATATGTGAGTCGCCAGTGGAAATCGCAGATTAGTGCATATTGCCACTATTGAAAAATGGCATCAGTAAATCAGCCACATTCAAGTAGTAAAAAGTGGCATTGTACGATGTAGACACAGATTTCAAGTCATTTCAAAGAAATAACGCATGACACATTATTTGAAGCACAGACCTCACCTTTTAATACTCAAAGCCCGTCTTGCTTCGGTGCTTTATAAATGCACTCAGCACTCAGCACTTCAAGTCTTCAACAACGGAATCAGCTGTGTGATCTCACCAACATGTTGTTTCATGACATTCTTTGCAATAGGCACAGCTCCATTATTGGTACTTGCTGAAAAGGCAGAAGAAATGGCTATTTCGTATTGAGGCGAGAGGCAAGCCGCCATTTTTTCCTATAATTACACACGTATACATAAAATGGTGAGTAAGGTGCATTTGAACGACGATTTCTGTGAGAAAGAAACTGGAATCAACTTGAAACTTGCTGAATGTATGCAGAAGACCTGCGTCGACCTAAATCCATATGCGCTAAAATGTGATTTCTATTACTGGTGAATCTCACATATGATGTCCAATAAACAAGAACATAAGGTCCCACCACAGGTGCGCTTCCTCATGAACTAAATGAGGTAAGGTGTAAATGGCAATGCAGGAACTAACTCAACAGCTACTAAAGGATACGTAACACATTTTCACAGCAGCACTATTACACGGTCACAGCAGCACTGTTACACAACCATCATACTCTAAGAAGAAGAAGCCAACACTCAATTCATGAGGCAGGTTTCCAAGTGCATCCTATCCTTCTTTGTCGACCGATTCACCATGTCTGCCATGATTGTTGCCCCGCTCTTGGGGACACACAAATTCTTTGCAAATTGCAGGTGCCCAAGCTTCCTTGTAGAAGTGATAACTCCCATTTGCACCATTAACGTAAAGGCAGCCATTTCTGCGAGCAGCGCTCCTATGAAATGGTCTCTAAAGTTTTGTCTCCTAGTTCAATGATTTAGCCAAATCTTAATTATAAAGAGAAGTTAAGAACGGTTGTTCGTTATCTCCTCACGCGTCCGTTGAATGTTTGTAACTGTTAGCCATTTTGATCACTTATACCTCTAATGGCCACCTAAGATGAAACTTTTGTGCCACAAGGTGTGACTAAAAAGAGTACATACAGTAGGACCGAGAAAGACATCACGAGGCTAGAAAAGTTGATCAATTCCTTTTTGTGCATACCTCACTACTTGAACAGATCAATGTGGTTGTACATGCATACATATGAGGTAGTTAGATTGCTATGTATGTATGCACAATAGTCGTGTTAATGTAGTCATCAGCTTTGTGTTTAGTAACTTATGGGGAGGCATGCAATTTTTGCTGGTTGCAAAGGACTGAAAAATATGAACAACTATAGTACAAAAAGGAGAGAAGCAAGTACATAACAGTTAGTTAGAAATGAGCTAGTAATTCATTTTCACTTGGTGCGCAGGAACTCCTCGCTTTCATGCAAACTATGGCATTTTGCATTTTTTCTTCAGCTGAGGAAACTGTTTCAAGATGGTAATGGGGTAGTTGGAAATGTAATATGAGTTTAATGTCTTTGTCTTGAGGACATTCAGAGCTTTTTCTTACAGACGCCCCTGCAGTTGCTCTCGAGCCTTTCTGTCTCTGAAAACAACCACAAAGCAAGCTGACTTGCCATGTTCCTTCTGGATGCAACCCCTTAGGCAGTGGACCAATCTTCTTGTACTATTGACTGATAACTATGGCTTACATGACCACCACTGGCACTCCTGTTAAACACATCGGCTATCACCAGAGACTCAAAATGTGATTGTGGTATCCGGACAGAAGGTGTGGCACCTCTACTCCTTGGTATGCAGAGTTCACTGATGCAGGTACTTCTCCCAGATGTCTTCTTGTATAGCAGGCTGGTCGTACACTCCAGCACAAACATACTTCAGACTATCAACATGTCATCAACATCATCTGTCTGCATTTTCATCAGCTGATCTCCTTTACTATCAAAGCGGCAAAGGATTCTAGCTTCCAACAAACCGCATATGTGCATAGTGCGATCTTGTACTGCCTACATGGATTCTGGATAGAATCGGCTAGGTGTTCATGTAGAACCCACCAATTGTCTGGGGCAGACTACCGCGATACACAGTGTGGATATGTGCGGATTATTTACACGGTTGTCTATGGAAATGGTTAAGTTTTCTGTGTCACCTATTGTATGGTGTGTGATCTACATATGTATGTAGGATTAGGTTTTGAAAAGTTGTGCAATACAGTCCAACGCATGAAAATTTGCAATCTTTGAGATTTCAAAATCCTCGCACTATACTTTGGGAGTAAGTGACCCCTCGACTATTGTATATTAAATATGTCTAACGATGTTATAATGATACTCCAACGAAACCAATTCTGTGCTATGAGTATTGTTACATAATAATAGTACATACTGATTGGCAGTGTGGAATTAGTAGTAGGGTTTTATGACCCGTTATGTTGCCACAGACCTCGGAGGACCCTTGGAGGTTTCAGCCTATCTTCCAGGTGAAACCCCGAGGGTAGTAAGGATATCATAATAGTAGGATCTTGGGTCGACAGGTACAAGTAATGGGAAGGGAATACCGGAACTACTTAAGACCAAGCCAGGGCTCCAACTGCATACACAGGTCGGTTCCCTGGTTTGGATAGAGTTGCAGTGTGAAATCCATGCATGGAGGGCAGCTGGTAGGAGGTTGAGCTCTCAAGATGTGGGTGGCATTGAAGGGATGTAGAGCCAGATGCATGCACACAGTTTACTTCATCTGATCCCTCATACCCAGCCAGAACCCAATCTAGCAAGACGTTTCTTGATTTACTAAGTAAAATTCACATTATCTTCACTTGTTCTGTCTGGTCATGGAGTGAGAGTATCAGTAGAATCCTTTCATCTTAAAAAATCAAGACAGCGCTAGGCCTGTGTTGAACGTTTTTAGAGGAAAGAGCAGCAACAGAACAAAAACAGGTCAGAGTGTGTAATGGCACGTAAATTGCTTCTGTTTAATCAGCTGAATGAACGATGTCACTCACAAGCCAACTTTTGGAAAATGCATTTTTTGTGCCAACTTTTTGAGGTTTGTCAAAGTACATTGGAGCTAATGTATCAAGTGTTTTAGCATAATCTGTCAGCTTTGTACAGGAAGCTAGACATTAATGTGGCTTTTCTAAATTAATAGAGCTGCTGACTGGAATTTGGCAACACCTGATTGGTCTGGTAGACTTCGTATTACAGGGGCAGAAAGTGGATGCACTATCAAGTTGGAGGATAAAGTTACAGGTATGTGATGCATCATGATTTACATTGATTTGATACCCTAAACTTCCTTATATTTAGTTGCAGTTTCATTCATGTTGGCAGAACAAGGCATATGTGTACATATTTGTGCTGTGTGCATACGTAAATTAATGTTGATATTAGCAACTGATTCAATCAGTCTCTATTTGTGGTTCCTCCTTTCTCACTTAATCTGTACACATAGGTGAGCCCTTTGCTGATTGTCCAGTGGATTCATACCCCAGTGTAGCAGTTGAATCAGTTTCTGACTCAAGTCGTTACTTTGTAATCAAGGTTCAGGACCCAAGTGGTGAGGCTATTTATTGTTGGCACGTACAGTGTCTCTGGTTCATATTATAAGAGATTTGTAAGTTGTATGTAAAACATTGACGAATGGGAAGATAGGCCCCGTAACATGTGTGCTGGTATTAACTACAGGCAGAACTAGAGACATTCCCCCATTCAGGCGCTGAGCCAGTAGGAAGCAGCATGACCAGTGGTTTCATTGGCAGTAGTGACCCCAGGTCCACAGATGAAAGGCCCCCTATTATATATATATAATTTTATAGAATTATATACGTATATATATATATATAGAAACGGGCTGACTACGCAAGCGGGTGCTGCAGTTGCGCAAGCTTTGATGATGGCTGCACCTTGCGGTATATAGCTCTGCAGCCGCACAGCACGCTCTTCAGTTTCCTCCGCTCGGCGGCGCATTGTCCGCAGGAGGTCCGCAGCCAGTCGATTGGATTTCGCCATAGCAAACTCGCGTACGCTCCCTCCCACACTCTGCTGTGCGCTGGTTCAATGCGCAGTGGCCAGCTGGTAAGCGTCCGTATCGTCCGCAGATTCACACTCAGAGCTCACAATCTCTACAAATGCTGGATAACTCTCTGCTGGTGCACAAAATAGCCAGCTAAGGACCGGACAATCTACCATTACCATTGTTAGCAAGAAAACGGGACAAGAGACAAAGCGACGGCGAGACAATAGGTAAAGCAGCATATATAACTCGATCATTTGCACGCGAGGCATGTCTTATGCGCTATGCGTATGCCTAGTATAATTCCTATTTTACAATAATGATATTCATTTGGCACCTGAGCTCCCTGTAGGAGTTCACCTGCACCACCCCCTGGTCATCTATGAATGTAGTTGATGATATTGTGTGTGGTGATGCAAGGACATACATAGCATTGTATATGCATAGCTTGTGATTGGGTGGGAAAATTGATGCAGCATGTCATTGTGGGTAATGATCATGGGATGTCTATGTGGTGGTCCAGTATCTTGTGGAAGTGACACTTGACCTGTTATTCCTTTAATGTGCTCGCAAAGCACTGTCACATTAAGCAATGTATTGAAGGAATCTAAATTGAATGTCTTCGACCTTCTGCTTGGATGATGTCGTGTTGTGTCACTATGGCTATGTCTCTGCAGGATAGGATTACACACATTACACATTGTATTCTGTGTTGTCACCACCACGTGGTTGCGTCATCTGCTCCTACATAGCTGCATAGCTGCATGCACTCTTAGCTGTGCTGAGTGTGGTGTGTCCCCACTGCTGCAGGAGGCGGCCATCTTGCTGCCCTCCTGGAGGCAGTGATGACACGTGATGGGACAGTCGGCGAACCAAAGCAGCTCACGTTAAAGTGTAGAATGATTTAGCAAAGGTGAGTCATTGTAATACGTACGTATGTTTGTTTGTGTCGGTGACTGTGTGTGGGAGGAGGCGCTCAATTTGACAACCCAAACTTGTGGTACGTATGTCTGTTCGCTTGGCTCTTTAGATCATTCCCATTGCTCCATATTGTATGCGGCCTGGTGTGTGAGTGCTTTGTTGAACAGTAAGTACAAGGAGCGAAGTTGAGCTTCCAAGACGTTGGTGTGTGTGTGTGTGGGAATGAATTATTTATCAAAGTGACTTTTATGGATCTTATAGGCATAAGATTATTTCTCACTTTCCTATGTCACAACAGGTTGTCTGTGCATCCCACACCAGCTGCACCACTCTGGAGGCAGCAGCAAACATTGTTGGCCAGTAAGGGCTGCATGCCAACCCAGCCAGTGTTCTCTTGCTCAAGCTGCACGTCTCTATGACATAAATGGCCGTTGGTGGAGATCCTGCAAGGAAGCTGAACGTTCTGACAACCCAGACATGATTCGTGAATATGCTAAGCATGGTCGAAGCGCACCTCAAGTTTGAACGTGCATCTTCTGTTGAACTCGTGAACTGCACTACAGATAGCTTTATACTTGTTGCATCCATGTATACTTCATCTACACTGTATACACTGCATGCATGCCACACATGTTCCGTTGTTCACAGCCCAATGTGTATCAGCTGCTTTGTCTTTGTATGTAGTTGTAGTTACACAGCTGGCTAGATACTTCATGATGTGCATGTTGCTCCATGACTTTATTCCCTCTGTGCTTTACATGTATTTGTATGTATGAGACAGCAATGTGCATCTGTAAAGTACTCGTACATCCCCTTTGGGATGCTGTTCAGTTGTGTGAATCAATCAAACTAGATGCCTAGTAGCGACGTAACTACTGCATGTAGCTACTGTAATATCATTGTACTATAGCTAATACGACTATATTTTGCATCACTACAGTGCACAGGGTCCTTTTAGTGTTAGTGTTAGGGTTTGGTGATCGTGCTAAGTACATGAAGTGTCGACCACACCTGGAAGTGTGCACGGATAAGGAGGTATGGTATCCGTAAATTTTATACTCTTGGGGCGTGTTGCATTTATATTAATAGCTTATAGAGTACAATTGTGCAATAGCTAATGAAAATGGCGTCGAGTGTGCTAATTCTCGCTGAGGCTACGCCATGACAGAGTCAGGTGAGCCGTGCGCGGCATGTGCATGAGACGTCTGCAGCTGTGTACAATACTATAGCGAAGGTATCCTCATGCTGTGCGTTTGGAAGGCATGAGAGCCTGTATCGTGCAGGGAGCTTGAGAGTGCGTTGTGTTTTGGCTAGTAACTAACTTGAAACCAGGGACAGGACGAGCGACTTTACTAGCAGAGAAGAGAAGGCAGAAGCACAGCTGGTGATGACGTGGCTGAGATGATGGCTGTCATTCAGCCTCCTGCGATGCACAATCACTGCTCAGTCAGAGGCTCAGAACTGTAGGATTGAATTGTCGAAGCACTCAGCGGATGGCGTTAGCTGCTGCTGAGGGTCGTATTTCCTCAGATTGACACTTTATACTCAATAGGTCACAATACATTACCTTCTACAACAGGATAAGTGCCTGAACAACTTCATTACCTTAGTTCATGTTGTTTGGGTTTACCAATAGTGTGTGTATAAAAACTCGAGGGACAGGCGAATAGCGTACGTAAAGTGGGATTTAAAGTGCTTGTACTGCACCGAGTATGCATTTATCATGGACTGGAGTAGGGCAAGCATTGCCTACCATGGACTTATATACATACGTATATACCCAACACACTGAATTGTGTAGTCTACATCATAGCATACTTTGGTCTGCCCTGCTGGAGCATTTCCGCCTTGGTATTTCTTGCCTTCTTGTCATGTCGCAAAGTGGACTCCTATCCTGTTCCTGACCCTGACTGTGTGCGGTGCTACAGCATGACCTCTCATCAAAGGAAATGTGTACTGCTGTGTGTGCGTATTCCATTATAGTTAAAGTTTGTGGTGCTTTATGGTCTCTGGTTGGTCTTTAGGTCAGCTCACATTGTATTCTGTGTTGTCACTACCATGTGGTTGAGTCATCTGCTCCTACATAGGTTCATAGCTGCATGCACTCTTAGCTGTGCTGAGTTTGGTGTGTCCACACTGCTGCAAGAGGCGGCCATCTTGCTGCCCTCCTGGAGGCAGTGATGACACGTGATGGGATGGTCAGACGAACCAAAGCAGCTTGCGTTAAAGAGCTGAACGATTTAGCAAAGGTGAGTCATTGTAATACGTACATGTGCTAGTTTGTGTCGGAGACTGTGTGTGGGAGAAGGAGGCGTTCAATTTGACAACCCAAACTGGTGGTATGTATGTCTGTTCGCTTGGCTCTTTGGATCATTCCCATTGCTCCATATTGTATGCAGCCTGGTGTGTGAGTGCTTTGTTGAACAGTAAGTACTCTTTGCATGGTCAGTGGTTACTGTATTTAGGAAATCCTTCAAGGAGCAAAGTTGAGGTTCCAAGACGTTGGTGTGTGTGTGTGTGGGAACGAATTATTTATCAAAGTGGCTTTTATGGATCTTATAGGCATAAGGTTGTTTCCCACTCCCCTATGCCACGACAGGTTGTCCGTGCATCCCACGCCAGGAGGAATACAGCATGTTTAGCGATTCGGGTGTTATTGATTTGACAAAGGATATACGTGTGGCAATAAACTAGCCGCCTACCATTGTGCCGCTCGAATGTTATGCAATCAGCCAAGCTGGGTTCCCAGGTCTCATCAACAACTCAAGACTGAACATGGCCATTTAGCTCTCTAACCACTTTTTTTAACTTTTAAGTGACGTTTCAATTCAGATCACTGATTTGAGGAAACATTGCAGCATACGGTCATACTTGTACATAAGATATACGTAGTAGAAGGTGTGAGGTACAGTTATATACTTTATATTAGTATCAATCTGTATGCAACAAATTCACAAATCACTATTATATAATTCTGCTGCTAATGTCATACCTGAGAGGATACCACTCCCTTGGTTCCACCCATGTGTCCTGTCAATGAATTGAGTTGGTGTTATATATATAATGGTTGCCAAAGATGGCTTGGTATGTGTGGGATAGTTCTGGGAATTCTGCTAATAGCATTCATGATCAGCTACAGCCAGTAGCCTCCTACCTGTCTATGAATGGAGTTGATGTTGTTGACTCTAATGGTTGTCAAGAACAACATGTATATGCATGTTTTGGATATTCTGGTGATGGTATTCATGAGAGGTTGCAGCTGTCCAATCCATTCCATCACTAGGGCTGACCAGTGGTGTGTGCATATCATGGTGTGTGGTATATGATCATTGTTATACACCTCACAAGTAACTTATTAAATTCTGAGGAATTCCCCAAAATTCCGTTGTTTATTGTTATATAATTTCTATTTTACAATAATGATATTCATTTGGCACCTGAGCTCTCTGTAGGAGTTCACCTGCACCACCCCCAGGTCATCTATGAATGTAGTTGAGGATATTGTGTGTGGTGATGCAAGGACATATATAGATAGCATTATACATAGCTTGTGATTGGGTGGGAGAATTGATGCAGCATGTCATTGTGGGTAATGATCATGGGATGTCTATGTGGTGGTCCAGTATCTTGTGGAAGTGACACTTGACCTGTTATTCCTTTATTTTGCCATCACTGTCACATTAAGCAATGTATTGAAGGAATCTAATTTGAATGTTTTCGACCTTCTGCTTGATGTCATGTTGTGTCACTGGCTATGTCTCTGCAAGATAGGATTACACACATTACACATTGTATTCTGCCACCACGTGGTTCAGTCATCTGCCCCTACATAGCTGCATAGCTGTATACTGGCCTTCTCTGCCAGCTTTGTACATGTGTATGCTTGTGTGTGTGTGTGTGTGTGTGTGTGTGTGTGTGTGTGTGTGAGATCGGA
>MKWU01004406.1_pt1 | contig 16707 bp, 12 predicted proteins | sample 809101 | NCBI WGS metagenome assembly MKWU01 (sample SAMN05860141, study PRJNA318959) | sponge metagenome | host: Aplysina aerophoba | place: Slovenia: Piran, Adriatic Sea, Gulf of Piran | collected 2013-05-07 | reverse complement strand
CCCACATCCTCCTCACGAACTACGTGATGCTCGAATACCTGCTTGTCAGGCAGTTCGAGCGCTCGCTGCTCGAGACCGCCACCCGTGACCTGCAGTTCCTCGTCATGGACGAGTTGCACGTCTACCGCGGCCGGCAGGGCGCGGATGTGGCGATGTTGCTTCGCCGCGTTCGAGAGAAGGCAGGCCGGCCGCTTCAGGTCATCGGCACAAGCGCGACGCTCGCCACGGGCGAGAACCGCGACGAGCGTCGCGCTGCGATCGCCGACGTGGCGTCTCGCCTGTTTGGCACCAAAGTGGCTGCGGATCGTGTGGTGGAAGAGACACTGCGCCCCATCGCCACAATCGAAGCGCCCGCCGACACGGGCGCCCTGCGGGCTGCGGTCGAGCAACAGTCACCGCCCGCCGGCGCGGATGCGACTGAGGTAGCCGCCCATCCGCTGGCCGCATGGGCGGAGCGCGCCTTCGGCATTGCCGAGGAGGACGGACTGTTGATCCGCCGTCTGCCAGCGACGTTCGTCGCGGCCGTCGATCAACTCGTGGAAGCGACCGGGCTGGATCAGCAGCGCTGCCAGGAACGCCTCCGCGCCGTGCTGGAGGCTGGAAACAGCGCGAAGGCAGTGACCGACGACCCGCTGTTCGCCTTCCGCCTCCATCAGTTCCTCTCCTCCGGGAGCAGCGTGTACGCGACCCTGGAACCGGGCGCGGAGCGACAGCTTTCGATGGAGGGTCGCTACGACGCCGGGGACGGAAAGCCATTCTACCCGCTTGCCTTCTGCCGAGAATGCGGGCAGGAGTACTACCTCGTGGGGCGCATTGAGGAAGGGGCGGGCAACCAGCTCGTGCCCCGGTCCCCGATGGTCGGCGCTCCTGACGAGGACATCCGCGGCACGGCGGGCTACTTCTCATTCCCCAACGGCGAGGATGGCCTGTGGTCGGGGGACTCCGAGGAGTTGCCCGACCACTGGCTGCGCCTCACGCGGTCGGGCGCGACGGTGAAGCCCGAGTACCGCGACTACGTCCCGATTGCCCTATCCGTCGACGCGACGGGCGAGCCAGGTGAACTCGTCGAAGGCTGGTATCAGCCACGCCCGCTCATGATCTGCCTGCGTTGCCGTACCGCGTGGGATCGCACCAACCGCAGCGATTTCACCAAGCTCTCGTCGCTCTCGCAGACGGGGCGCTCCACCTCTGCAACGGTCGCCGTCAACGCACTCGTGGCCGACATGACGGCCCAGAATGCTGACCCCGGTCAGCGCAAGGTGCTCAGCTTCACAGACAATCGCCAGGATGCTGCCCTGCAGGCAGGCCACCTCAACGACTTCGTGCAGGTCGCCCAGGTGCGCGCCGCGGTCGTGGCCGCCATCGAGCAACGCGGTGGCCTCGCCTACGCCGAGCTCGGTCCGGCGCTATTCGAGGCTCTGGATCTGCGGCCTGAGGACTTCCTCGAGGAACCCGCAGCCGAAGGCACGCCAGGGTACGGCCAAGGAAGCTCGGCACTGGTCGAGTTGCTGGAGTATCTGGCCCTCGAGGACCTAGGTCGTGGGTGGCGCGTGACGCAGCCCAACCTTGAGCAGGCGGGGCTGCTTCGCATTGGATACCGCGGCCTGGACGAGCTTTCCTCCGACGATGATCGCTGGCGCGATCTTCCGGGGCTGGGCGAAGCCTCACCAGTGGATCGCGAACGCGTGCTGCACGCGGTCCTCGACCACCTCCGGACGGAACTCTGCATCGATGCTCCCGCGTTGACGCGCGACCGCACTCGGGCGATCGCCCGCCGCGCGCAACAGTGGCTCCGCGATCCGTGGGCAGTGGATGAAGGTGAACTGCGGACACGCATGCTGGCGCTACTGCCCGGCGAGCAGCCCACGTGGCAGGAGGAACGCGGGCGGTACGCCCGGATGGGTTGGCGCTCGGCGCTCGGTCGCTATCTCCGGGATCCACGTACCTGGAATCCATCTGCCGGCCCCGGGGAGGCCGCACGGTTGACGCCAGACGAGACCGACGCGCTCATGCGCGGCATTGTCGCGGCGCTACGCGGGCAGGTGTTGACGGTCGAGAGCAATGGTGAAAGCGACCACGGCGTACGCGTGAAAGCCGACATCCTCGACTGGCAGCCCGGCGACGGGTCGCCCGCGCCACCGAGCGCCGTACGGTCGCGGGCATTGCACTTGCGGCGTGACGTCGGCGACGACCAGGCATCACCGTTCTTCGCCGAGTTGTACCGCAGGGACGCGCGACAGCTTCGCGGCATGCTGGCGCGCGAGCATACGGCGCAGGTCGACTCGTCTGATCGCGAGGAGCGCGAACGAGCGTTCCGCGAGGGCGTGCTGCCGGCACTCTTCTGCTCCCCGACGATGGAGCTTGGGATCGACATCAGCGACCTTTCGGCAGTCCATCTGCGCAACATCCCCCCGACGCCGGCGAACTACGCGCAGCGAAGCGGGCGCGCCGGCCGTGGCGGCACCCCCGCGTTGATCACAGCCTTCGCTGCCCAGGGCAACGCCCACGATGAGTACTTCTTCCGCAACCGCAACGACATGATCCACGGAGCGGTTCCCCCGGCCCGCTTCGACCTTCAGAACGAGGACCTCGTGAAGGCGCATGTCCACTCCGTCTGGCTCGCGATGGCCGGCATCGACCTCCGGTCCTCCCTGACGGAGGTGCTCGACCTTGACCGCCCCGAGATGCCCTTGTTGCCGGAGATCGAGGCTCGACTCGCTGATACGACCCGGTGGGAGACCCAGGCGATTGAGGCGGTTGCGGGGATCGTCGAGCGGACGCCGTCCATCTCTGACGCGCGCTGGTATGGCCCTGACTGGGTGGAGTCCACAGTCCGCTCTGCCCCCGCCGAGTTCCGTGACGGTTTCGATCGCTGGCGCGAGCTTTACAGGGCAGCCTCGTGGATGCGGGATGAGGCCCGGAAGCTCATGGATGCGCCGCGAGCGACACGACAGGAGCGCGATGACGCCGAACGGCGAGAGATTGAGGCGCGCCGCCAACTCGCACTGCTCCGTAACGAGGGTGGGTACGATCAATCCGATTTCTACCCGTATCGGTATCTGGCGACTGAGGGCTTCCTGCCCGGGTACAACTTCCCGCGACTGCCGGTGCGTGCTCTGCTGACAGTGCGTGAACAGGCGCGGTCGTTGGACCGACCGCGCTTCCTCGGCTTGCAGGAATTCGGACCGAACAACCTCATCTACCACGAAGGGCGGCGCCACCAGGTGATCGGGGTCGTCATGCCGCCCGGCGGCTTCGACGAGGTGCGCGAGCAGGCACGGGCCTGCAAAGGCTGCGGGTTCATTCACGCCGGACCGTCCCTTGACGCCGAGCTATGCGAGCACTGCGGCGCTCGGCTCACTGCCGAAGTCTCTGAGCTGATGCCTCGGTTGCTGCTCCAGCCGCCTGCGAGGACCGGTCCCCGCCAACGGATTAGGTCCGAGGAAGAGGAGCGCGTACGCACCGGGTACCGGATAAAGACGTACTTCCGCTACGCGGAGGGGACTGGCGCGAACGCAACCGCGGCTGACGACGATGGCGAAGTCGTGACTCTGGAATTCGCTCCGGCCGCTGAGATCTGGCGCGTGAATCACGGCTGGCGGCAGGCTGACTCACCCGAGGGTTTCGTGCTTGATCCCGACAGGCAGCGGTGGGGGCGGCCTCCCCAGGCGAGTGCCGACGACGACCCTGAACCAGATGCCCTTCAGCCCATTGCCCAGGTCAAGCCATTCGTCCGTGACAGCCGGAACATGCTGCTTCTGTCCGTACCCACGGGGAATGTTCCAGATCGGGAGCGCATCTTGCTCTCGCTCTTACACGCCCTGAAGCGCGGCATCCAGATCGCCTACCAGGTCGAGGAGCGGGAGCTCGCGGCCGAACTCATCGGCGATGGTGACCAGCGGAGGCTCATGTTCTTCGAAGCCGCCGAAGGCGGCATCGGTGTCTGTGAGCGCCTCCTCGAAGATGGGGGACTGGCCGCCGCAGCGGCGCATGCGCTCGACCTGTGTCACTACGATCCCGACGGGGCTGAGCGGGGCGCTGAGGAGTGCTCTGCCGCTTGTTACCGGTGCATTCTCGCCTACGAGAACCAACGTGATCATCACCTTCTCGACCGGCGCTCGATCCGCGAACTCCTAGTGAGGCTTGCCCGCTCGAAGGTCGATGCTCGGGGGGACGGTGAAACCCGCGAGGCGCGCTACCAGCGGCTCAAGGCGACGGTTGATCCCGCTTCTGCTCTAGAGGATCAGTTCTTAGATTTCCTGTACGAGGCCGGACTGCGCCTCCCCGACCGCGCCCAGCACCGCCCAGTCGAGGAACTGCATGTGCAGCCCGACTTCTACTACGACCAGCACCGTGCCTGCGTCTTCGTTGACGGCGTCGTGCACGACCAGCCGTCGGTGCGCGCTGACGATCAGGCTAAGCGGGAGGCGCTGGAAGATCGCGGTTACCGCGTGATCACGGTCGGCCCTGACTTTGAGAGCGCGGTAGGAGTACGCCCGGACATCTTTGGGGTGGTCGAGGCCCCATGAGCGCCTACTGTAACGGGTTGGGGGAGAGGGGCGACGGCAAACTGCGACCCACGCGCACTCGTGGTGAACAAGCTCAGCCGAGACTTCCAGGACCCGTACCGCCCGTCAACCTAAGAGATGGCTTCCCATGGAAGAACATTTGACGTTGCCAGAGGCTAGAGTGGACTTCGTTGAGGCCGAGGGGAGCCCGGTTCTCCTCGGCCATGACATGGAAGAGTGGCAGCGGGTCCGCGTCGCCGTGAGCGATCTCCAGATTGCGCTGGAGGGCTTTGACGCTCAGCCAGTCGAGCGGCGTCTGGAGTCGATGTCGTTCCTTGCGCGACAGTGCTCCGTCTTCCTGAGAAAGATGGCGATCGGCGATAGGTGGACTCCCCGCGTGTTGAGCGTCGAAACTTGCCAGGTCATCGGCCTCGATCTCAGCCGGCTGCGCATCCCGGCTACGACGCACAGGGCCATACTGACTCCAGTCAGGACGGATCGGGGTGGCATGGCCATCACGAAGTTGAACGAGGAGACTGGAGAGCCGGAGGCCCACAGTGAGTTCGCGATAGGGCCGCAACGACTGGTCTTTGACATTCAGTGGCCTCTGCCGGGCCTGGCTGGCTGGGGAAACACGCCGACGCGGGAGTCCCCCTGGAGGATGGAGCCGGACGGGCTGTTCGACACTGAGGCGCCTCTCGGCCACGATTGCGATCGCTGGCTTGGCCAGCAACTCGTGAGATTCGACGACCAACACTTCTCGCTCGGCCAGATCATAAGAATGGTGGTCAACACAGAGGGTGCCCACGCTCCGCCGTTAGACCGGCTCATGATTTCGAAGGGCACTAAGGACGAGGCGCGACGGAAGATCGTTGACAACTACAAGATGCACATCCTCGGACGCATCACCGTCTTCGGTGTTAGGTACGACCATCTCGTCACGATTCTGTCCGGGCTCCACCTGTACTACCAACTGAATAGAAGCGGGATTAGCGAACAGCTTGGAGGTCCCCGTTCCATCCCTGTAGTTCGCATCGAACACGACTTGCCAGCCGATCTGGAGTGGCTAGGTTTCGATGGTGGCCTTGCAACTGCCATCCGTCCCGAAGGGCAGACGATAGTGCATAAGGTCAGGGTCCCGAAGGCTCGGTAGAATGAATGTGGGGGACGTCCGCAGCAGCCGGAATCAGTTCCCTGAGTATCATCTCAGCTAGGATTGCGCGAGTGGGCGAATTCCCAGTTGGCGACCTCGCGATGGTAGGCGCATGGGTGGGTTCATAGGACGCCAAGCCACGTTTGGGGAATGGTTCTGTCTATCGTCAAAGTAGGCCGGCGGTACAGGCGCCTTTCTGGTCCAGCGGCGCAGCGCTAGGGGGCGGTATTGTTTTGGAGTTGGCGGAGCGGAAGCGACGCCACGGCAAGGTTGTCTCCATCGACTTCGACAGCGGCGACTACGCTGTCGGCGAGCCCGCCCGTGCAGCGGATCCCTGTCATCGAGATTCGCGATGAAGTAGCCGGCGTCCGCGAATACTGCGTTCACTGATCCTCAGTCTTCGGATGTCCGTACAGGTAGTGCTTGTAGTTCTGGGCGCCATCGCTCGGCATCTCGTCCCATGCCTCGGGGGGAACAGACTTCCGTAGCCTCGCGAACATCTCGATGAGCGACTCGCCGTGCGCTTCGCCCGGCAGCGACACGTCGTCGATCGACAGCGTTACCTGCTTGCCCTCCTCGAGGTCGAGGGGCTCCTGGGGCGTCAGCACGCCGTTGGCGTAGGTGGCTCTCACGGTTGTGGTCACGGCTGATCCTCCACGCGCGCGCTTGCCACTATCCTACCGCGCCGTCGCTGCCAGCCGGGACCGAGGGAGGTGCGACACCGGGGACCACAGGCTCAGCCAACTACGCCAGCGGCTACGTGACCGGTCCTCGCCTACGCTCGCTTGGCGGCCTTCGGTTTCCGCGCGAAAGTCCTGCGGAAGGGTAGGAACTCCGCTCTGCCGTTTGTGACAGGCGAGCAGTGATGGCGACGTTCGGGCGCCGGTAAGCGACTCCGTTCTCAAGCCGGCTCGAGGCGCGTATCACAGGGGACAGGTCTGGCGCGTTCGAGAAGAGCAATGAGCGGACGCCGGCCGTAGGTCCTGGCTCGGATTGGTCGCAGCAGCGACCAGTTCAGCCGCCCCATAGCTCTACCGGGGCATAGAAGGGCTCTACTCGTGGTGGTGCCCGGAGATGACACGGAAGAGTACCCGTTGATCTTGCCGTGACGTGCATTGAGAGTCGTGGTGGGCATACCGGGCGGACCGGCCCTCGTATGTGTGATCAAGATTGACTCAGCCCGGCGGGTTCCGTGGTACTGGGGTCGTTCGGTCGGACTCGGTGACGGCTGTGACCCGAGTGGCTCGGTCCTCAGAGAGCCACCGCCCAGCGGAAAGTTCGCAGTACAGTACGTGTAGGCCCACCAAATTCGACCTAGCTTGACGGTAGACAGTACCCGAGCGCGGAGCAGGCACGGCATTTGGTCACCTCGGGACGAGGTCACGGCCTGCCAGGTCTGTATTGCCGAGCTGTGGCGGGGCGGGGCCGTCTCCCCTGGCCCGGCTACTTGTGGGCCTCCGTCGTGCCCCAAGACACCACCGCCCGGCGACGCGAAGCCACGGGAGCTATGTCTCACACCGGCGTGGGATGGGATTGCCGGGGGGCGCTATCCTCGTTGCGGGAGAGTTGCCATGGCCGTACGCCGACCCACCGACGAGACCGCCCGCCTGGGTGAGGCGATCTACGAGCGCGATATCCGCGCTCAGGTCGAGGTCGACCACGACGGCGAGTATGTCGCCATCGACGTCAATAGCGGCTGCTGGGCTGTCGCAGGGGATCTGCTCGCGGCCGCCAGCGATCTCCGGTCGCGGTATCCGGACGTTGTCGACGTGTGGAGCGTTCGGGTCGGCCACGGGGCCCTGCGTCATTTTGGGGGTCGGCCGCTGCGGAGAGCTGAGTGATCGAGGGCATGGTGAATGCTGCCTACGAGGCAGCGCTGATCCTCACCGTACAAGGCCCAGAGGGTCGCGCACGCGAAATCGAAGCTGTGGTCGACACGGGCTATAACGGGTTCCTGACGCTGCCGCCCGTGCTTGTGGGCGAACTCGACCTCCCCTTCGTCACAAGCGGCGAGGCGACCCTGGCAGACGGCAGCGCAGTCGGTTTCGACATCCATATGGTCACTGTTGACTGGGATGGTCAGGCCAGGCTTGTCGAGGCGGACGCCGCCGAGACCACGCCACTCGTCGGTATGCGGCTGCTTGCCGGCCACGACCTTCATGTGGAAGTGGAGAACGGCGGACGCGTCGTCATCGAGGCTCGCTGAGGCCGGCGCGACCGGCTACCGAGGCGCCCCGCGAGCTTGCTCCGCGCGGCCGGAACCCTCACTTGCCCAACCGGTAGCCGACGCGCGGGACCGTGAAGATGTAGCTCGGCTGGTTCGCGTCGTCGCCCAGCTTGTGGCGGAGCCGCTTGATGGCCGTGCGCAGGGTGCCCGCCCCACTGTCATGCGTCGTACCCCACACCTGGCGCAGCAGCTGGTCGTGGGTCAGCACCTGGCCGGCGCGGGTCGAGAACTCGTGGAGCAGGTCATACTCGATGGCCGTCAGGTCCACCGGGCGCCCGCCCACGCTGACCAAGCGCTCCGGGTAGCTCACTCGCAGTTCGCCAAGCACAAACGGCTCCACCGGGGGAGCGCTACTTGCGGTCGCGGGCTTCCGCAACGACGCGCGAATGCGGGCCACGAGCTCCGTGGGGGAAAACGGCTTGACCACATAGTCGTCCGCGCCCGCCTCGAGCGCCCGGGAGATGATCTCGTCCCTGCCATACCCGGACAGGAAGATGACGGGCACTTCCGCGATCTCGCGGATGCCGAGCATGAGATCGATGCCGTCGACGCCCGGCAAGACGAGGTCGAGCAGCACCAGATCGGGCTTGAGGACGCGGACCAGCGGCACCGCCTCCTCGGGATCGGCCGTCACCGTGGTGGCGTAGCCGGCGCTCGTGAGCGCCTCGCGCACGTACTGCAGCGTCTGTGGATCATCGTCCACGGTGAGGATGCTCGGCGGTCCGCCGTCAGGTCGCCGTGGGCGCTCGGCGACCCGTGGTGAGCTCTCTGTGGCGTCGATCCGCGCCGCTCCGGCGACCGGAACCGTGAACGTGAACCGCGCTCCGCGGCCCAGACCCTCGCTCTCGGCCCAGATCCGGCCGCGGTGCGCCTCCACGATGCCCTTGCAGATGGCCAGGCCGAGGCCCGAACCGGGAATCTCGCCTCCGCCGCGCTCGCCCTCCAGCCGGGAGTACTTCCGGAACAGGTCCGGCAGCCGCTCGGGCGCGACGCCTCGTCCCTCGTCGACGACGGAGACTTCCACGTCGAAGCCGGCACGGACGGCGGTCATGCGGATGGGAGAGTCCTCGTCGGAGTACCGGGAGGCATTGGACAGCAGGTTGTTCAACACCTGCACCACGCGCCGTTCGTCCGCCATGACGGGCGGCAAGTCCGGCTCGATGTCGATCGCGATGTGGCGGCGGCCGCCGGCGCTCAGGAAGACGTTGCGGGCCTCATCGACCAACTGCTCCACGGCCGTGGGTTCCGGGTCCACCGAGAGCGCCCCGGATTCGATGCGTGCGACATCGAGCAGCTCACTAATGAGGTCGCGCATACGGTCGGCCTGGCCGTCGATGATGCGAAGGAACTGCACCGTCTCCGCACGATCGAGGGTGGGCAGCGACTCCAGCAGGGTGGCCGTCGAGCCCTTGATCGAGGTCAGCGGGGCTCGCAGTTCGTGGCTGACCATGCCCAGGAACTCGGCACGCAGTCGCTCCAGTTCCTCCAGCGGTGTCATGTCCTGCAGCGTGATCACGACCGACTCGACGGCGCCGTCCGGGGCGCAGATCGGCGTCGCGTTCATGAGCGTCGTCATGCTGGCCCCGCTGGGGCCACGCAGGACGATCTCCTCCGTGCGATTGATCCCTCCTGCCTCGAGCGAGTGGGTACGGGAGAGCTCCTGTAGTGACATATCGTGGCCGTCGGCGCGCTGCACCGTCGCCACCCGCACGAGTTCGTCCGGGGTTCGGCCGGGCATTTCCAGGTGGGTCGCGAGGCGCTGGATCTCCTCGTTGTGCGATACCAGCGCCCCGTCTGTTGCGTCGAATACCAGGACCCCCACGGGCAACGTGTTGATGACGGTCTCGAGGTCCGCCCTGCCCCGCTGCTCGTCCCGGTGCGCCCGGGCGTTCGAGATCACGAGCGCCGCATGCGAGGCAAACGCCACCAGGGTCTCTTCATCTTCACGCGCGAACTCAGCAACACCCGTCGCGCGGGCCAGGTAGACGTTGCCTAGCACCCTCCCGCGGTCCGGGATGGGGATCGCCAGGTACGGGCAGATGTCCACCGGTGGGCGGAAGCCCGAATGCCCCAGTGATGTCATCAGGTCGGTGAAGTCGGCGACGCGCAGCGGTTCCGCAATCCCGCTGAGCGCCTCGAAGAGCTGCAATCCTTGCGGTATCTCGTGGAGCCGCTGCAGCTCCCCGGCGGTGAAACCCGTCGCGACGAATTCCTCGAGCTGTCCGGCGTCGTCCACCACGGTGATGGCTGCGTACCGGGCATCGGCCAGGTCACGGGCGCTATCGACGACCAGCCGCAGGACTTCGCCGAAGTCCGGGCTCTCGTTGATGCGCCTGCTTGCCTCGCTCAGCCTGGAAAGGCGCTCTCGTGGCGCCGCGCTGCTGCGCAGGCCTCCGGCGGGCTCGGTCATCGTCGCACCTCAGTCGCACCGCTGCTCGCTGGTATTCCCGCCGTGTTACCCGGTTCTGACGCAACGCAAACACGGTGGCGCGCGATCAGTGTTCCCGCCACGGACACTGTAGCGAGACACAACGTGACACACTACTGTCATGCGCGAGGGCCCGGCTGTCACGGAAACGTCATGCAGTCGCGGCTACAATACGCAAAACCGGGATGCTGCCAGGGGGAGAGTCGATTGAGCCAGGAACCGGTGCATCGTCGTGACAGTGCCAGCCAGCAGTCAGCCACTCGGGCTATCGAGATAATCGACGAGCTGAATCGTCTGATGCATAGCGACCGTCTGGACCAGTGGCAGAACTCCGAGATGACCATTCCCCAGGTCAAGACCCTGCTGTTCCTCGAACAGGCGGGGCCGGAGCGCATGGGCGGCATCGCCCGCCACCTTGGCACCGCCCTCTCCGCGACGACCGGCATCGTCGACCGTCTCGTCGAGCGCGCCCTCGTGGATCGCCAGTCGGATCCGGCCGACCGGCGCGCCGTCGTCTGTAGTCTGACGCCCCAGGGACGCGAGGCCGCCCGGGACTTCTGGCGCATCGCGCCCGAGCGCATCCATCCCGTCCTCGATTTGCTGAACCCGGAGCAGCTCTCGATGGCCACGCAGGCGCTGGAAGCGATCCTCGAGGCGGTCGAGGAGCTCCGACGCAGCGCAGACGCGGAGCGGAGCACCGAGTAGGAGCGCCCGGACGCCGCTGTCACGACGGCGCGCGCCGTCTGGCCCGACATCCCCGTCACGAGGCTTACTCGCGCGCTCGCAGTCAGTCCCCAGCCCTCGCCGGTGGCTTCGCCCGCCAGGTCGTGCCCAACGGCCTCAGCGCGACGGCGCCCTCGCTCCTGTCTGTCCCCCTAAACACAGGTACGGCATGCTGTAGACGGCGCCCCGCAGCGAGGGCCGCGCCCGCGGGAGGCGAGATGACCACGGCGAGCCAGGAGGCGGATCAGGACGAGGGTCGGCGCGAGGAAGCGCCCCTCGACACGCTGCCCCCGGACGAGCGCCTCTTCCGCATGCGCCACTCAGCGGCCCACGTCCTCGCCGAGGCCGTGCTGGAGATGTTCCCGGAAGCCAAGTACGCCATCGGCCCTCCGATCGAGCACGGCTTCTACTACGACTTCGAGTTGCCCCGCCCGCTCACCCCGGAGGACCTCACGCGCCTGGAGCGCCGCATGCGCGGCACCGTGCACCGCGACGTGCCTATCGAGGGGCAGTGGATCCCCAAGGACGAGGCGCGCGCGATCTTCGCCGAACAGCCGTACAAGCTCGAGATGATCGACGAGATCGAGGACGACACCGTCGGCCACTTCCGCCACGCTGAGTTCGACGACCTCTGCCGCGGCGGGCACACGGAGCGGACGGGCCAGATCGGCTCCTTCGCCCTCACCCACTCGGCCGGCGCATACTGGCGCGGCGACGAGCGCCGCCCGATGCTCCAGCGCATCTACGGCGCGCTCTTCCCCACGCAGGAGGAGCTCGACGCCTGGCTCGAGGCGCGCGAGGAGGCGGAGCGGCGCGACCACCGCCGCCTCGGCCGCGAGCTGGAGCTGTTCACCTCCAGCGACCTCGTCGGCCAGGGCCTGCCGACGTTGCTCCCGAAGGGCGCGACGGTCCGGCGGCTACTCGAAGACTGGGTCGTCGGCCTTGAGCGCCGCGCCGGCTACCAGCACGTCTACTCGCCGGTGCTGGGCAAGGTCGACCTCTACAAGCGCTCGGGGCACTGGGACCACTACCAGGACGACATGTTCCCGCCGATGCAGCTGGAGCACGACGAGCTGGTGCTGCGGCCGATGAACTGCCCGCACCATATCCTCGCGTACGAGACGCAACTCCACTCCTACCGTGACCTGCCGCTGCGCATCGCCGAGTTCGGCACGATGTATCGCTACGAGCGCTCCGGCGTGGTCGGCGGGCTCAGCCGCGTGCGCGCGATGTCGCTCAACGACGCGCACATCTTCTGCTCGCCCGACCAGATCAAGTCCGAGTTCGCCCGCGTCATGCAGCTCGTCGAGGAGGTTTACGCCGTCCTCGGTATCACCGAGTACTCGTACCGCCTCTCCCTCCGCGACCCGGCGGACACGGAGAAGTACGTCGACAACGACGCGATGTGGGAGCGCGGCCAGCGCGTGCTCCGCGAGGCGATGGATGAGCTCGGCCTGGACTATTCGACAGCCGAGGGCGAGGCGGCGTTCTACGGCCCCAAGCTGGACATTCAGATCCGCGACATGCTCGGCCGCGAGGAGACGATGTCGACGATCCAGGTCGACTTCCACCTCCCGGAGCAGTTCGGGCTGCGCTACATCGGCGAGGACGGTGCGGAGCACCGCCCGGTGATCGTGCATCGAGGGGTGCTCGGCACGGCCGAGCGGATGATGGCGTACCTCATCGAGCTCTACGCCGGGGCCTTTCCCGTCTGGCTCGCTCCAGTGCAGGCAACCGTCATCCCCATCGCCGACCGTCACCTCGACTACGCACGCGAGGTACGCGACGCGCTGCTCGCCCTCGACCTGCGCGTCGAGGTCGACGACGGCGGGGACCGCATGGGCGCGAAGATCCGCAAGGCACAGCTACAGAAGGTGCCGTACATGCTCGTCGTCGGAGACCGCGAGGCGGAGGCGAACACCGTCTCGATGCGGCATCGCGTGCTCGGGGACCTCGGCGCCACCCCGCTCGACGAGGCGGTCGGGCGCATCGTGGGCGAACGCGACGCGCAGTCGCTGGACCCGGAACCTGAGACGGGGTAGCGGCGTCCATCTTGCCGCCTCGCCGCTGTCGTGACAGGCTAGCGCGCGCCAAGCTGACGAGTTGAGTGGTCGAGGCCTGACGATGCCCAAGCGCGTGCTGTTGGCGAACCGTGGCGAGATCGCGCTGCGCGTGCAGCGCACCTGCCGCGAACTCGGCATCGAGACCGTCGCCGTCTTCTCCGAGCCCGACCGCAACGCGCTGCACGTCCGCCAGGCGGACGCCGCCGTGGCGATCGGCCCCGGTCCGGCGACCGAGTCCTACCTCGTCATCGACAACATCATCGAGGCCGCGAAGCAGACGGGCGCCGACGCGGTACACCCCGGCTACGGCTTCCTCTCCGAGAACGCCGCGTTCGCGGAGGCCTGCGAGGCCAACGGCATCACCTTTATCGGCCCTCCCGCGTCGGCGATGCAGGCGATGGGCGACAAGGTGGCCGCGCGGCGGCTCATGGCCGACGCCGGCGTCCCCATCATCCCCGGCGCCAACGACGTGGACGCCTCGGACCCGGCTGCCGCACACGCCGAGGCCGAGCGCGTCGGCTTCCCGCTCATGGTGAAGGCCGCAGGGGGTGGCGGCGGGCGCGGCATCCGTGTCGTCGAGACGATCGACGACCTCGACGGGGCGATGCAGCTCTCCAGCTCCGAGGCCGCCGCAGCCTTCGGCAACGCGACAGTGTTCCTCGAACGCTACGTCTCGCCCGCCCGGCACATCGAGGTGCAAGTGATGGCCGACGCGCACGGCAACGCGCGGGCTTTCGGCGAGCGCGAGTGCTCGGTGCAGCGCCGCCACCAGAAGCTCCTCGAAGAGGCCCCTTCGGTCGCCGTCGACCCGGACCTGCGGGCGCGGCTCTGCGATGCGGCGACGTCGGCCGCGCTGAGCTGCGGCTACCGCAACGCCGGCACGGTCGAGTTCCTGCTCGACGACCGCACCGGAGAGTTCTTCTTCCTCGAAATGAACGCCCGCCTCCAGGTGGAGCACCCGGTGACCGAGCTCGTCTACGGCGTCGACCTCGTCGCGCTGCAACTCGCCATCGCCGACGGCGAGCCGTTGCCCCCAGGGCCCGCCGGCCCGCCCGAGCCGAACGGCTGGGCGATCGAGTGCCGCATCAACGCCGAGGACCCCCACGCCAACTTCGCCCCCTCGTTCGGCCTCGTCGAGCACGTCGACATGCCGCAGGGGCCGGGCGTGCGCTTCGACTCGATGCTCTACGCGGGCCTCGACGTGCCGGTGTTCTACGACTCGCTGCTCGGCAAGCTGATCGTGTGGGCCGAGGACAGGCCGCTCGCGATTGCCCGTATGCGGCGCGCGCTCCAGGACCTGCTGGTCGCCGGCATCGACACCAACAGCGCCTTCCACCTCGCATTGCTCGATGACCCCGACTTCGTCGCCGGCAACGTCGACACCGGCTGGCTCGAGCGCGAGTTCACGATGCCGCCGCCGGCCGACGACGGCCGCGAGATGACGGCGCTCATCGTCGCCGCGCTCGCCGCCGAGCTGGGCGGCCGGAGCGATGGGGCGACACCGACCGCGGGGCCCTCGGCGGCCGACATGTGGGCGCGCGTCGCGCGCGCCGACGCGATGAACACCAGGGTGCAGCACACGGCAGAGCGCGGATGGCGAAGCGGCATCGGTTCGTAGTCGGCGAAGACGAGCACTCCGTCGAGGTCGACCAGACCCCCGACGGCGTGACGGTCACCCTCGACGAGGGTGATGCGCTGGGCCTCGACGTCCTCGAGGTCCAGGTCCCGGGCACCGTGTCGTTCTTCGCCGGCGGTCGCCAGCAGCGCGCCTACGTGTCGCGCAGCGGCGGCGGGTACGAGGTGACGATCGGCGAGCGCCGCTTCGTCATCGAGACGGCGAGCGCACGTCGCGGCCGCCACGTGGTCGGCGGGGCGGACGATGCGCCGGGCCAGATCACGGCACCCCTCGCCGGCGTCGTGGTGGAAGTGCGGGTGGCGGTCGGTGACGCCCTCGAGGCGGGCTCGACGGTGCTGGTGCTCGAGGCGATGAAGATGCAGAACGAGGTCCAGATCCCGCACGACGGCACGATCACCGCGATCCACGCCGCCCAGGGCGAGAACGTGGACAAGGGCGCGCTGCTCGTCGAGTACGACGCCGCCGAGGACGAGTAGGCCGCCACAGCCCTCTTCGTTGTGAGGGCGGATCGGGCGGTGCTACAATCATGGCCCGGCAGCGCGGACGCGCTCAGCCGGCGACGACGAGGAGCGCCCGATCGCCAAGGAACTGCGCACCAACGAGCAGATACTCGTGCCGCGAGTTCGCGTCGTCCAGGACACCGAACAACTGGGGATCATGGATACGCGCGAGGCGCAACGCCTCGCCGATGAAGCCGAGCTCGACCTCGTTGAGGTCGCGCCGGGCGCCGATCCGCCGGTGGTCCGGATCATGGACTACGGGAAGTACCGCTACGAGCAGTCCAAGCGCGAACGCGAGTCCCGCAAGAGCTCAAAGCACTCGTCGTTGCGCGAGGTGCGGATGCGCGTCAAGATCGATGAGCACGACATCGCGTTCAAGGCGCGCACGGCGCGCAAGCTGCTGGGCGGGGGCGACAAGGTCAAGATCTCGGTGATGTTCCGCGCACGCGAGATCACCCACCCCGAGGTCGGCCGCGCGCTCCTCGACCGCTTCTACGACCGCATCAGCGATGTCGCCAGCGTGGAGCGACAGCCGCACATGGAAGGGCGCACCCTCTCGATGGTGGTGATGCCCGACCCGAAGGCTGCGCAGCGCGAGGAAGAAGCCGCGGCTGCAGGGGGAGACGCCTAACCGTGCCGAAGATGAAGACCCACAAGGGGGCGGCGAAGCGCGTCAAGGTCTCCGGCAGCGGCAAGCTGCAGATTCGCGCCCACCACCTCAACAACAAGCGCATGAAGAAGCGCCGCACCAAGCTCGCCGCACTGCGCGACATGCACGAGGTGCACCCGACGCAGCGCAAGCGCATCCGCCGCATGCTGGCCATCTAGGCCCAGTCCGGCGCACCGAAGGATCCACGATGCCCCGCACTCGCAACCGCGTACAGACACGCAACCGGCACAAGAAGATCATCGCGCGCGCCAGCGGGCACCGCGGCAAGCGCCACAAGAACTTCAAGGTCGCCAACGAGTCCGTCCTGCACGCGCTGCGCTACGCGACCGAGCACCGGCGAGACCGCAAGGGCGACTTCCGGCGGCTCTGGATCGTGCGCATCAACGCCGCCGCGCGGCTGCACGGCACCACCTACTCGCGGATGGTGAACGGCCTCAAGCGCGCCGGCATCGAGGTCGACCGCAAGATGCTCGCGGACCTCGCGGTGCGTGAGCCGGACGCCTTCGGCGCCCTCGCCGAGCAGGCCAAGGCCGCGCTCGCCGCCTGACGCCCTCGCCACCCGGAGCCTGCACCGCCGCCCTCTCCGACCGGGGAGGGCGCTTCTGATCCCCTCGCCCCCGTCTACGGGGGAGCGGGTGAGAGGGGTCTGCTCTGATCCCCTCGCCCCCGTCTGCGGGGGAGAGACACCCCATGGTGCTAAGAGGTCAAGCGGCGAGCTGCTCGCGGTCGTGGCGGTGCGCCCAGGCGGTGACCTCGTCGTAGGGGGTACGGGAGCGGAGGCAGCCGTGGAGGTAGCCGA
>MKWU01004402.1_pt1 | contig 16725 bp, 11 predicted proteins | sample 809101 | NCBI WGS metagenome assembly MKWU01 (sample SAMN05860141, study PRJNA318959) | sponge metagenome | host: Aplysina aerophoba | place: Slovenia: Piran, Adriatic Sea, Gulf of Piran | collected 2013-05-07 | reverse complement strand
GACTTTTGTTGCCAGTGTGGTGTGTTGGTGCACGTACTCGATTTTTAATGACTCACTGCACCATCCCTACATTTGTGAATGTTTTTGCAGGAAACCTTTTTATTCGCCTTATAATATATATCTGTCACAAAATGGCTGCGCTCGGGTTACCTTGAATTTACCAAACTTTTACTTGCTTTGTCTTCATTTGCGCATCCATTTGATCAAATGAAAAGTATTCAAGAACACTTCTGCATAATACTAAGCCATCGCAGAGCCTTCGCAGGACGTTTTCGAGAAGAAACAGCCGAAAAAGAAGAGGTTCGGTAGCAAAATGGCCGCCCCGGAGGCTTCTGTTCACCCGGTTAGAAATCGTCTTTGTTATCATTTCTTCCTTTACCAAACGAACAAAAGTTGTTCAAGAATAATTTCAAGAAGACTAATGTTGCTTAGAAGCTTATATAAATCTTACTTGCGGATTACAGCTCCAAATGCTACCGAGGCTGAACGGCCATTTTATGAATGCTCTCGCATATTCTACACAATGCGAAGACAAGCTAGCTAGCTGGATTAGGTATCAGAGTGCTTGAAGCTGTGTACGTGCAGGGCTCTATCCTGTGCAAAGTATTCAAACACTTCCCATGCAATTGCCAACTTTCTAATGAGTGTGGATGTTTAAGCACAGCTGTCTTGGTTTGTGTCTAAAACCCTGATGCATTCATGCAAACCTTTATGTGGTGCATCCTGGGCCCGGGGTCATTCTAGGATTTAGAGTGATGCTATATGGCATGACAAATGTTAGCACTATTACTAGCAAGTAGTTCGAGTTTTGGGCGCCCCGTCGGCGCCCCACGAGTTTTTTAACTCAAAATGCTTGTTCAAGATTGAAACATAAACAATATAAATTATCGGTATCTGCCTGTATCAACCAAACTTGACTATAGCAGAGCTCTCAACCTCTTTGCATGGGCAAGAGTGAGACTTGAGATAAAATGAGTGAGATTGGCATGTTCATGAGTGAGACATGTAAAGGGAATACTTTCAGCTAAGAAATTAGATTACACACCCCTGCTTAATGTTTCATCATCACTCCTTTTCATAAACGGCTAGCTAGCTAGCTAGCTAACTACGCAATTACACAATAGCTAGGTATATAGGTAGCTATAGGTATATAACAGGTAGCTATATAGCTACTTAGTCTTACATCTGATGGTTCAGGAAAGTAGTTCTAACAAAAGATTAGCTATTCAAAAGTAGCACATATCTAATTTTTAATTTCCAGCACAGTGTTTACAGTAGCTAGTTACTGTACAGCCATACATACTGCAACTGGAGTATGCTGCACACCTTAGATTGTCCAAACTTGCATGAGACTAGCAGTGTGCGTGTGTATGTGTTCAGAAATGGCAGGTCACGTTTCCAACACCTGACACACTTGTGTTACGCCTACACAGTTCGGCTCGCAAGGTGTTAAATAAAGTCCTAACCTCCAGCATACACTTAAGAAGCTATAGAAGCTCTAGGCTTGCCATGTCACACCTGCATAGCTACATGACAGTTATTTATGTGTGTACAAAGGTTACAGACTTTCTTCCGTTTCATTTGAACCCAACTGAAGTGACTAGGCACCTCTTTGTTCATTGTGACACTGTGGTATATGCACCTCATATTTGGTGTCATTCTCCAATATATTTTTAAGTAATGTCAAAATTACTGACATAAGAGAGTTTATGTAAACTAAACAGGAATGCTCAACGTGATGGTTACTTCTTAGGTGGAAGTGGATGCACCCTGCATGTATTAGTAGCTTACTTGCCAAAATCGGTCAGCCACAACTTTAATGTCTTTCTCAGTCATCTTGCCTTTGATGAGGGCTAGTTTGCTCTGCAAATCTTTCAATTCATCAAGAGTATATTCATGCTTTGCTGAACGCTGCTTTAGAATGTGGACTTTTACTAAACCTTTGATGTCTTTAGGAATTCCATCACCAACATGAATGACATATACACCATGCTGAGTGATTTCTTTCAGTTGGCCAAAAGCAGTTTCCTCAACAGATCCCATAGTGCTCTGAATTGTTTTGTACCACATCAGCTTGTCTCTGCACATTTGCTAGATGACAGAAATCACAATTTTAGATAACATCCTGTGTACATGCAATGTTTCTTCTGTTCTGCAGCACTAATGTCTGTGTAATTCTCTTGCTGCCAAAGTTCACGGTACTAGTTGCAGAGTGTACTATAGTATAGTAACCACTGTAACAGGCTATGAACACAGTGTATACACACTGCAACCAGTACGTGGAGTGCATAATAATATTAATTACAGTGAGCCTTGTGATGTGAGGTTAAACTAGAAATTGACTAACAATGTACATAAGTTCGCAGCAAGCAATTGAGGCACATTGCGCTACACAACAGAAAACTAGGGCACTATTAATTATAAACCAATGACAATAGAAAACAATTACCTATCTATCAGTTTTACTTACCACTTTCTCAGGGATAGCAGACAAATGTTCACGTCGAAGGGCACAGCAGTGTTTCATGAAATTCTTCAAATCGTCATGTCTTTGAAGATCAAATATCAATGGAGCCAATTTCATCACTACCTGATCAAGGCTAGTCAAGAGATCAACAATATACCCATCTGTGCACTGTGTCATCAGGGCAATATTTGTGAAAGTTTGTAGCTGATGAACATCTACAGAAATGTAAGAAGCACAAAATGTCAGCTGTTGACTTTCACTATGCCTTTATTTCAATTGCCATTTGCCTCTGCTTTTTAAATTCCATCACTATCGTAGAGCCTCTTCTTCCATGTACAGTACACTACATAGCTTTCAGACTTGCTGAAGTACCCAATAAAAGAAGGGTAATAATCTGCCAGATTAAGCAAATCCTCGCTATTACTAAATAGACACCTTAAGGTGATGAATAAAGAAATGCTGCATGGAAGATATCAGCAACAAGAATGTGCCAACCAAATAAAGGAGGACAGTACTATGACTATACACTCCAAGTAGCATGCACAGATTGCTTAGTATTCTGTGAAAAAGTGTGCAAGTCATCACAATTAGATGTCATAACAAGAACAATGATACTTAGTAGTTTAACTTGCCTTTCATGGCTGTTTTCAGCCACTCTATCAGTTCTTGACTGCTAGACAATTCCTCAAGGCTGGCATGAAGAACACTGTATTCATTTAAGAACTCTGCAACTTCTGCATACCCTCTGTCCAAGACACTGATAGGCTGTTCAGCAAGTCTTGATGGAATCTGGCCAAAGACAACGCAAAGATTAAAAAGCTCACATTCGATGGTAGACTACATATATGCGTACGTATAATACAGGACTATACACATAAACTGTACTCTGTGTATAACAACACATGCAGATAACTGCTTACGTTAGCAATGTTGACCACCACAGTAAAATCTCCTTCAAGTCCAAAGTTTCTTACGACCCTTAGCAGTTGTTCTGCTTGTTTGGAAACTACCTTGAGACCATCATACAATCGAACTTTGCTGGAAATCTCATCAACATTAATATTAACTCTCCCTGTTAACTGACATGCCATCAGCGCTTTAACAACATTCCTTAGCTGCTGTGGTGCTGTACCAGTAGGCATCAGAAATTCAGCTTCTCCACATGGCACTGTAAGCTGACTTAAACTGACCACCATTTTCTGCAGTGTGCCAATGAAGATTGGCCACACTCTCTCCACCAGGTCCTGGATACTGGTTACATCTTGTTCACAAACCTGCATCCAAAGTTTGGAGGTAATGTCAGAGCGAAATGTGTCAAAAATTTGGCAGAAGCTACTAAGAATTGGATGAAGTCTTTCAACCACAGGGTGATCACTGAAATGTTCTTGAAGTCTGATAACTGGACAAGTTTGAATGCCTTTCCTGCAGAGATTCTGAATTGATATTAATTCACCTGCACAAAAAGAAATTTCATACAGCATTACACATATAGCAGCTATTAACCCATTACCACCAATGATCTCTGTACTGGTTGGTATTATGCAACCCCCGAGTGCTGAATGACAAGCACACTAGTCATTAATTCAATAGGGTTGAAAATATCTGTCTGAAGCGAACGAAAGACAAGATATTTTTGACCCCTTTATGCCTGAACTTTTGAGTACTCCTGCCTTGGCCCATTGTTACAAAACAGAACAAGACTGAAAAGTGGTTGCGGTGTGAAAGGTACTTCCGACTTGTTTTGGTTCTTCCATACATTGCAGCCATTTAGGTTGGCATATCACTGCTTTTACGCACACTTTAGGCAACTCGTAGAACCCTAATTCTATCGTTGCCTTGCTTTCAAAACTGGCACAAATTGCCTCTAACATAACTTGTGCAAAACCAACATGATTCCTTGTGCTGAAATGCCAGGAGAGTCTGTGATTCAGTACATTTGCTATGACTGCACCATTAGAAACTAAGTTCAGTTATACAGGAATGGTGCCACGCTTGATGTTGTCATAAAGGCTTGCATGCAAACAAATCGATGATGACCATTAAAGCAGTCTATAGTAATAAACATATTATGCAATTTTGACTGGTAAAACTATCTATCAGGTACAAAGGGTTAACATTTTTTCTGCAATGATGAGTGCTTGTGTTTCATATGACAAAGCTGTTACGAGGAACTTCTGTTGAGCAATGCAACTTGCAGGTGTTCAATGATATTCCGTGACTGCCCCACCCAAGAGGATTCGTTTAATGATACATTAACGCAAAAGAGCAATCTTAAAGATTGCACAGAGACATTTTCAGAGATTTCACTCTTCTGACCATACAAAGCTTCAAAACTTGTGAAACTCTATGTGTTAGCAATTTCATGCAACAACTTGTACTTACCGGTACAATGTTGATCTGAAATTGACTGGGAGAGCCATTGTTGCAGTTCCACTGTATGCATGCATGTATGTAACGTGGGGGCCTTGGTAAAATTTGGGTCAGCTGTGTCATTTCTCTAGGGGAAAATTAGCCAGGTTACTTTGATTAACCTTTAGCCCTGATTGACGCATATATGCATCATAATAATATAATCTAATATCCATCTGGCAATAAAGAGTAATACCCGAGTTTGCAGGGACCACTTCATCAACTCCCGCAACCTTAAACTGAGGCAGGATGAGTTTCCCATGCAGAAATTGTCTCAGCTTACAACCAGCAAGGCATCTCCAAAGAAGAGAAATCCACCTATGCATCGTAGCCTGAACAAAAGGGAGCAATCGACGACGCCTGTAAGTAAAGCGGCAGACTCTAACTTATTGTTTTGGCAAATTTAGAACCAGGTATGCAGGTGGGAAGTTGATACATGCGGCTTGTAGATGCATCCACATATTTACTAGTGCCATCAAGATGCCAATGCAGCTTAACAGAATGTGAGTAGATTCTATCAAAGGTAATTTAGACATGTTCCAGTACTATACCGGATTTCAAACGTACAACGTTCTCCTCGCCTTCTTTACTTTCCTTGGGCCAGCTCTACTAGTATTTGATATACTCAGAGAAGGGTGCTGGTCAGCTGCATACCACAAGCACCATTGGTGCATTGAAAACAGGCAGAATTAGAGCACTCCAACCTGTGGAGAGCTTCTGATGGTCCTGATGCATTTACGCCTGGGCCTGCTTGAGCAGGATGTAGCCTATGGATTTGGGCTATGTCCAATGTAAACAATATGGCTTCGCCATGACCAAAAATTGCCCTACTTATTCCTTCGTATTTCTTTGTCAGACCAGATCCAAAGAAAGCTCCTTAACACGAACATGAAGCCCTACCTTTGTGTTGCAATCGTCCGTTGTAAGTCTGCTACCAAAGTGTTTCTGTTGTGCGAAATCGTCTCGTCACTAATCATAGTAAAATTACACAAATCATCGCTGTGGCAAGTGAGGAAGCAGCCAAATGAGGATCTTAGAGCCATCCACCAACATACAATCTAACTTTTTCATGTGGGCGGTTTCTTAAATCAAATGTTCCCAAGTTACGATAAAAAATCTGACTTGTCTCTTGATCAGTCGAAGCTGCGCACCTTATAACTCCTGACAGGAACACCGTGACAAAAGTGACCACACAGAAAACTTACATCGTTCTTTTGGCTCTCAAAACCATCCTTCTTCATGCCTCTGCATCGTAAGCTCACTTTCCACAAGCTGATTTTCTACCACAACTAGTTGCAGCTGCAGCAATGCACCATCGCACAGATCCTAAAGGCGCAGGTCCTAAGTGGTCGCAGTATTGCAGCCAACCTGTGACTGCATATACGGCAATTTGAGACAAGGAATTGTGGCCACATTGGTGGCTCATGTGACTGAAACTCTGCATTAGAGTGTAGGCCACAAGTTCAAGCGCCAGGTCGAAGTTGTGGTTCTTTTTCGCCAATCGCCACTTTCAAGCTGAGTAGTTAGCGAAGCTTGTACAAGTTCATTAAACTATTGTTCTAACTGGGGTACAGATAGTTGCTGCCATGCAATCCCTTGGTAGATTCGTTCACATCCCCAGTCTTTCAATGTGTATACAAAGAAGTCACACCATGCTGCATCTGGACAACATACAGCTATAGTTGTACCTGGTGGTAGTAGTTGTGGTGGCGCTTGAGGTGAAGCTCTGAATTGTATATTGGCATAAGAAGTTGCCATCAACACATACCTTCGTCATACTAATATCCCTTTTCATGAGGCTTTACATGTGGGATATGTCTGTTCGTCCGTTTGTTGGAGACGCACATGTACACGTGAATTGACGAACGAATAGTGCGATAATACAGCACATGATGTGCAAATCTACACCATTTGCGCCGAAAATCGCTCCCAGACAAAGCAAGCCATCAGCACACCATGTGCAGGAGGGTATCATTGACATTTACTAGAGCCATTGTGTACGAAACATGGCGCTTTATACAAAAATCACGAGACTTTGGTTGCTCGAAAGGCAGAAATGAGTTTCGCCAGTATAACCGGTGGGTGGAACCTCAGAACACTCAATTGTCACATATCAAAGGCCTATTAGGTAAGCTAAGAATATTTTCTAACTTTCCATGTCTCCGCTTCTGATTCTAAGTTCCAATCCTGAGTAATGCAGTGCAAAAGCTTTTGTGGTGAGGAAGAAATGTAGTTTTTTGGGGTATAACTCTCCACGGCTTGGTTTAAAATCAGAGGAGACATGGAAAAGTTAGATCGTGAGACTGTGCACCATTCTATGCCTATACCTCTGATATAGTCTCAGCCTTTTCATCCATTCCCACATCTCGATCTTGCAAAATTTAGTGGCAATTTTGTCGCTGGCAATTTTCTGTCCAGTACAGTGAAATACTTGTTATGCACAAGTAAAGTGCAGTAATGTAGATTTACTTCAATGCAAATCTTGCTCTGTACAGGCCCTGTTTGAAAGCATAACGTCAGAAATGCAAAGGTTAAAAGCCGTTGGACGTGGGAGAAGCCATATTGTTACGTCTGGACATGTTCCATGTGCTATCCTCAGGGGAGGCAGCAAGGAATCCTTTGCTAGGGCGAACAAATACACTCGACCACTCTCGCTTTGATTCCCCTGTCATTCCAGTACTTTGCATAATCAGTTCATTCAGCTCTCCCCATTGTGTGACAGATGTAGTGAAAGGTTTAGGATACATAACATCGGTAAGTAGTGAAACAGATTTCTTTCTCTGGAGAAGCTTGCCAGCTTTACTACCTGTAATGTGCTTTATATGTAGCCATACTCCTGACTTTGCCTGAACTACAGTGGCCTGCATGATGCTTTCTCTTTTGTCACTGCTAAGAATAAGTGAAGCTTAACAGCTTCTACATAATCCAAATTGTAGGCAGAAATGCAGGAATGACTGTAATGACGATTGGATGATCCTGATAATGGAGGTTTTGATGCAGCAGTTGAAGATGAGATGTAACTGCGAGCCTGCAAAGCTATTACTGGGCTTACAGAAAGTACCTGCAGAAACCCACAGACCCAGCCTGCAACACATCACAGCGCAACTTCTCAATTTCATGTGCATCTTTTCCATGAAGATGTGCTGGCCTAGGGTCACAGAAACAGCCCTTTTGATTAGGTAATTATAGTAATTGTAGGTGGAGCTTTAATTTCTTGCCTGGGGGTTTGCCATTGTGAACATACAATCGAGCACTACAAAACAGCAGGGGCAACATGATGGAACCCTACTTAGTATTGAACAGCTAGCGCACGCCTTCAAGGCTCACGCCATAAACTGAGATGGGTCTCTTTGGTGGAGAGAGCTCACAACTAGGTCGCTGTCTTCAGTATTAGTCGAGATACGACTGTCATTGTTGCCTAGCGCCATATTATAGAGCTTGGGTGCACCCTTAGCCATATGTGTCTAATTAACCGTACAGTTATGCATATATCCCATTACGCCTGAAAAAAGGGATAAAAGGTGTTTTTCTTTATAATCTACTGATGAATCTCATATTGCAAATGAAGTCACTTATAGAGCAGGCAGCATACGTAGCATAATTAAGCAAATTCAGGACGTTTCTGCCATGAAGGCCTTCATCAGCTGGAAACTGAAAGCTCTACGATAACAACAGCAGACCAACACAGAAGCAGCACCTGAAAGAGGTTTTCACTGCCAATGACATTCCAAAGAAACTGGACAGACGTCACTCTCACTACCACCACCCAAAAACCGAGAGAAAACCAGCCAGCCAGATGAGAGACCAACCATTCTGTACATAACGTACATCCGTGGCACCAGTGAGAAGTTAGAGAAGGTACGTGCCCCATTTGGAATCAAGGCTGTGTTTAAACCACAGAGGACGATGAGAAGCTTACTAGTTCAGGTGAAGGAGAAGACACCCCATGAGAACCAGAGCAAAGTAGCATATGAAGTGCCATAGAAAGACTGCGATCTTAAGTATGTTGGTGAAACTAAGAGATGCTTGCAGACAATAATGGCAGAGCACAAGTGTGTAGCTCACAGAAGTGATGAACATAATGGCATCTCAGTACATGTGCACCAACTGCAACAATGCATTGATTGGGAATCAGCCAGGGTAGGAAAGTCAGCCCATGATTATTGGAACAGAAGAACCCTAGAAGCGATCCAAATTAGAAGTGAACAGTGCACCACGAACTAGGACTGTGGCCTCCATATCTAACCTCTCTGGAACATGCTACTTAATGCAACTTAAAGATTGACTTACTATTGCCTCACAATCATTTTATTATACTGACTTGTTTAAATTTGAACTTACACCATCTATATAACACCACATTCTCTCCTGTATTCTTTCAGTTTTCAGCTGATGAGGCCTATGTGGCCGAAACTTCCTGACCTTGATTGATTATGCTACGTTGCCTGCTCCATAAGTGACTTCATTCGTGATATTCACGTAGCAATGAGCCTCTACAACGTTATGAATTTCATATGGCCCTAGTGCTTTTATGATACAAAACTTTATGCTGTTCTCCAGCTTACAATTGTATTTGCTTGTATCACAGACATCTCTAATATGTGCCGGTTTTGTCTTAAAGATAGTGACTATATTGTATTGTATTGTATTGTATTGTATTGTATTGTATTGTATTGTATTGTATTGTATTGTATTGTATTGTATTGTATTGTATTATTAAGGTTACCCCTTCAGCACAAGGCTGGTATGAATGGGGGACCCAACAAGATACAATAGGACAATGACAACAGGGAGAACATAAAATAATATACGGATACCGAGTTGAGATAAATTGCATTGTCATATGATTATTATTAGCGATTAGCTTCATCATCCATAGAACTGTTGGTACTTTATTGGCTTACATAATGGAGAAATGAGTACACCTTGCGTTTTACAGTTCATGCAAACGTATACAAGAATAATGTTGAATGTTTTTTAAAGTGCAAAAATAGAGGCCATTCTGACCAGCTACCTATAACCTATAACCTGTGTAGCTAAATATCAGTCATGCAAATACCAGGTTCTAACCTGTGCAGAGCATCCTGGGATAACAACACCCACACAGCCCCACCAATTGCTACCAGTGTGGACCCACCTTAATTGAAAAAAAAAAACTAGTGTTAAGAATTGGACAGCTGTCTTGATTTGCGCAGATATATACATAATTCTAAATAACCAAAATTTTTACAAAACTTAGAGCCTGTGCAGAACCACTGGACTAGTCAGGGTTTACGGGGACTTGCACCCCATGAGTTCTTTAGACTCAGAATACTTGTTCTCACAACCACACTAAACATAATTCGCACTTTAAGTGAAAGTATTTCAGGAACAAAGCAGCTATCCAAGCACATGAAAGTGCAACAGAGAGGTCATAACTGTGCTTTGTTTCAGCACTACTAACTCAAAATCAATCTTGGCCAATCTTGACCATTGTGACTTGTCTTGATTTAGTATAATATCACCTCGACCACCTGCTCTCAAACCTTGGAGGCTGTGATCACGAACTGATATAAATCCAGCAATGACAATCCAGATTGTAGTGTCTAGTAGCAATCTCCTCTCGGATATTGTGCCATAAACCTTTAAAACCAGTGCAAATCCCACTGATACGCCAGGATACCTTGTATGAAAAGACGTTAATTAATGGCACTATATCTAGCCGACCAAGTGTATTAGAAAGAAAAGGTCCTGTGTAAATGTAGATAATCTTAAGGGCAGTCCAAAGATACTACTGACGATCCATTCCTCTGTTCCTCTATTCTGGAATTTTCGCAAACTGTGACACTACTATAATTTAATCGTGCTTAGTTTCTCCACCAGCATGGCAGCAATCACAAAACTCTTCTGTGAGAATTTACTTACCTCTCTCACCATCATATCAATAGTCACTACCATCTTCTCTTTGTGCCTGAAATTTTCAAAACGTTTTAAATATGTTATTCTCTTTACAGGCGGAATTTTTTAATTGCTACATCACACGCAGTTGCCACGGCAACATAAAAGTGATGACAGCTCGATGGGCAGAGTCCCATGACCACACCCACATTGCGCTGAGACGCTGTTCGGCTCCAAATTCTAAAATTGGAAGTTTATGCACTATACATGTCTTGTAGGTGGTTAATTGCCGTTTCTGTCATGACCATTCGTCACTTTTTGAAATACAACAATTAGTAATATGATAAAGTTATTTGCATGCTGTACCTGGAGTTGTCTTGATTATTCTGTTCATTGTTTAAGTACGTTAATAACCACTATATATATGGTCCTTTTCTCAAATTGACAAGAGTAGGGTTTGATAGTAGACTATGATTTTGCATACTCCATAAACATAAACTGCATAAATCTATGTAATACTGAGAATGTCAGAGGCTAACCTCTTGTTTCACGGTTGGCAGACAGCACAGTTAAGCATTCTCTTGAGAGAAAGAGCAGACTTCGTCGCATCTCTTCAAATTGTGCAATGATGGAGGCCAACAACTGAGTCCTTTGCAAAATGTAATCAACATCATTTGGCTGGCCGTAACAGCACTTTACTAGTTCCTCAAAATTCTTGCGATGACGAGTGATGGTCTTGATACACTCCACATTCACTTCCTCATTAGTAATGGATGTAATGACTGAATCCAACAATTGGCTTCCTTGAACATATGCAAAACACTCATCCTTCTCAGCAATGGCTTCAGATGCATCCTTTCCTACAGGAAAAGACAAATAAATATCTAATTATTACACTTCCATACATTCCAATACACTTCCATATATGGAAGTGCTATCAGTGTGGGAAGAAAGTCCTGAAAAATGGTTAGTGGCAGTTTTACACAGCGGCCATATTTGTTTATTTTTCCATGTCCCACATGCATTGCTGTAAATACAAACTATCTTGTTTGCAATTCATGTACATATTTATAACAAGTGCTGCATTAGCTACAAATCAGTTGTCATACATGTAGCTACTGAAACAGCATGAGCTCACATTTTGTATAAGAAGTGGACAGAGTTCCTTTGTCCTTCACACTGCATGTTTATGACACATGATTCTATTTCTTCATTGCACGCGTGGAGTCATCACCCCATGTGTAACCAATATGTATATCTTTAATGCTCATCACAACTTGCATTCACAACAGTATACTATGTGCAATATGTGCAATGCATGAGCCTTGCAATAAGTTGCAGAGTTTAGAGGGGACTGTGAATGTAAGCATGATACAGTTGATGATGTCATAGAGGCTCATTGCTACGGAGCAGATAAGAGGAGCGATTGATTCTTGAGCGAACACGTAGCAGGACAGAAATTGACATGTAAGACATTTCGAACGCAAAAGGCTTAGTCAGTTACAAAACTGAAGTCTAGCTTGTAGCCAATATCTCCCTTTACACTTCAGTTTTGTAACTAATGAAGACCTTTGTGGTTGAAATGTCTTACATGTCAATTACTGTCCTGCTACGTGTTCACTCAAGAGTCAATCGCTCCCCTTAACATACAGTTGATTTATAGTTGCTTCGAGATTTGGCATTAGCTAGGTATATGCAGACCAAACAAGTAGTATTTGTAGACCAAACAAAATTGCTTTAAAGTGGATAGAATCAAAGGACGTTATGAAAGCAAATCATGCTGTTCTGGTATTTGGTTGGCTCGGGCATGGAGATTACAGTAGAAGCAGAATTAACCATGGGGTTGAATGCCAAATGCTACCCCGCCATGATGGCCGATTTGCTGATAAGGGTCCCTTCAAACAAGAAAAATTCAAATCTTCAGAAGCCAAGGAAAGTGTAGAAACAGGAATTAGCAAAGTGATTTTGTTGATATTGTGTTACTAAACGCATCAACAGTGTGGCTCTCCTGCTTTCAGTCCTTCTTACACCTCCTGATTTTCTACATTGTTTTTCGTCCTTCAGTGTGCATAATGTGGACAATAGAGGCAATATTCTCGGCGTTCTTCCACAAAGCAACAATACGCATTAGAAAACAGAGATCCAGGGGTGTATACATTAATTCCCTATTACAACCACAGACAATTCGTTCTCTAAGATCACACTTTTTCATTGCCAAAATATTCGTCAGTTAGCACGTCCGCCGTTCTTACTTGCACAAGTAAGGCATTTACTCATACGGGTACAGTTTCTACTCGCACAAATACAGCTTTTAGTCGCATGGGTACAATTTTACGCTTGATAAACACATGTGTAGCATGGCTCCCTACTTTTAATAACCACTGCAAATATTGATAGATACGCCAAGCTGGATGCAACACAATTAGGTTGCCCCACTTCCCATTCAGCAATAAAAAGCTCTCCCTCTTCACAAGCATGCAAAAACACTGTATCACCTAGCTCGATTACTGGAATTTAAGGTACACTGTGACTTTCGAGAGAGCTACCACAGCTAGATTACTGGAATTCAAGGTTCAATGCTAGCATGCACATGCATACACATACCAAATGTGAAATACTATATAAATGCTGCAAGCTTACCACGCCAGAGACGAAAGTAGCTTGGCCAAAGACTCCATGTACATAGCTCTTCAAAGTTAATTGCTGTTATGTCTTCGTACTTCTTGGTCAAAAATTTGTTCAGGATAATGCTCATTTGGCTACTTACATTTCCATGAAAGTATTGAGCTCGTTCATCATCCTGACAAAGTAGCAAAGTATAATAAAAATATTAGAACTAGACAGGTATCATCTTACATAAGTTATAATCTACAAATAATTTGTAGACACAGTGAATGAGATTATGAGCAGAGCAGTGCACAATGCAGTAAAGTAAGGAGAGGTCACTAGACAGAGGGAGTGTCCACAGTTGTAGTGGTTGCAAGTACATATATAAGCAGAATAAGTGCAGCTTGCACACAAGCACATTTCTAATCAAATCTTGACCATCTACAACTTGCACTGGTGGCGTTTTCCTGCCATACACTACTACAAATATGTGCCTTGCACTCATTGCTGTCATTGCAAACAACTTGCACTGCCAGTGTTCTATCTTATACCAACTAGCACTGTTGCGTGTATGTTGCGTGTATGTGTATAATTAATTACAGACTTACACACTGCAACATGCATGATATATGTTACGTATGAGATGCAATTACGAGTAACGTTACTCGTGCAAGTAAAATGTTACTCATGCATGTAAAAGGTTACTCGTGCGAGACATGTTAATTAACAACAATTCGTTAGCAAAAATTGTGTCTGGTGTGATCTTAGAAATCGAATTAGCTGTGTAGCAATGAGAGCAAAGCCTGTCTACTCTCAGCCTATTTATGATAGTGCATTGCTGTTTTGTGGCTGCAAAGACATAATAGCTGTGTTGTCCATTGTAAAAATTATATCCACAAAGGACAAGAAGGGTTCCCCTTCACAGCCAAAGTATCTATTAGTTGAGAAATGTAGTATCCTACTTGACCTGCTGTTTGTAGTGCTACCTTGCGAAACCTACGGTAGAGTGTCCTTGAGGAAGTGACATATGCAAACATGCTTCAGCCGATAAGTGCGCGGCGAAAAACCAGAAAATGACCGTCTGCCATTTTGGTTTTACGGAGAAAGTATACGGACTTCCGTGCACGGTTCGCACATTGTTATTGTGGAAGCGCCCTCATAGAAATGCCGTTTACGGTGTGCCATAGCAGTGGAAGCTCGCCGAAGGCGGGCTGTCTCTGCTAGTCTAGAGTATTTTGCATGCCTACATATGCTGTTGTATGAACTTTAGTAGTCAGTCTTGTGATGTGTATATCTATTGAGTTGAAAGTGAACCAGGCAAGTTCATTGAAGTTGAGTGCACGACATAGTCACCGCAGGAAAGCAAAAGCAAAGGAAGGCAGTCAGTAAAGAAGCGTGTTGAAGAAACGCTCTTAGCTACGTATATATATATATATAATACACTAAATATTCTAAGAGCGAATGTTTACATGTGCCTATACGTATACCTCATTGGCTGTCTTCATTTTCGTGTCGCACAGCACATTCTCCTTCAAAATACCCAGTCAAACAGGTCAATAACCAAACACCGGTAGTGTTGTGAATGCTTAGATTCTTGATAACCTCTCTCTGCCTCAATCTCTCAGTGCTGTCTAATGAAGTGTTAAACGCTAACACGGTATATCTTGCCGGCGTCCTTCAAATCCAATATTTTACTGCGATATCCTTGCCTTTCTGCGACACTTTCATTTCAAAAGGTAATGTGTCGTTCGCAGGTTCAAATTAACACTCCAGTATCTCCGTGTACATTCTAACCAGCATGAGTAAGAAAGTACACTCACAAACCACACATTTATATGCTACATGCAATTTGCTGGCACTCTTTAATCAGTACCACCTAACGAAGATGGCAAACAAAAACACTACACTGTATTACAATGGTGTAGACATTAAACTGAATGTCACATAAATGATCTGAAACAAGTATTATTTGTGACCGTCCACCGGAAAAGGGGGCTAGTCAAATTATTACACGAGAAAACGGCATTTGAATTTTACACATTTATAAACTTGTATTTCTTTGTTTCAGAACATTGTACACGAGCGCTGTAAACGTCATTGGAAAGCCCATTCACCAAGCTTCAAATGGATGCCTTGTACAAGGCTGTGTGCCGCTGATTAGTGACAATAGAAGTTGTTTCGGTGAGCCAATTGTAAGTACAATGATGGTTTCATGTAGGTTATGCCACTATTTCATAGCAATGACGACTTTAGGGAATAGGTTTTCTTGACACAAGATTTGTTTTGCTACAATGCGAGGCCTCTTCCTGGTCCAGGCATGAAAATCGATGCACAACTCACGTACTCTTACAGACAAAACTAAGTTAGATACAATTGTACGAGTTGTTCTTCACACCTATATATAGCTGCTAACAAGCTGCAGAATGGACGGTGTGCTACTTTTAAGAGTCTCAGAGACTTGTGAAACCTTTCTGAGGTGCTGACCATGTTGTTTTCCATTGTTAATATTAGCTATTCTATACGACGTCAATACCCATTGTTCTAATCTGTCAGAATCTTCACACTGAGTGATTCTCAGCACCTAACACTTATTTTTCAAAGCATATCAATCAAGCATGTAAGACCATGTTCATACGCCCACAGGTCAGTCATGGATGTTATAGGAAGCACGTACAGCACGTGACCTCCCCCATTTGTCATGCTCAATGCATATGGTCTGGTTCAAATACATTGCTAAGGCGCTGTATCATGTCTCTTTCAGCTTCCGGACGCTTCTTTCCATTGTTACAAGTAATGTCATATGCATTATCACTGAAAACATGCCACTTCCGTTTTTTGCTAATTCCCACATTTTCAGGAAGTGACTTCACCATTGAATATTTAATTGGTACTGTTGCTATGACAACCCCTAATCACAAAATTTGAAGTATGAAGGCATAATGAATGCAACGCAGCAGAAATCTCATTTTGCCAAATTTTATCCAACCCCCCTTTCCCATGATGATCACATTTTTGAGTTTAAAACTCATGGAGCGTCAGCGCCCCTAAACCTGAAATATTTACAGTTTAGTGATTATGCACAAGCTCTATTCTGTGCCAGGCATTTAGCTATTAAAACATATATACAACCAAGACAGTTATGCCTAATCACCGACACTAGCCCTTTATGCGTGAAGTCTGAATATTCCCACTTTGACCTACAGTTATGAAATATAATATGGCCGAGAGTGATCATTGTGCAAGAAGTACACCACACCTTGGTCTAGCTCTTCCATACATTACATAATGAGGATTATCACAGCTGTGAGTCTGATGGTCAGAAGTCTAATTAATTTAGTCCAAGGACTAATTGACCAGGTTAATTT
>MKWU01004401.1_pt1 | contig 16737 bp, 11 predicted proteins | sample 809101 | NCBI WGS metagenome assembly MKWU01 (sample SAMN05860141, study PRJNA318959) | sponge metagenome | host: Aplysina aerophoba | place: Slovenia: Piran, Adriatic Sea, Gulf of Piran | collected 2013-05-07 | reverse complement strand
AAGGTCTGTTCCATCGTGGCATCCGACGTGTCGAGGGCGAACTTCTTGCGGATGAGCGAATCGCGGTATTCCTCCTCAAAGCGCTGCAACACGTGCTCGATGTCCTTTTCCTGCACCACCGGCCGCTCGTGCGGCTGCTCGCGCATGCGCTGGGCAATGACTTCGGGCCGCGCGCGCAGCAGCACGAGTACTGTGTCGGGCGCGTGCTGCATGACCTCCTCGTCGAAGGAACGAGCCAGTGCGGCGCGGTCGCCGTACTCGCCTCGGCCCCCGTAGCCGTAGTACAGGGGCGCGTACACGGCCTCTTCAATGTGGAACCCCACCAAGTTGTGGTCCGGGGCGCTATAGAAAGCAGAATGAAAGTGGTAGTTCATCATGTAGCGCTGAAACATCTCCTTCAGCCGCGGGCTGAGGGCCAGCAGTTGCTCCTGCTCCTCTACGGGGAACTCGTTGCACGGCAGGCTGAAGTGGTCGTGGAAGGTGCGCGACGAGCCAAAGGTGCGCTCGGTCCAACCGACGATGGCGTTGGCCAAAGTCGTCTTACCAGCGTATTCGCAACCTACGAGAATCAGTTTCATGTTTCCTCCTTTTCTGAAATATTCAAAGGGGCGCGATTAGCAATCTAATAAACAACGGCGACCACGCGTCGCCTGCTGTAGCTTTCCTCGTCTCCTTCGACGCGCAACTCCGCCACGTACAGCCCCGGCGTTACCTGCGCACCCCAACTCCCCCGGCCATCCCAAACCCAAGCCCGACCACCAGCCTCGCCCTCCTCTTCCCGCACCCACACCAGCCGCCCCGCAAGATCGAAAATCCGCAGGCCAATCCGCCGCGCGGCCAAGACATTGACCAAGTCGAATTCCACCCGCAGCGCGTCGTTGACCCCGTCGCCATTGGGCGTCAACGCCAGCGGCCCCATCGCCACGTTGGCCAACAGCCGCGCTCCCACGGGCAAACGCACGGCATTTGTGCTGCTGACAACTTCCGCGTACGCGTCGCCCACATCCACCCGCTGCCGCAACAGCGCGTCGGCAGATCCTTGGGCGATAAAGGCATCAAAGCGCGTGGCATCGACAAACACGGTTCCGGCAAAGCGCAGTTCCACTAACTGACGGCTCTTAACCGGCGCGGCCAAGGCGATAGCCACTCCCCCTTCTGTCGGCGTGGCCGTCGCCTCCACCACCTCGCCCTCCACCAACACCTCGGCAAACTCAATCGGCGCAGAACTCTCCACCTCCAAGTGGTCAAAGCCACGGCCCGCCACCCGCTGCGGACGAATGTAATAGACAAACTCAGTGCGCTTCCCAGGCTGCACTTCGACTGGGAAAATCTCCCCCACCACTTCTTGCGCCACCGGATCGCCGAACTCGATCTCCAGCCAATCTAAGGCCGCCCCCACATCCGGCCGCTCGGACACCAAGGCGACATCTAACTCGGCGTATTGTCGCGGCGAGGGCGACGCAAACGGCTCGCCCGGCTGCAAGTACAGCTTGCTCCACGGGCTCCAATTGGCCTCTGGCGAGAGCGCAGTGTCGATCCGGCCCTTAAAGGACGGGATGAGCTTGTCGTACTTCCGCTCGGAGACGACCCGTCCGTTTTTGTCGTGATAGGTGATGTCCATTTGCAGGTCATTGCCCGTGCGGCTGCGCACCTCCACCCGCGTCCCAATAGGCGCGTCGGCTTGCCAGCGGACCGTATGGATCTGCTTGTCGCCGCCGAGGTCAATTAGGGGCGAGGCCAACACCACCCGTTGCGGATGACCTTCGCCAAAAACCTGCAACTCGCGCGTGCCGCCCCAAAACTGGCAGGGCGGCACAATGCCGCAGCCCACGCAAGCGGCCGCACAGGCCGCGTCCCAAAACACCCACTCGACCCGCACATAGCGCGTTTCAATCGGCGCAAAGTGGTGGTTGGCGATCCCGAGCTGGCGATTGGCTGTCGTAGCTTTACCCGCGAATTGCCGGTGCCAGATGCGCGTGCCATTCGGCGCCAGCGATCCATCCGAGGTCAGCACCTCGTAGCGGTCGAAGTTGAAGCGGAATTGCCCGGGCCGCGACAAAAAATTCCCCACGATGCGCACCAAATCCACCCAATAAACCGCGCCCAAGTCCAAGGTCATGCGCGAGATCACATCAACCGAGCGGTTGATGCGGCGGTTTTCCGTCCACAGGGAAAACCGGCCGTCGGCCAGCGGCAGTGAATTGGCAAACGACGCGGCATCGCCAAAGCCGTCGATATCGACGATGATTTCCAGGTCCCCGCCCTTGTCTGCCAGATCCAAGGAGAGGTTGTCGCCAATGGCTTCGACCTCCACTTCGGCCAGCGCAGCCCCGGCTCCACAGTCGAGCATTTCGACGCGAATAAATTGCACAAACGAGTCGCGCACCGGATCCAACTCCAACGCAACCCGCTGCCGCTGATTTTCCTTGAAGCGCTCCTTCACGCGGTACACGAGGCTGCCTTCAATGGGGTTGCCGACCACGTCGATGGCTGGCTCCCCAGTGGAAAGCAACACGTCGAACAGCGCGCACGGCGGCGCACTCTCCAAAAAGGTCAGCATGACCCGGCGCGCGGCCACGGCTCGTCCCAAGTCGATCTCGATCCACCAATCGTCTAAGTCGTCAGCCAAGTTGGGACCCCAACCGGTCAGCCGATCCCCGTCAATGGCCCGCGCCGCAGTTAGCGCATTGGAGCCAGCCGCGTGAATACCGCCGCCAAAGGCCGCGGCATCGCGCACGGGATCGACATTTTTGCGGATTTCGACCGGGCGAATCACCCCAGCGTCGTCGAGCGCAACAATCCCCAGCGGTAGGCCCCACGTCCGCCACTCGTCGGCTGCATCAAAGCGGAGTTGTTCGGCGGCCAGCGAACCGGCTAGCCATAGCACAGCGGCGGCGTGGAGGAATACTTTGCAAGCCATGATGTCCCCTATGACATCGGTCGCCTTGGCTACAAGCGACCCGGAGTCATAGTATATCGAATCGCACTTCTCCATCCAATCCGCGCTTGCCTCTTACGTATTTCCCTTGTTATTGTAGAAACAATACACGCGTCGCCCACCAACCGCGCACCCATTGGAGGAAAACCCATGCCCGCGCTCACCCCCAGCCAACTCGACCACTTCGCCAGCGAAGGCTACGTCGTCGTCAAAGGCGTCCTCGATCCGGTCACCACCCTCGACCCGGTCATCGACGAATACGCCACTGTCCTCGACAGCTTGGCCGACGAACTCTACGCTCAAGGCGAAATCACCTCGCGCTACGAAGAGCTCGAGTTTGGCGACCGCTATATCCAAATTTGCGTTGAAACCGGCCGCGTCCACAGCCAGTACTTCGACTTCTCGCTGCCCTTCCAAAACGTCCAGCCCGACACCCCTTTCTGGGCTGGCCCGGCCGTCTTCCGCGCCTTCACCGACCCGAACCTGCTCGACGTCGTCGAGTCGCTGATTGGCCCGGAGATCTATTCCAATCCCGTCCAGCACGTGCGCATCAAGCCGCCCGAGCGCCACCTGCCCAAAAACCAGTTCGGCAACGCCATCCTCGGCGCTACCCAATGGCACCAAGACCACGGCGTCGTAACCGAGGAAGCGGACGACACCCAGATGCTGACGGTATGGTTCTCCCTCCAAGACACCCCCATCGAGAAGGGGCCGCTGATGGTCGCGCCCGGCTCGCACAAAAACGGGCTTTTGCCGCACTGCCCCAACTACATGGACAACGCGCCACAATTCGCGGGTGCAGCCCAAGTCCCGGAAAAGCTCTTCGCCGCCGATCGGGCCATCCCCGTGCCGGTCGAGCGCGGCGACGTCATCTTCGTCCACAAGCAGACCGTCCACGGGTCCTATCCCAACGTCAGCGACGAGGTCCGCTGGAGCTTTGACCTGCGCTACAATCCCACCGACCAGCCCACCGGGCGCATCGCCTTCCCCGGATTCGTCGCCCGCAGCCGCCGCAATCCAGACAGCGAACTGCGCGACCCGGCCGAGTGGCATCGACTGTGGCTGGAGGCGCGGGCCAGAATGTCCGCTATCAACCAAGACGGCCAGATCGACGTCCCCTTCCGCCGCGAGCAAATGGCGCATCCTCTATGTGCCTAAGAGTCTGCTGGGAACGCGGGCGTCTCGCCCGCTCTTTGGGCGCACTCTTAGCGGTAACAGAACCGACCTTTTGTGAGGGAATCTAAACGCTATGCAACCATTCGACCGCTACGCCGACCTACTCACCTATATCCAAGACAACGGCCACACTCCACAGATCCTCGGCCGCGCGCCCGACGGACAACCCATTGTCGCAGTCAAAAGCGGCGGCGACAAAACACCGGCCATTTTCATCAGCGCCGGCAGCCACGCCACCGAACAAGCCGGCGTCAGCGCGGCCTGCGCCCTCATCGACGAAATCGAGACCGAGCACCAGCTCTACACCATTCCCAGCCGCGACCTCATCGGCATGAATGGCCTCGCCTATGCGCTCGGCCTGAGCCTAGATGAAGCCCCAAATCTCGGCGGCCTCGACGACGTCGCCCCCTTGCTCAAAAAGCGCGGCGAAATCCTCTATGAAGAAGGCGACACCGTGGTCGCCCTCATCGGCGAATATGGCTACGCGACGAGCAACCTGTACAACCATCCAGTAGGGGACTGGATCGAGGCACTCAAGGGCCGTCGGCTCTACTTTGCCGCCAGCAATCCCGGTGTCGAACGCGCGTACACGCTGGTGATTGATCCCGCCGGCGAAGTCCTCCATCTCAACCGCTTCCACGACACCCCTTGGGCACCCGTCGAGTCGCGCTGCACTCGCGACCTAATGGCTGCCATCCAGCCCGGCTTGACGCTGGACCTCCACGAGCACGGGGGCGACTTCTTCTGGTTTTCGGCGCGGCACCAGCGCACCCCCAGCGACCAGCAGTGGGAAGAGCGCATGGCCAGCGAGATGATCGCCTCGGTCGCCGCCTCCGGCGTGGCCCTCGCCCCGAGCGACTATTTGCCCGGGTCCTTTTTCACCAAAGGGCCGCGCAGCGTCTTCTGGCTCAACCCCCAGCAGCGCGGCGAGGGCTTCAATCTCGCCGACTTTGCCGCGAAAACCTACGGCTTGGCCTTCACCATTGAGACCGGCATGGAACTGCCTTTTGCCGAGCGGGTCCACACCGCAAAGATCGCCGTGCAAAAGGCCGTTGAGGTCTTTGCAAGACGCCACGCCGGATGCCCATCGGCCACGCCCTAAACCGCTTTCGGCTGCGGGAATTCAACCGCAATGTCCGGCTGTTTTTCGCTTTTGGCACCTCGATCAACGCCGGCATGGCGCTCTTTTCCCTGCTGTACAACCTCTATCTTCTGCGCCTGAGTTACCAAGAGGATTTCATCGGCCAAGTCGCCAGCATGGCACCGCTGGCGACCGGCCTGTTAGCCCTGCCCACCGGCATCCTGAGCGACCGCCTCGGCCGCAAGCCCTTCCTCATCGCCTCGGGCCTGCTACTGGCCATCTCCCAGTTGGGCCTGTGCTTGACCACGTCGCCGGGCGCGCTGCTGGCGTTTTCGTTTGTCGGCGGCGTGGCCATGGCCTTTGTCTGGGTCAACCACGTCCCCTTCCTCTCGGACAACGCCCACCCCGCGCGGCGCGCCGAAGCCCTTGCTATCTGGTCGGCTTTGCAAATAGTCGTCCGCATGCTTTTGAGCCTAATCGGCGGCTTCATGCCCGGAGTCATGGGCTATTTCCTCGGCCTTTCCACCGAAGTTCCGGAGCCTTTCCGCTACGCGCTATTTTTCGGTGCGGCGTGTTCGCTCATCTCCGTCGTGCCGATGCTGTACGCATCCGGTCAAACCCGCCGCGAAAGAGCACCCGCGCCGACCCGGCGTCGCCCTGAGCACGCCGAAGCCCGAAAGTCGCCGGACGAGGACGAGCCGACCGTCTCGCCGTGGCGCGTCTTTGCCGCCATTACCGTCTTGAGTGGTACGCGCGGCTTCTCCATGGGGCTGACGTACCCATTCTTCAACGTGTTCTTCGAGGCTGAACTGGGTGTCGGTCCGGCTGCTATCGGCGCGATCTTCTTCCTCAGCCAACTCGCCGGCCTGCCAGCGACCTTTGCCGCGCCGACGCTGGTGCGCCGCTTCGGTCCGACGCTGACTATCCTTCCATCCCGCATTATGGGCGGCAGTGCCCTCGGGATCATGGGGGCCTTTATCAGTCTGCCGCTGGCCGTGCCCATGTTCCTGCTCGTGCGCATCGGCGAAGTCATCGACAACCCGTCCGACCAGCACTTCTCCACCCAAGTACTGCCCCGGCGCTTCTGGGCGCGGATCCAAGGTCTCCGCGTCTGCGGCTTCCAGCTTCTGAACTTCCTCGGCAGCCTCATCGGCGGCATACTCATCCTCGACTATGGCTACGGAGCCGTCTTTGGCCTAGCCTGCGCGTCGCGGATTGCGAGCGGCCTAATCATGGCGGCTTTTTTCGGGCTGCGGCCAACGCGTTCCATTGCAGGCGAGCGCTAATGTCATCCGACCACCAAGTTCATCGACGGCGACGGGAAGCTCTGCGCTGCTGCGGACAGTCACTGAAGTCCCGGCGCGGGTCCTCGCTGACCACATCTGGATAATAGAGCGGCTGGTCCGCTTCTACCAGCATTCCGTCTCCACGCATGATCTGGTTAGACGTTCGGGGCTTTATCCGGCTCGGATACTGCTTGCGATATTGCGCACTTTCCCGCCTAGTCGACTTGATGGCTTCCGCAAAATCAAAACCATCGAAGAGCACGGCCTTGAGTTTTTCCAGTTCGGCGGCCGTCTCCCCTGCGGCGCGGCCTACCAGATTGCGCTGCTCGTCCGGATCGTCCATCAGGTCGAAGGCCAAATCCTCGTAGGTGTGGAAGGCAATGTACTTGTAGCGCGGCGAGCGGATCATGCGGTACCCTTTGCCCAAGTTCTCGACGATGACGCCGGGGCGTGCTGCCAGAGCCGGGCAGACGTCGCCCCGCACCGCCGGCGTCAAGTCGATGCCGTCCAGATCGTCGAGCAGGGGCGCGTTGGTCAGGCCGCAAAGCGTGGGAAAGATATCGGCTAGGCTCACCGGCGCGGTGATCTCAGCCGGCGGGAACTGCCCCCTGCGGTGCTCCGGCAGGGAAACAATCAGCGGCACCCGCACAGAAGCTTCGTGCCAAGTCTGTTTCCACCACAAGCCGTGTTCTCCAGCCAGTTCGCCGTGATCCGAGGTATAGACGATGACGGTGTTGTCGAGCAACCCGTCGCGCTCCAAGACCGCTAAGAAGTCCCCTATGATCTCGTCCAATTGATCTACGCAAGCAGCGTATGCCGCCCGGGCGCGCAGGGTCTGCTCGGCAGTGATCTCCTCGGCGGGATGTCCCTTGGACTCGCCGCTATCCGACCTCAGCGCTTCCAAGGTCATAGGATGGTTCTGGGCATCCCCGTTGCGGCCCACTTTCGGTGGGGTAACAGTAGCGCTCGAAAAAGCGACGGGGTGCGTTCATCGGAAAGTGCGGGTGGACGAACGAAGTGTACATCAACCAAGGCTGGTTCGGATGGGCGTGGCGGTGTTCGCGCAGCCACGCCGTGGCCTCGCGCACGACAAACTGCTCTTGGAGCAAAGACTCGGGAATATCGCTGAGACCGGCATCCTCAATGATGGAGGGCATGAAGATGTGATCCTGGACCCCGGGCAGAAAAAGGGGGTCTTTCTGATGGCCTGGCGAGGGCGCGGCAAAGTCGCCGTAGGGACGGGCTCCGAAGCCGGCGTACTGACGGGAGCCTTGCAGATGCATTTTGCCGACGGCAGCCGTGGCGTAACCGTGCTCCCCTAGGTGCGAAGCAAAGGTAGGGGTGTCCGGCCACAGCACCGGGCAGCGGTGCGAGTGTCGGCCGGACAGCATCGACATGCGGCTGGGCGTACACAAGGGCATCTGGCAATAGGCGGTTTCAAAGTGGACGCCCTGCTGGATGAGGCGGTCAAGCGTCGGCGTGCGGCAGGGTTCGCCGCCGCGCTCCGGCGGGCGAGCCGAGAGAAAGCGAAAACTGTGTTCATCGCTGAGGAGAAAGAGGATATTGGGGCGATTGGGCATGGGTATAGCTCCTGTAGAAGTTAGATCATCGCTTATAAAAAAATAAGCCCCTGATTGCTCAGGGGCTTGTAACATGGTGGGCGATCCCAGACTCGAACTGGGGACATCCTGCTTGTAAGGCAGGCGCTCTGACCAACTGAGCTAACCGCCCGACTTTTAAGCATAGTTATTCCGGCCCCTACGCGCAAAACTAACACCGTCCATTTGGCACTGTTGATCTCCTACCCTAAAATTAAAACTCGCTCATGGCCGACACAGACTAGCGAAAACATGACCAACGCCACGCACGCCCTGTTGCTCCCCAACCAAGTTGACGAGACCCTCGCCGCGCATTTTGCCGCACTCGGCGTCGGCACCATTGCCGCCTACAAGCTCTGGTGTCACCGGCACGGCCTGAGCACGGAGCTGGACAAGACGCCGCAAGAGCGGGCCACAGAGCGGGCGCTTTTCGCCTCGTTGCAGCCCTCGGTAGATCCAGCAGCCAGCAAAGAACACGACCCGCGCCGCGCCGCACTAATCAACCGACTTTTCAACGGCGAACTAGAGGACGAAAAGCTCAATGACCTGCTCTCACGGCTGCGCGTCGAACGCAATGCGCTAGCCGACAATCCAGACGCCCAAAAGGCCCTAGGACGGTTAGTGCTACACGTCGAAAAATACGGCCACTTGCTGCGACCCATGCCCGTGCTCAAGCGCCTCGGTGCCAACCTCGCCAACACCTATATCGCCGCCCTCGGACAGCTTGCCCGACACCACCGCGATTGGCTGCGCCCACTGGAGGAGTGGCGGCCCGACACGGCCAAGGAGCGACTGCAGTTCCAGTCGCTGTCGCGGCATCTACTCGCCCGCTACGAGGTTCCCGCACCTATGGACACGGCTTGGCTCCAAGGGCATACCACAGCAGCCTATCAACAACAGGAGTGGTTCAAGCATGTAGCTGGGGGTCAAAACCTGCGTACCGCAGGTGTGCCGATGAAAGTCACCAAGCGCATGGCACACATCTTCATGCAGATGAAGCATCCACATCATACCCTGCTTCAAGCACTGCGCATCGCCCAAGCGGAGGCGTTGGGCGGCGATTCCCACTGCTCTTGGTACGTAGCCGCCACGCCGCTGGGCGACTCGTTGGAAAACGAGGACTTCTGGATCTCGGTCGTCCATTTCTACGTCAACAACTACCCCATGCTACACCGCAGCTACTTCCTGCCGGTTTACGACTACATCCGCCACCAGAAGTACCTGCCCCAGCAGATCACCCAGCCCGACGGCACCCATATCACAGGGCCGCCACCGCAACCCAACTTCTGCATGAAGGGCCGCAGCGCCGCCAAGCTGCTCAACCAAGTGGATGAGTGGCACGAGACGTTGTCGGGAGCAGAAGACGTGCCGCTCAAGACGTGGGCAGCTACGGGGTTGGCAGGTTTCCGCCTCGAAGAGTACGACGCGCAACTCAAGTGCAATCTCGTCTGGACCATCTACGAACTCTGCACCTCGCAGCAGCTCCAGACCGAGGGCCGCATCATGGGCCACTGCGTCTTTTCCTACACCGATCGGTGCCTTGCTGGCGACACCTCGATCTGGTCGCTGCGGGCGCTCAACGCCGACGCCGAAGAGGCCCTCGAAAAGCGCGTCCTCACCATCGCCGTTGACAACCGCCAGCGGGCCGTCACCCAAGCCCGAGGCAAGTTCAACATGGCGCTCAATCAGCGAGAGCGGCTCGAAAAGAGACGCCGAGCGGGATCCTTATACGTGCATTTGTTGCGCGAGTCAGCGCGGATTTTGCGCTTGTGGAGCGATAAGGTGGGGTTGGTACAGAAGAGCACGTGAGCACATCTACAATTTGAAGAAAAGCGTCCCCATCATCGACAGCCAAGTGGTGATAACCAAACCGATAACTAAGTTGAATTTGCCGTTGAAGTCGCGACGTATTTCGCGTGTTTCGACTTCAATTTTGTTATCGAGAGCGTCGATCTTGCCTTCGACTTTGTGGTCGAGAGCGTCGATCTTGGCTTCGGTCTTGGCCTCAAGAGCGTCGATCTTAGACTCGAGTTTGGTACTGTTTTCGCGCACATCCGTCTCGATGAGACTTAGGCGATGGTCAATTTGTTGCAAAACATCGCGGGTAGTCAGCTCGGGAGAGGATTGTGGTGTGGACATGTGAGTATCCTTTGGTATCGGGTCAAAGATAATCGGCTACATGGCGTATGCAAAATGCAGACCAATCGACTTAAATCATCCCGCACTCTGAACGATGGCTCTTTGTTCGGCGACGCGGTGTAGTGTGAGAGAAACAGCCGTGTTGCGATTGCGCTACAGCTCGAAGTGTCGGCCATCGCGCATTTGAATAGCGATTACTCTTGGATTTTGCGCTTGCAGACGATAGAGTGGGGTTGGTGCAGAAGGGTGCGTAGGGACGGCTTGCGCACCGCACCGCCCCTACGCCTTGCAAATTTGCGAATTGGGCGAGGCGTTGCTAGACATTATAACTTAAACCATGCTTGGCTTACAAAGAGAATCTCGCGCCCGAACCCGCCTTATAATTATTCCCACGAAAGGTATTCCATGCACATCACCAAAGTCGAAATACGCACCGTCGCCCCTCCGGTCGATCGCTTCACTTGGTCGGACGATCTGCCGGATCAATACTCAACCAACACAGTCGTCAGGCTCTATACAGACGAGGGCATCGAGGGCGTAGCCGGCGTCTGGAACGCGACCTCCTTTGATTTCGAGCGCTATACCGCCGAATCCATACGCCACCTAGCTCCCATCCTGCTGGGCAAGGACCCGCTCTTGCGAGAGCACATCTGGCACGAGATCAGGCCGCGCGTCTTCCCACTGCCGCCCCAGTCGCTGGCCGCCATCGACATTGCTCTGTGGGATTTGGCAGGCAAGGTCGCAGACCTGCCGCTCTACCGGCTATTGGGCGGAGCGCGCGACAAGATCCCCGCCTACGCCAGCACCCCGCTCTTTGAAGATGTCGAATCCTACCTGAAGAACGCCGAGGAATTCATCGCCGAGGGCTTCAAGGCCATCAAGTTCCACACTTGGTGCATTCCCGAACTAGACCTCGAACTCGCCCGTGCCGTCAGAAAGCAGTACCCCGACAACGATGTCGCCTTCATGCTCGACGCCGAAAACAACTACGACCGCGACGGTGCCCTGCGCGTCGCCCAAGAACTCGAAGCAATGGGTTTCACGTGGTTTGAAGCCCCATTGCACGACTCGGATCTCGACGGCTACCGGGAACTGACCAGCCGAGTAACCATTCCCATCCTGCCATCCGGCAACTGGTTCCAAGACCTCCACACCTTTGCCGAAGCCCTTCATTCAAAGGCGTGGGGCCGCGCCCGCACCGACGCGGCCATGATGGGCGGAATAACGCAAACCAACAAAGCAATCGCCCTCACCGAAGCGGCCGGTATGAAATGCGAGATCATGTCGTGGGGATACAGCCTAGTGTCGGCCGCCAACCTGCACCTGATGCTGGCGCACGACAACTGCTCCTATTTCGAGCAGTCGGTTCCCTGCGAACCCTACGAATACGGAATGCAAGACGTCATCCGCGCCCAACCCGACGGCTATGCCTATGCACCCGCCGGGCCGGGCCTCGGCCTCGCCGTGGACTGGGAGGCGATGGAGGCGGCCACCATTCATTCGATTGTCGTCGAGTAAGGTGCTGCCCTGTCGGCAGGGAACCCTCCAAGCCTGAGTACCTTCGATGCTGAACCTGACTTGCTTGTCCTCCAATATACGCTATTTTCTCCACGGCCTGCTCCTATCGAGGCAGCCTAGGTCCCCCTCCTTAGACGGCCCTCGATAATTTTATCCGCTTCTGATCTCTCCGGCAGACAAGAAAAGTGACTCGCGTGCCTGATTTCGAACCTGGCAACCAAGTGCAACTCATTGCAGACACCAGCAAGATAGGAGTCGTGCTACGCATCGGGCCGAATCATGGTGGCTCGATCCAGTACTACAGGGTAAACTGGAACGACGGAACAGAACGCTTGGTTGCTGAACATGATTTGCAGTCGTACAAAGTGGCCAAAGCCCCTCACGAATTCTTGGCGCGTGGGGAGCTTGGTGGCTACAGAGAGTTCCAGCGCGCGATTACCTATGAGCGGCTTAACCGCAACAAGCCGCTCACGAACAACGTCCACGCGATCAATGCGTCCAGAACGCGTTTCTATCCGTACCAGTTCAAGCCGCTTCTGAAATTTCTGGCCTCAGCCAATCACCGACTTCTAATTGCCGATGAAGTAGGTCTGGGCAAAACGATAGAGGCGGGGCTGATTCTGACCGAACTTCGGGCGAGAGAATCGCTTCAGAGAGTCCTAGTCGTCTGCCCCTCGAATCTCCGAGAGAAGTGGTTAACCGAGATGCTGAATCGCTTTGGCGAACCCTTTGAATTACTCGATGCCGCCCGGTTTGGCGCGTTCCTGCGCCAGTACGAGGAAGCGCCAGACCGAGTGAAGCTCTCAGGCATCATATCCATCGAAAGTCTTCGTACTCGCAGGATCATCGAACTGTTGGAGGCCCAAGTACCGACGTTCGACTTGGTGATCGTCGACGAAGCACATCACATGCGGAATTTTGGAACACAGAATCGAAGAGCGGGCGAGCTCGTCGCAAGTGGAGCCAACGCGATGGTGATGCTGACGGCAACGCCGGTTCACCTCGGAAACGAAAACCTTTTCAGCCTTCTCAACATCCTTGATGAAGACAACTTTCCCGAGCTTCGCACAGCCCAAGCGAGATTCGCGCAGAATGAGCCGATCGTTCAGGCTCAGGCATGTATCGCAGGTGTCCCGCCCAACGTGCACAAGGCCACAGAGCTTCTGCAACGGGCCGGTCAGAGCGCAGAGATCGCCCAAAATCCCGCGCTGGCGGAGGCAAGGCAGAAGCTGGCGGCACTTGAGGAACTGGGGGTAGCGGAAGATGAGAGCAGACGGCAGCAACTTAGCCTCCAGAGAGATCTTGTAGACCTCAACCTAATCGGCCACATCTTCACTAGAACACGGAAGCGAGAAGTCCACGAGCACGTCGTCGAACGGCGTGCCTATGTCTTGCAGGTCCAGTTCACCGAACAAGAGCGGGCATTTTACGACGCGGTGTCCGAGTTCGTCCGAGAGTATAGTATCCAGAGAACAAGCGTTCCAGGCGTCCAGACCTGGATTCTGCAGACTCCTCAGCGACGCATGGCTTCCTGTATTCCGGCGATGGTTGAGCACTATCGTGAAAGTGGTGCCCTGAGCATCGACGATCTCTCCGAGGATGAGACGGTTACGTCGAGCAACGGGGATGGAGAATCGCCGCCTGAATTTACATCAGCTGCTCAACGGCTCCGAGAGGTGCTGCGCGAGTGGAGAGATGACGATACCGATAGCAAGTACGATCATCTCTTGGGGGCGCTTCGTGAGATCCAAGAGAGTGATAATAGCTGCAAGTGTCTGATTTTCGCTTTCTACAAGGGAACATTGAACTATCTGAGCAAAAGACTGTCCGCAGACGGATTCGCTAATCTCGTTTTGCACGGCGACGTCGCAGTAAACGAACGCCCAGGGGTCATCGACAGGTTTCGAGACGATCCGGCGGTTCCCATCCTTCTCTCTTCTCGCATCGGCGGTGAAGGTCTCGACTTTCAGTTCTGCAACACTATGTTCAACTACGATCTGCCTTGGAACCCTATGGAGGTCGAACAGAGAATTGGTCGCCTGGACCGTATCGGTCAGGAATCCGAGGTCATTCGGATCTACAACTTTTCCGTCGAAGGGACGATCGAGCAGAAAATTCTGGATCGGCTCTACAACCGTATCGAAATCTTTCAGCAGTCGGTCGGCGATCTTGAGGAGATTCTGGGGGACATCGTACACAATCTCGAAAGAGAGCTCCTGAGTGCGAATCTGACGCCGCAGGAAATCGAAAGGCGTGTAGATAGTGCCGCACTAGTTCTCCAGGAGCGACTACAAGAGTTGCAGCGGCTTGAGACGGAGGCCGCCCAGTTGGTGGGCGTCGATGAGTACTTTGAAGCAGAGGTAGAACGGATCCGTGATCGGCGTCGCTATGTGACCTCTGTTCAGCTTGAGAGATTTGTCTGTGACTTTCTCCGTTTCCACTGTCCACGGACTCGGGTTGCCATTGGTTCAGAAGGTGAGGGCGTTATCCGCGTTTGCGATCAGCTTAGACAGTTTCTTGTCCACGAGAGAGTCCGCGTCAGGGACACACAACTCCTAGCCAGGGCCGAAAGCACGGGTATTCCGGTGACCTTCGATGCAGACGTGGCCTTTCGCAAGCCGAGGATTGAGTTCATCAACGTCGTGCATCCTCTCGTAAGGGCCATTGCCCACCACTACGGAGGAACGCCGATTGCTCCTGCCACGCATATGAGTATATCGGAGACGAGTATGCTCAATCCAGGGAGCTACTATTTCTTCGTGTTCAAGCTGAGCGTCGCGGCTCTTCGTCAGAGCAACGTTCTCGAAGTAATCGTGCTGAGCGAAGATTTGACGGAAGCATGTTCCGCGGATGAAGCCGAGGCCCTCCTTGGTGAAATGGTCGAAAATGGCCAGGAGCCCAGGGGAGGACGGATACCCGTGGATAAAGGTTGCACGGAGCGTGCATACCATGTAGCCGAGCAACTGTTCCTCGGGCGACTCGAAGCGATTAGATCGGAAGCAGAGCGAACGAATGACGCGTTCATAGACCGCCGTCTTGCCAGCGTACGGGCCTTTGCAGAACGGAATCTGGCGCGGCAGCAAACCCGTCTTGAGAAAGGAGAGGCATTGAGGTATGAGGAGCGGTATCTCAGAATGATTCGCAGAAGTATCGACAACATTGAGAGCAAGCTTCGTGCGGACATTGACTCACTGGAGCAACAACGCCAAGTAGGAATCACATATGATGAAGTGGCTGCAGGCGTTCTGGAAGTCACTCACGGGTGACGCCCAGCGCGAGAAGCAAGAGAAAGGAGGGCGTCGGGAGGGACATACCCCGGAAGATGAAGAGCGCTCATGTCCTGAGCCTGAAGAGGGTTTCACGTCACCTCCAGCCGTCGGTCGGGGAGCTGCCACATCGGCAACAGGCAAGCCGCGTCAGCCTAGAGCGGAGAAGGCGCAATCTCGGTCCATAAGGGCCAAGGAGAATGTCCCCCAACGAGTTGCCGTCATCCAAGTCGGAATCGATTTTGGCACGAGTACGACGAAGATTGCCTATCGCCAAGTGAATCCCCGAGGACAAGTAAGGCCCTTGATTTTCGATCATGGCCTTGAAGGAGTTCCCGCCTTTGGTCTGCCAACCCTGGCGATGGTTGACAGCGACGGCAGGTTGCTGGTGGGGGAGGAGGCCGCAACCCGGATGATGGACCGCTCATGGGATGAGGCACTACGGGCCTTCAAGGTGCTAGTAGCATCGCGGGTCGATTCGAGTCTCGATGCACGGGAATTGAGTGAAGCATTTGACCGCTATGCCCGGCAACATCCCATTAACGGAAGAGTCCTGACACCGGAGACGATGTCCTTCATCTATATCGCATATGCAATGCGAGTAGCTCGGCACCGTATCAGCGAGCTGCCAGAGTATGCGGATAGCAGGATCGAGTTCCTGTACAACGTCTGTATCCCCATGCAGCACGTGGAATCCAATCCTGCGCTGGACGCCTTCAGACAGATCCTTGCAAAGGCTGAGGCCGTAGAAAGAGACTGGCCATACGACTCGGGGACCGAGTGGTTGGCTGGCAATTACAGTCTCTACGAAACAGGCCGCCTAGGATCCCCTGAAAGGACCTTCGTGATACCTGAGTCAGTGGCCGAAGCCGCATCCTACTTTTTGTCGCTTCGACGTAGTCCCGGACTTCATGCCCTCATCGACATCGGTGCAGGTACGACCGATGTTTCCTTCTTCAATCTTATTGGAGAGCACTGCTATTGGTATTCGTCCGGCAATCTGCCGATCGGTGGGCTGGCGATCGAGCAGCTCGTTGGAATGAATGGAGGAGACACCCTTACGGCAGGTCAGGTCAGTGAGAGGATCAACGGACTGCGGCGGGGGACTGAACCGGATCTAGTACGGGGTGTGAAGCAAGTCCTGTGGAGGATTCACGAAGCGGCTCAACCCGTCTGGAGTGCGGCATACAAGCATCTTCACAAAGAAATGCCTTGGCATCGCGTAGAGGTCTTTCTTTCGGGCGGTGGAGCCGAAGTTGTGGGGGCAGAGGAAACCTTCAGAAGTCCTTGGTGGCAGCACCTTACCCAGAAGCATATCCGCTACCCCGTGGCCGCATTGCCTGAGCCCGACGACTACGACTCCGTCGATGGCAGAGGGCCTTTCTCTCGAATGGCTGTCGCTTATGGTCTTACCTATCCCGAACCCGAACTAGGAGACTACACCATGCCGGGTGATTGTCCAGATCATACGCCCCCGCCCCTGCCGATTCGCCCCCCCGATCCGACGGCCCCTTGGGTATAGGGGAATGGCTTGCTGGGGCCAAGCGACGGCATGTACCGAGCGCACATACCGAGCAGGCACGGTCGTCCCTTGATCGCCTCCCTATAAGAGCCTATACGACAATTAATTTTCAGTTGATAACAAGGTCTTGGCGACCTACGCTTTCCATATCATTTGCTCTCAACTAAGAGGAGGAAAGCCATGGCCACCAAGACCCCTTCGCCGGACCCGATC
>MKWU01004400.1_pt1 | contig 16740 bp, 15 predicted proteins | sample 809101 | NCBI WGS metagenome assembly MKWU01 (sample SAMN05860141, study PRJNA318959) | sponge metagenome | host: Aplysina aerophoba | place: Slovenia: Piran, Adriatic Sea, Gulf of Piran | collected 2013-05-07 | reverse complement strand
CGAGGACATGATCCACGTCCCGCCGGCGCTAGAGGGCATCGACGTCAGCTTCGGCGACTACAAGATTGTCGACCTCGTGCGGATCGACCCACCGAATCATTTGCGTTCCGTGGTCGTGCGGGCCGTGCTGCTGGCGCTCGCCCGGTCTCGCGCCGATACGATCCCCGAGGACGAGGTCGAATTTTTGGTCGCCGGCATTGACGACACCGAGCTCGGACGCTACTTTTTAACCTATGTGATACGCCAGCTCAAATTGCCCCGGGAGCGGCTAATGGCGGTGATCGAAAGGCTAGGGCCTGAAGCGAGGGACAAGAAAGCAATGGTAGGAACTATCGCGGAGCAAATTCTTGAAGAAGGCGAGGCGAAAGGCCGAGTAAAAGGCCTTATGGAGGGCGAGGCGAAAGGTTTAACGAAGGGCAAGGCGGAATCCTTCCTGCGCCTTGCGCGGCTGAAGTTCGGCGAAGTCCCTCCGGGTCGGGTCGAGCAGGTTCGCGGCGCCGCGAGCGGAGAACTCGACGTCTGGCTTGACGCGCTGTTTTCCGCAGAGGACCTCCACGCCGTTTTCGCAGCCCGGAGCATTCACTGAAATCCGCGCGCCCGTCTGTATCGACCGGACGGGAGACTCCACCCGACGCGGCACTCGGCGAGTGAGTGCGGACGCGTTCCGGAAATTGAAATTTTGCCGATTAATTCGCGGCCTATTTACGATTCCGGCGCGGCGAGGGACAGTTCGGCATTTCGCCGGTCTACTACCGCGGAGAATATATTGGAAATTGCCGCGGACCGATCAAGGGCATGGCCTAGTTCGGCGGTCCGCGAGGGACTTGCCGGTCGGTTTGGCCGATATGGGCTCGCGGATCTCGGCCGAATCGATTTCCGGATCAATTGCGGTCCGAGGCGGCGCTAGCCGCGCCACTGGCACTCGCCAACACTTGCCCACGAAATTAGGCAGCATCTCCATTCAACTCGGCAGCGGCTGGTCGCGGTTATCGAAAGGCTAGAACCTGAAGCGAGGGACAAGAAAGCAATGGTAGGAACTATCGCGGAGCAAATTCTTGGAGAAGGCTCTGAGCAACCACGTTAAATGAAGCAATTGGCGGTTCCGCCGTTCACGGTTTTTAGGGAACCCCGGCACGATTGCGCAGTCCGTGCGGCGCGCGCTCCGGACAACAGTTCACGGCAGCGTCCAGGGCGTCGGCGGCAGTCGGACAACACGGATCTTCACCGCTCGACCGAACGCTTACAATCGAACTCCCGGAATCGGGCGACCAGCGAAATCTAATCGCCGCTACGAACTCATACCGTCATCGGCATTCTCGCCGAACGGCTGCAGCAAGTCCTTATCGTCGAATTCTTGAAATCTGCAATTTTTCGTTGGATGGCCCGTAGAATGCCCCCGACAGAACTGGAGGCGCCGGAGTAAAAGTCCTGGCTCCGGCGCGAAGCTCGGAAGTGCGGCACAACGCGGATATTTACTGAGTAAAGCCCGAAACCGTTGATTAATCCGCCCGTGGCGTTCCGACCTTCCAATCCATCAAGAGGCGCGTTTCATAGGAATACAATCCCGCATCACCTTTTCAAGAAGCTTGTGATTCACTCTAGTTATCTTTGCCGATTTACTAATCCATGATGCATCTATCTCGTCGGTCAATTTGCACAAATTTGCTAGGCGCGCGAAATATTTTTTCGGCCAAATCCGCTTGTCGCAAAATTCGAAATTAGTGCGGGAACGCTAAGAACGAAGAAGTCGTCAGCGTTGAATCGTCATTCGCCGGTTTTCATGGCGGTCGTCATGGTCGGCGCGCTAATTCTTTCCGGATGCGGCGGATCCTCTTTGCAGGCCAACTCCGCGGAACCGAATTCGACCGCCAAATCGCTGAGCAACGAACTGGCAGCGAGGATTGAAGGCTGGCGCGAAAGCAACGGCTTTTCCGCGCCGTCGCTGGACGAGGCGGAGCTCGCGGCGCGGGACCGCAACATATCCGAAGAATCTACAGCGCTGCTCTGCGCGGACATTCTCGAGCTTGACGAGTCGGCGGAATGGGAGCCGGCGAACGGAAATTGCGCGACGGTCGAGGATCCGGCTTCCGAAGGCTACGCTTCGCTTGGCGACAGGATCGGCGCCGCGCTCGGCATGCTACTGCGTGCCGGGGAACGGAACAAGGCTCGACGCTGATCGAATTCGGCTGGGCGGATGGCTCAAGCGCTCGAGATTCGGGATAATTGCGAATAACAATCCGAACGAGGAGCCGGGCTATCGTTCTCGGCAATTGTTCGCTCTGTCCGAGGGGCAAGAATCGACACGCTTGCAGGAGGGTGGAACGGCTGGCTATCAGGGCGTAGCTGTCGCGCGGCGGGTCGACCTTGTGACGTCGAACGCCGACTTGCCTCTCGATTCCGGAACCGTCTGGCCTGCTTCTCGGCGATTCGCAAATTGATACCGACTTGGACGCAGTTTCGTAACGGTACGTATCGGCGGCTTTAAAGATCTCGACGGCGGGGAACAGGAGGGGATCGAATTGACTTGGGATCAAATTCCCTTGGGTGCGACGGGCGCTGAATTCAATCGATTCTCGGTTGCGAATATCGAAGACGGCGAGAAGCTGGTTGGCGCATTTTTCGGCGACAACGGGGCCGAGGTCGGCGGCGTGTTCCGATCTCCCGAACTTCCGGGTGCCTTCGGAGCTCGTCGCGGCGGTGAGGGGCAAATGGCCGATGGCGACTCGACCGATGACTCGGCCTAGCCGAACTCGTGATAAAGTCCGCATTCGGACTGCGGTTTGTCGAACACGCGAGAAACTCCTCGGTAAACTTACCTCCGAAAGAAACTCCGCGTCGTCCGCTGCAGGTTGCGATGCGGGGTTAATGCGACTCGAAGTCGCCGGAACGCAATCTCGAGCCGGACTTGATTTCTAATTTCCTAGGGCCGCCCGCCTAGTAGCATCCTATGCCGACGGTCGGCTTCCAGTATGCCGGCGCAGCCGAAGTCGCGCGCGGTCGCGCGCGTCTAAAGCGAGCTTGCCCGGGTTGCTATCTCAAGACCGACGGCTACGGGCAGTGTCCGCCGATAAGCGAGCCAGTCCATTACGGGGACGGAGGTCGCCGAATGGCGGAATTGCCGAAACGCCGCGAACGCTGCGGTCGAACGGCGGTTCGCCGCCGGGGATGCGCGGGTCGAACTGAAGCTACTTTGCTCCATAATTCGATATGGGCGAAATGCTAGTCGGGTACCGGCGCGTCCGGATTGAGCAGGCCCTCCGATTTCAGATCGGTCCAAAGCGTAGACGGGATTGCAGTGCTTTTCCAGACGAGAACTTCGCGCAATTCGCTCGGAGTCCTTGTACCGGGAATAACGCTCGCCACGACAGGGTGCGCCAATGGAAATTGCAGCGCAGCCGCCGGAAGCGGAACTGAATGCGCTTCGCAGACCTTTCGCAATCCAGCGACCCGATCGCGAACCGATGCCGGGGCCTCGGCGTAGTTCCAAGTCGCGCCGCCCGCAAGTATGCCGGAGTTGAAAGGGCCTCCAACGACCACTTTGACATCCCGAGCCTTGCATCGCTCAAGCAAGGGATCAAGTGATTCCTGTTCAAGAAGCGTATAGCGCCCAGCCAGCAGGAAGATGTCCCAGTCGCCGTGTTCCAGAACGCGCAGGCAAACGGGGATTTCGTTTACGCCGATCCCGATCGCGGAAACGTCGCCGTTCCGTCGCAACTCGTCGAGCGCCCGGTAGCCGCCAGCCATGGCATCTTTGAAATAACGCGCCTCCTCGGCGGGATCGTTGTGGGTATAAGCGTCGATATCGTGCAGATAGAGGATGTCTATGCGGTCCAGCCCGAGACGCTGCAGGCTGTCCTCGTAAGAGCGCATCACGCCGTCGTAGCCGTAGTCGAATTCGGGATGGAACGGAAGCGGCTTGGGCCAGTTGAGCTCAGCTGCATTGTCCGGCAACCCCGGCTTCAGAATCCGCCCTGCCTTGGTGGAGAGCGCGATTCCCTCTTTGCCGCGGACGGCATCGCCAACGCGTCGCTCGGACAACCCGAACCCGTAGAAGGGCGCGGTGTCATAATACCGGATTCCCGCATCTAGCGCGGCTTGAAGCGTTTGCGACGCGGCAGCCTCGTCAACGGGGTCGAACAACCCCGCCAACGGCGCGGCGCCGAATCCGAGTTCGGGCAAATCCATGGTCAGTGCTCCAGTTCGAAAGAAGGGGCTGAAAAAATTCAGTCCAGGAAAAACTCCTTGTTTTCTCGCATTAGCTGTTCGATCGTGGCCCAGATCTGGTCAAGATGCTCGCGCATTTCATGTTCGGCGCGGTCGGCGTCGCCGGCTTGTATCGCCTGGAAAATCGCAGTGTGCTGCTGGTGAACAAGGTCGCTGTGCCCGGGCTTCGGCAGGATGCGATAACGCACCCGGTCCAGCTGGCCCATAACGCTCTTGATCATCCTCCATGCGCGCGGAAGCGCGACGCTCTCGCTTAGCAGGCGGTGGAACGATTCGTCGAGATCCATGAGAGATTCGTAATCCTTGCGCCTTTGAGCGTCGGCTTGCAGGCGAAGATTCTCCTCAAGCAAGGCCAGATGCCGGCGGCCGGCACTTTCGGCGGCGCTGCGGACAATCGCAAACTCCAGCACGCGGCGTATGAAATGCGCTTCCTTGACCTCGGAAATGCGAATCGGGGCGACCATCGTGCCGCGCTGCGGGTAGACGTCGACTAGACCCTCGTCGGCCAGCCTTATGAATGCTTCGCGAACCGGGGTCCTGCTAAGGCCGAGCTTGGCGGACAGCTCCTGCTCGCTCAAGGACTCCCCGGGTTTGAGGTGCAGCCTCAGGATCAATTGCCGAATGTGCAAGTATACTTGCGCCGTTACAGAGGTGTTCTTATCCAGTTCGAGGATCGGCAGGCCGCCATTTTCATTAAGTGTATTCAATTCAGGTCAAAATGCTTGATCGTGTTCCGTTGGCATACTACCATGTCAGCAATCGCATTAAAAGCCCCGGCCCCGGCAACGCAGGAACACGAAAATGATCGCGATCGCAGTTGATGAACAGCTGATTCTTGACATCAGAGCGGACCGGCAGATCGCTCCCGGTCCCGGAGAAGTCATGGTACGCGTGAAGCGAGCCGGGATCTGCGGGTCGGACGTTCACATTCTGGAGGGTAGCAACCCCTTTGCGCGCTATCCGCGCATCATTGGACATGAGATGGTCGGGGAGGTGGCGGCTGTCGGCGCCGGCGTCGTCGACATGGATGAAGGCGACACGGTCGTGATCGATCCGGTCGTATCTTGCGGATATTGCCGCTCCTGCAGGATGGGGCGTTCGAATGTTTGCGCGAACCTCGAGGTGCTGGGAGTTCATCGGGACGGCGGTTTTCGGACCTTCTTCACCGTTCCCCGCCGAAACGCGGTGCGCGTGTCGCCCGACCTGCCGGTCGGCGTGGCGGCCTTGGCGGAACCGTTTTCCATAGCCGCCAATGTTTTAAGTCGGACAGGCTGCACCGAGGCGGACGCCGTGCTGGTTTACGGGGCCGGACCCATCGGCCTGACCGTGCTGCAGGTGGCCAAGCTGAAGGGCGCGCGCTGCATCGTCGCCGATCTGGATGAAGCCAGGCTGGAGTTCGCTCGCGGCTTCGGGGCGGACGAGATAGTTCTGGCGGAACCGGGCAATGTCCGCGCCGCCGTCGCCGGCGAAACAAGCGGGCTGGGTCCGACGGTCGTCGTCGACGCGGCCGGCGAGCCCGGCCTTCTTTCCGAAGCGCTTGAAGTCGTCAGTCCGGCCGGGCGCATCGGGCTATTGGGATTCTCGATCCGACCCGTTGAAGTGGTGCAAAAGGAAATCGTAAGCAAGGAAGTCGCCATACACGGTTCAAGGCTGAGCCGAAACTTCCTGCCGCAGGTTGTCGCGTGGCTCGAGAACGGCGAACTGCAGCCGAAAGCGATGATCAGCGATACGTTCGCCGCGGAAGATGCGAAAGCCGCGTTTGCGCGGATCCGCAACGACCGCTCATCGACAATTAAGGTGCAGCTGGAGTTCTGAATGCATCGAAGCGCCGGCGCGGCAACCTGAAAAGACTTGAAGGCCATTCAACCTATGAAACTGGACTCGCATCAGCACTTCTGGCGCTACGCCGCAAATCCCGGCGATTTCCCTTGGATGACGGACGACCTCGCAGCGTTGAGGCGAGACTTCCTGCCTGAAGACCTCGCTCCGCTTCGCGAAGACCTCGCGGTCGACGGCACTATCGCCGTTCAGGCTCGCGAGATGGAGGTCGAGACGGACTTTCTGCTGGGCCTTGCGCGCGACGACAAGTCTATCAAGGGCATTGTCGGCTGGGTGGATCTGTGTGCAAAGGATGTTGAAGCGCGTCTGGACCGATTTGCGGGCAACCCGGCATTCCGGGGAGTTCGAATGCTGATCCACGATCGCGCGGATTTGGATTTTGCCGACAGCGCGCCGCACCTCCGCGGAGTCAGCTGCCTGGAGTCCCGCGGCCTGACCTACGACTTGCTGCTGCGAACCGCCCACATCGAGGCCGCTATTCGCCTCGTCGACAAGCTGCCGCATCAGCGATTCGTCGTGGATCACATCGCGAAGCCCAAGATGGACGGCATAGATCGCGACGAATGGGAAACCGGAATTCGGTCGATCGCCGAGCGCCCCAATGTCTTCTGCAAGCTGTCCGGGCTTGTAACCGAGGCGAACTGGTCGAACTGGAAGCCCGAATCCTTCGGGCCGTATCTCGACACGGTTCTTGAAGCATTTGGCGCGGGCAGATTGATGGTTGGAAGCGACTGGCCCGTGTGCACTCTCGCGACGAGCTACGCAGGTGCGATTGGACTTGTCGCGGAGTGGTCCCGAAAGCTAAGCGACGATGAGCGCGCCGATGTGATGGGAAAGAATTGCGCGCGGTTTTATTCCGTCTAGGCCGCCGACGCTTCGTTATCCTGGATCAGGCCCATGATTCCCTCGCTCATCGCTCTGTAGTCGCGGTTGTTGACGATCTCTCCCATTACTCGATAGTCGCTCATCACGACGATGCGGTCCGCCAAAGCGATCATTTCAGGCATATCGCTGGTTATCAGAAGCAGCGCGGTTCCCGCGTCCGACAGTTCGCGAATCAATTCGTGCAGGTACGCCTTTGTCTTGATATCGATGCCGATCGACGGTTCGTCGACAATCAGGATCTTGGCTTCCGCCGCCAGCCACTTGGCCACGCTGACCTTTTGCTGGTTTCCGCCGGACAAATTGCCGACATTCTGCTCCAGCGAAGGCGTGCGGACTTCGAGCTTCCGGATATAGGGTTCGGTTTGCTTGCGAACATGCCCCTTCGTCAGAAACCCTCCGAGCTTCGCCAATCTCCGCCAGATCGGAATGCCTACATTCTCCAGGACCGAATGGATAAGGATAAGGCCCTCGCCCTTCCGGTCTTCGCTGACGTAGCCGATCCGATATCGCCCGACCGCATCCGCCACGCTGCGGATGTCGGCGCGTCGTCCGTCGACCATTACATCGCCCGCGGTAACTTCGAATTTTCCGAGAATGGCCTTCGCCAATTCGCTGCGTCCCGCGCCGACAAGTCCGTAAACGCCGACGATCTCGCCCTTGTGGATGGACAGATCGATGTTCGAGTGCCCGATCCCGGTCGACACGCCGGACAGTTCCAGAACGGGCCGGTCGCCGGTTCGGTCGCGCGCCGACCAATCGGGGATCATCTCGCTGCGACCGATCATCAGGCGAACGATGTCTTGTCGCCCGAGCCCCTCCAGAGGGCGGCTTTCGCATGCATTGCGCCCATCCCGAAGCACGGTAACGGAATCGCAGATTTCCTGAACCTCTTCCAGCTTGTGACTGACGAATACCAGGCTGACCCCGTCGTCGCGCAGTCGCCGCAAGATCCCGAAAAGCGTGTCTGTCTCATGAGGCGTGAGCGAAGCCGTCGGCTCGTCGAGCATCAAGATTTGCGAATTCAGCGACAGGGCCTTGGCGATCTCGACTAGCTGCATCCTGGCGACGCTCAGCCGTTCAACCGGCGTGGCGGGATCGGCATCGATTTCGAGCATGTCCAGCCATCGCCGGGCGTCCCGGTAAAGCTTCGGATAGTCGATCCGGCGCAGCGGCTGGTCGGCCATGAGCTCGAGGAATATATTCTCCGCGACGGAAAACCGCGGGATCAGGTTCCGTTCCTGATGGACCACGCCGATGCCTTTCGCGATGGCGTCGTGGGTGTTTTGAGGCTCGTACGCCGCGCCCGCCAGCGTCATGGATCCCGCATCGGGCCGATAAACGCCTGTCATCACTTTGATCAGCGTCGATTTGCCGGCGCCGTTCTCGCCCAGGAGCGCGTGGATGGATCCTTGCGTCAAAGTCAGCGACACGTCTTCGAGCGCGGTTACGCCGGGAAACGTCTTGAGAACGCCTTGCGCGTTGAAAACGCCTCTCATCTGGCCCCCGCAGCGGATTTGCGATGCGCGCGCACTTCCCGCAGCCGGTTTACGCCCACCGCCCAGAGAATTAGGCCGCCCAGAACGACCTGCACCAGGAACGGGTCGATGCTGAACAGAACAAGCACCTGGGTGATGATTGCGACGATGGCTACGCCCAGGAAAGTCCCCGCCACGCTTACATGGCCGCCCGTCAGAATGGCGCCGCCAATCACCGGGGCGGCAAAGGACAGTATCAGCCAGTCGTCGCCGATCGTAGGCTGGCCGATCTGCAGCCGGCCCACCAGCATTATCCCGGCCAGGGCCGCGAGAAGGCCGGAGACCGCATGCGCCACGATGACGATGAACGGCACCGATATGCCCGACAATTCCGCCGCGTGCTCGTTGCCGCCGACCGCCAGGATCGCGCGGCCCAGAGGCAATCTGAACAGCAGATTCCACAGCAGGAACGCAGCCAAAATCACGGGAATGACAAGCCACGGAAGCGGATGCAGAAACGTCTCGTTGCCTAGCGCTTTTACCGTTTCGGGAATTTCGTAGAACGGCTGCGCCTCGGTGATGCCCAGGTTGATTCCCTTGAAAACCGAAAGGGTCGCCAATGTGATGACGAATGCCGAAATTCCAGTATATGCGCACAGGACTCCGTTGGCTATGCCGGCCAAGAAGCCGATTCCAAGCGCCAGCGCGGCGGCGATCGGCCAGGGAACGCCCCAGACCTCCATTATGCCGCCAAAGGAAATCGCCGCCAGCCCGCCTACGGCTCCGACCGAAAGATTCATCTGGCCAATGGCGATGATGATCATCTGAGAGAATGCGATTATCGCATTGACCGAGATTGCCAGCAGGAGAATTTGTATGTTGAACGGAGATAGGAACGACGGGTTGAAAAGGCTTACGATAACGATTGCGGCAATCGTCACGAGAAACGGTCCGAACCAGTCCGATTGCCAGAGCTTCTGGCTCATACGAGCTTCCTCCGCTGGAGGTAGCGGCGCCGCGCAAGGTCAATTAGCACGGCGGTCAGCAGCAAAAGACCGAGATAGGTTTGGATCCAGAAGGCGCCGACTTGCATCAGCAAGAGACCGGAGGTCAGCATGGTCACAAGAAAGGATCCCAGGAGCGTGCCCAGCACCGAAACCCGCCCGCCCGTTAGGAGAGTCCCGCCGAGAACCGGTCCCAGGAACGCCGGCAGCAACCAGTCCTGGCCAAGCTGCCCGGCCATCGACGGGATGGCCGCGCCGGTTCGCGCCACCAGCATCATTCCGGCTATGCCGGCCAAAACGCCCGAAAGCATATGGCAAAGCGTGATGGTCCGGTTTACGCGAATGCCCGACAATTCGGCGGCCTGTGGATTGGCTCCGGCGGCCAGCATCTCGCGCCCGAGCGAAGTCAAGCGGAACAGGCCGGATAGCAGAACCGCGACGCCTATCGTAACCAGCAGCAACGGGGAGACGACGCCCTGGATTTTCATGCGTCCGAAGCCGGCGAATTCCGGCGAGATTTCACGGTAGGAGTCCGCCTGCGTGAGAAAGATCATCACGCCGAAAAATATGCTCATCGTTGCGAGCGTAATGATAAAGCTGTGCAGGCCGGACTGAACGATGACTATGCCGTTGATCGCCCCGAGCGCGGCTCCCATCGCAAGCCCGCCGAAAACGGCCGGCACCCAGGGCAGGCCGAAGGCCTGCATCAGCCAGCCTCCGAACATCGCGGAGGACACGCCGATCGCTCCGACCGACAAATTCAATCCGCCGGTCAGGATCACGACCATCATGGAAAAGCCGATCATGATATTGACCGCGCTCGTCCGCCCGAGCGCGTATAGGCTGAACTTCGATAGGAACGCGGGGGATAGAGTCGAGAAAATGATGGCGAATATCACCACCAGCACGATCAACCCGAACTCATTGCTCAGAAAGAAACGAAGTAGAGCGACGGTTCTGAATTGCTCGCTTTGGGTGTCTCCGATGTCCGATGCGCTGTCGCGCGAGCTTGCTATCATCGTTCGAAGTGCGTCTCGGAATGGAGGATGCTGGGCGAGGCCGAGTCAGGCCCCGCCCGTGTGCTACCTCAGCAGTCGAGATATGTCGATTCGAATTTCTCGAAGAGGACCGTCGTGATCGCCTGCATCGAGGCCACGTAGTTGTCGACATCGTCAACGCCGGCAAACACGGTTCCGCTATCGATGAACTTGTCCGTCAACGCGTTCGACTTGAAGGGCGCGTCGGCCTTGACAGCGCAGCCGGAGAGCAGCTTGTCGGCCACGAAAGACCCGATATAGCCTTGGCCATAGGGGTTCTGCAGCATGGTGCCGTGCACAAAGCCGTCCTTGATCGCCTGGATTACCACCTCGTCATGGTCGATGCCGACCATGACAATGCGCTTGTCGCCGATCTTGCGCAGCGCGTTGGCGGCTACGACTGCCGGAACCCAAGCGGTCGTGATGATCCCGTCGACTTGGTCCGCATGGGCTGCGAGATACGCGTTGATCTTCTCTTCAGCTGGCTCGGGCGCGTCGATATCGGCGATAACCTGAATGACTTCGGCGCCGCCTTCAGCGGCCGCCATTTCGACCGCGTCGATCCTGAGCTGCGTGTTCGGATCAACGAGAAATCCGGTGAAATGCGCGATTTTGGCGCCGGACCCAAGCACTTTCAGCAGCTCCTTGGTTCCCAGATAGGCCGAGTTTCCTGTATCCGTGCCCATGCAGAACATCGCTTGCGACGGGTCCTTCAGGCAGCCGGCGAGCGCTACGACCGGGGCGCCGGTATCGGCCAATTCGTTTGCGATGGCGACGGTGCCGACCGGGTCTCCGGGAAAGACGAGGAATGCGTTGTACCCCTGGGTTATCAGCGATTCCAGCATCTGGTTTTGAAGGCCCAGCTCCCACTTCTGCGGGACTCTGTAGTCGGCCGAGCCAAGGTCGAAGTCCCTGGCCGCATCCATGCCGGCCTGCTCCCACGCGGCGAAATACGGGTGCGGCCCACCCGGAACCAAAGCGACTCTCGTGCTTTGATCCGCAAGCGCAAAACTAGGCAATATCGCAATTGCAAGCCCTGCGGAAATCAGTCGTTGAGCTGTGTTCATGTTTATCTCCGGTTTGTTGATTGAATTTTATCGCTCGATGATCTGCCTTCACAATTTTTATGTGGCATGAAAATACACTGACATGGTAGTATGTCAATGAAAAACCGCAGCTGCCGGCAAGCAGGACGCATGAAACGCCTGCCGGCGGAAATTCGCCGCCTCGAATCGCCGGCGGCTGACCCGTGTCGAGGCGGCCTTGGCCATCGCCGCGGAGAAGGAGGAGGCTTGGAGTGCGACAAACGTGGCGATGGTTTGGACCGAAGGATCAAGTAAGCGTCGACGACATGCTGCAGGCGGGAGTCGAGGGCGTTGTAACCGCACTCCACCACGTTTCCGCCGGAGCGGTCTGGACTCCGGAGGATATCGCGGCAAGGCAGCGCGACCTCGCCGCGATGAAGGACGGCTCGCCGAGCGGGCTAGAGTGGGAGGTGGTGGAAAGCCTGCCCGTCTCCGAGGCTATCAAGAAGCAAAGAGGCGACTGGCGCGCTCACATTGCCAACTACAAGTCGAGCCTGCGCAATTTGGCCGCAGCCGGATTGGAAACGATCTGCTACAACTTCATGCCGGTACTTGACTGGACCCGCACCGACCTTGCGTATCGCCTGCCGAACGGCGCGACCTGCATGCGCTTCGACATCGTCGATTTTGCCGTTTTCGACATTCACATTCTCGAACGCGGGGGCGCAACAGAGGATTTTCCCGCCGAGATCTCAGCCGAGGCGGCGCGCCGATTCGCCGCGATGGGCGACGCGCAGACATCGGCGCTGCGGCGAAACATTGTCGCCGGGCTGCCCGGCGCGGCGGAGAGCTTCACTCTGGAAGACGTACGAGGGCATCTGGCGGAGTATGACGGAATATCGGCGGAGCGCCTGCGCGGGAACTTCATAGACTTCCTGGAGCAGACCGCTCCGCTGGCCGAGGAACTGGGCCTTCGAATGTGCTGCCACCCCGATGATCCGCCTTTCGACCTTCTAGGCCTGCCAAGGGTGATGTCGACCGAGGCCGACTATTCGGCAATGATGCGGGCGGTGGATTCGCCGGCCAACGGCATCACGCTCTGTTCCGGCTCACTGGGAGCGCGGCCCGACAACGACTTGCCGGGGATGATGGATCGGCTCGGGGACCGGGTTCATTTCCTGCATTTGCGCAACGTCCGCCGGGAAACTCGGGGAATTTGCGGTTCATTCTACGAGGCGGAGCATCTTGGTGGCGACACGGACATGGTGGCGCTGGTCGGCGCGGCGCTGGCGGAGGAGGCGCGGCGCCGCCGGACCGGCCGGAGGGATATCTCGATTCCGTTCCGCCCGGACCACGGTCAGGACATCCTTGACGATCTCGGGCGGAGCGCGCAGCCGGGCTATCCGGCCATAGGACGGCTCAAAGGGCTGGCGGAACTGCGCGGTATCATCGCCGCCTTGACCGGCGCCGGCGCCGCATGAGCATCCGTCGGCTTTCCTGCTCCGAAGACGTTGCCGCCGGAGTTGCAAAGCCCGGCTACGATCCCGTTCGGCACGGCGTCGGCATCGCGCATCTAGGCATCGGCGCGTTTCACAGGGCTCATCAGGCGGTCTATACGGATTCGGCTATCGCAGCCGAAGGGGGAAACTGGCGAATCATCGGCATCAGCCTGAGAGGGACCTCCGCCGCTGCCGCTTTCAACCCTCAAAACGGCCTGTATTCCCTGATCGAACGAGGCGAAGAGGGCGTCGGAGCGCGATTGATCGGCAGCATCGCCCATGTCGTCGCAGCAACGCGCGAACCGGCGGCGGCTCTCGGCGCCCTCCGCGATCCCGCCATCCGCATAGTCAGCCTAACCGTAACCGAGAAGGCCTACGGGATCGACCTGGCCTCCGGCCTGATCGACCCGACTCACCCGGCCGTGGCGGCCGATCTGAAAACGCCCCGGACGCCTGCCGGCGTGCTTGGACTGATTGTCGAGAGCCTGCGACGGCGCAGGGACGACGGAATAGAACCGTTCACCGTGCTTTGCTGCGACAACCTGCCCCGGAATGGAATGTTGGTACGATCCGGCGTGGTGGAATTCGCCCGTCGCGCCGCCCCCGACCTTGCGGACTGGATTGCCGGAAACGTTGCCTTTCCGAACACCATGGTCGACCGAATCACTCCTGCGCCGACGGCGAGAACTCTCGATGAGGCCAGGCGCCTGACGGGCGTTGAAGATCTTGCGGCCGTCGAGACCGAACCCTTTAGTCAATGGGTGATCGAGGACGCGTTTCCCGCCGGTCGCCCGGCATGGGAAGCGGGCGGCGCGCTGTTCGCAGCCGATGTTGCGCCATTCGAGAAGATGAAGTTGCGGATGCTAAACGGCGCCCATTCGATGCTTGCGTACGCTGGGTTCCTGAGCGGCCACGCCCTGGTTCGGGACGTGATGGAAGACCGTGTGCTCGCCCGCTTGGTTGCAAGGCACATCTCGGCTGCCGCCGCCACCCTTGCCCCGCTGCCGGGTATCGACTTCGCTCAGTACGGCGCCGAACTGGAGGCGCGCTTTCGCAACCCATATATCGCCCACGAAACCTATCAGATCGCCATGGACGGTACGTTAAAGCTGCCCCAGAGATTGCTGCAGCCAGCCGAGGAGGCGCTTCGAGCGGACCAGGATCCGGGACCCTTCGCCTTCGCCGTGGCCGCTTGGATGCGCTACTGCTGCGGCAAGACCGACAAGGGCGAAGCCTATGCGCTGCGAGACCCGCGCGAGGCCGAAATCTGGTCCGCGCTTGAAGGCGCCCGCGAGGGCGTCGACATTTCCGATCGCCTGCACGCCATGCCGAATTTGATAGGTCCCGCGCTGTCGAGGAATCCGCGTTGGCGAAATGAGGTCGCCTCGGCGCTCGACGCCATGCTCAGGCTGGGAGTATCGACCGCGGCTGGCGCCGCGTTCGATGCCTGACGGCCGTTCTCGCCTCCCAATCCTCGACCGTTCGAATTCCGCTTTTGGAAAACTGCGCCGCGACCTCGGATCAGGTCGCGTGAATCCCGGGCTTCCGACGACGGGCGGGCCGAGCGGCTTAGGGCAGACTGGAGTTCCTAGGCCCGGCAGCAACGATTGGGGTCATACAGCAGGAAAAAAAGCCAATCCTGCAAAAGCGCGGGGAATCGCCAAAATCCCGCGCTTCTGCACAGACATCAACACCCCTCGGTTCCGGCAACCAACAACCTGGCGGAGCGCCTTCTGCGGCTGTACAAGGTCCAGCAGAAGATTTCCGGCTGCTACCGAAGCGTGGCCGGCGCGGTGGCCCAGGCGAACCTGAGGACGATGCTGGAGACGGCGCGCATGCAGGGCTGGAACGTATTGGAGACGATAGAGGCAGGCCCGGCGGCAGCGTCGACCAAGCTGAAGACGTCGTAGCCGGGCGCCTCCGGCTTCACGCCCCCCCGAATTCCGCCCAAATGATGCCGAACGGTCGCACGACGGTCGAATCCTGACTTGAAAATCCAAGCCCCACCGGAAAAAAGATGGAAATTGGAACGTGACTAGTTACAATTGACGTTGCTTTGTCGTTGAATAAGCACGTGTTTTCTCCTCCCATTATCTGAGACGCCGCCAAAGCGTCACGCGACCGCCGCGAGACCGTTCTTGGCCACAAGTGTCAGCAACTTGAGCGAGGCGCCGCGCGGGCGCTTCTCGCCGCGCTCCCACTGGCTCACCAGGCCGGTCGTCACGTTGAGGTAGCGCGCGAACACCGCCTGGCTCGCATGCTCGCGCAAACGGAGCGCCTGGATGTCCTCGGGCGTCATGTCTTCGACCGGCGTCAGGCACATCTCGTCGAACTTGCGCATCGTGCGTTTCGACATCACGCCAGCCTCCGCCAGTCCGAGCGCGGCTTCGTGCACCGACGCCAGCACCTCGCTCCCATATTGCTTGGTCATCGCATTCCACCTCGATTATCGCTCCAGTCACCTGCGCGGCCGCAAGACCCGCCCCGTCCAGCCCCAGATACTCGTTTGCCTGCGACCGCAGCCCCGTGAGTTCCTTGCGCCGGAGGTTATCCCGGTCGCTCTTCGCAAACCCGTGCACGAAAACGCCAGTTCGCCCGGCGGAACAGCACGACAACGCGGAACCCACCGGACCGGCCGCCGCCCTTGCGGGCGATGCGCTGCTTGATGACACCGCCGCCGAGGTCGGCATCGATCAGCCCCTCCCCGGCGCGCCGGATCGCGTCGCACAACGCCGCATCCTCCAGCCCCTTGCGGTCGGAGAAACGGGCGAACGCCTTAGTCTTGAACGTCTGCAACCCGCCCCTCGCGCGCATCCGCATTCATAGCTCCTTTTATGATACTCGGTGCGGCTTTTCAACTCGCGCCGCGCTCTTGCTTGCTGCGCAGCCGTCATGCCGCCGTCTCCTTCGGCGCGATCCTCGCCTGCAGGAGCATCCATGTCTTCTGTCAAGCCGGGATTCAGCCTTTTTGGGCGGTTTCCGCGGCCCAGACGGGCACCGGGGGGGGTCCCGCCGTCCGGTCCTCCCACATGCGACCGTCGCGCAGCAGGGCGTTCGCGGTCACGATCAACTTCCTCATGATCGCGGTCACGGCGACTTTGTGGGGCTTGCCCCTTTCCGTAAGTCGCTTGTACATGTCCTTCATGTCCGGATTGAACCGGGTTGCCGCCATAGCCGCCATGAAAAGTACGTCTCTTGGCCTGCGTCGTCCGCCGGCGACGTGGCGCCCGCCCTTCAGGGTCCCGCTGTCGCGGGCGAAGGGCGCCACGCCGATCAGGGCGGCGGCCTGGCGGTTGCCGATCGCGCCGAGCTCGCCCATCCAGGCGATCAGGGACGCCGCCGTGACGGGACCGATGCCCGGCACGGAGGTCAGGATCCCGCAGCTCTCCTCAAAATCGTCCGAGCCGGCGACCAGGTCCTCGATCCGCCGGTCGAACTCGCGGACGCCGGCGTCAAGCTCCGAGAGGACCTTCGGGACGGGCCCGTTCCGGCAGAGGGTCGCCGACCTCGCCGTAGGCCGCCTTCAGCTGCGCGCGCTGGTCGACAAGGGCCTCCCGAAGCACCAGCATGTCGCGGAGCCGGTCGATGGTCGCGTCGGCAGGCGCGGTGGCCGGCATGGCCGGGGACGCGGCCCCGAAGGCGGCCAGGATCCTGGCGTCGACCCTGTCGGTCTTCGCCAGCTCGCCACCGGCCTTCGCGAAGTCCCGGGACTGGCGGGGGTTGACCACGCAAGCCGCGAAGCCGCGGTCATG
>MKWU01004398.1_pt1 | contig 16746 bp, 23 predicted proteins | sample 809101 | NCBI WGS metagenome assembly MKWU01 (sample SAMN05860141, study PRJNA318959) | sponge metagenome | host: Aplysina aerophoba | place: Slovenia: Piran, Adriatic Sea, Gulf of Piran | collected 2013-05-07 | reverse complement strand
ACCCTGGATGACCGGACGTTGACGATCATCCCGGTCCGGCAGTGGCATCAACCGGAAACCCCACAGGCGATGTCAACCATGTGTCCGGTTTCGTTTGTAAACCATGTCCGGCTTGCACAGGTGGGGTAGAGCCAAACGCACAGAAGTCACGGACAACGAACACAATACGAATGCGGACTCTGACGGATTCTTTCTTTAAGTCTTGCGGCACCAGTTGCATGCTCTACCGTCCCTCATTCCGCCTTACAAACGAGGGAAATCAGACGTAAAGCTTGAATAAATGACTGGTTAGCACCTGGACTTTTGATCACATGCGCGCACTGACCTTACGTTCCGGCTTGGAATATTGCGAGCAGTACCCCAACCCGGCGGCGGGCGGCGGAGAAGTTGTCGTGCAGGTCATCCAGGCGGGAATCTGCGCCACGGATCTGCAATTAGTCCAAGGCTACATGGGCTTTCAGGGCGTACCGGGCCATGAATTCGTTGGGATCGTCCATGATGCCCCACACAAGCCGGACCTCGCGGGAAAGCGGGTCGTCGGTGAAATCAACGCGGCCTGCCGGAACTGTCCGGTCTGTCAAGCCGGACGCTTCACGCATTGCCCGCATCGAACGACCCTGGGCATCGATCGCCGGGACGGCGCCTTTGCCGACTTTCTCACCCTGCCTGCGGAAAATCTCCATCCCCTGCCCGATGAAATCACCAACGATCAAGCCGTGTTTGCGGAACCCCTGGCTGCGGCCTGTCAAATTCTCGAACAGGTTCCAATCGACGCAACGGACCGGGTCCTGGTCATCGGCGATGGGAAACTGGGGTTGTTGTGCGCTCAAGTCCTGCATCGCACCCGATGCCGCTTAACGGTCCTGGGACGCCATCAGGAAAAATTGCAGATCCTGGCCGCTCGCGGCATTCACACGAGTCTGAATCCTGCCTCGCTTTCTCCAGGTTTCGATATCGTGGTTGAGGCAACCGGCACAGCCGATGGATTTGCCTTGGCCGGCGAATACGTACGACCCAGGGGAACCATCGTGCTCAAATCAACCTACCATGGGCCGACCGCCGTGGACATGACCTCGCTCGTCGTGCATGAAATCACCGTGGTGTGGTGGGCTCACGGTGCGGTCCGTTCCCGCCAGCGATTGCGCTACTTCGGGAACACGCCATCGACGTGCAATCGCTCATCCACAAGCGCTTTCCGATTGACCGGGGGGCCGACGCCTTTGCCTGCGCGGCAACCAAAGGCGTATTGAAAGTGATTGTCGAAATGACCTAGAAGAAGTGTTGCAAACGGCGTTTTCTTAACAACGGCCTCTTTGCCAACCTACAATCCTATGTTAGGATTTCACTTTGCGACGGGCTGGCGTAGCTCAATGGCAGAGCAGCGGTTTTGTAAACCGCTGGTTGGAGGTTCGATTCCTCTCGCCAGCTCCACCATTTGAAAATTTGTGCTTATTTTCAATAAGTTATATATATGGTAAAAATATAACCCCACATCAAACCCCTCTCACTTTTTGGCTTGGCACGACACCCATGACCAGGTCCAATTCTGAGGGGGCTTTTATACTGAACTCAACCAAACCGTTCTTTTTGGGTGTAGAGACGGAAATAGTCGTGCAGAATGAAACGACAATTCGTACGCTTCCCCATCAAGGAGACAGTGCAACAGTAGCGTTTTCGGCGTTTGGGGTCATGCACACGGCAGGTGGACGCCCCCTAAGGCATCACGCATGAAGTCTACTGACCCGACCTGGTTGGGTTGGGCTGCGCTGGCCCCACCGAGGGGTGACGCCTCCGCTGGGGGGACGCGTCGTTTCACCCGACGCTTCTGATTGAGCCGCCACGCGCAGGAGATTCGATACACGCGCGTGTGGTGCCAGGTATCCCGCAGCCGCTGCTCCAGAATCACCTGCCCGGAGTCGGCACGCTCGGCAGCCAGTGTGTCGGGGGCACTATCAGGACCGTGCGCCACGATCCAGCCGAGACTGTCCAGCCAGTCAAGCGCGGCGGCCTCAACCACAGAGTCGGTGATTCTGGTCACGGCGCCCCCACCGGTGTTTCCCACAGCAGGCGTAGCGGCACCGCATAAAGTTTGTCGTCATAGCGCACACAGGTCTCTCCGTCGTACACCACCGCACCTCCGGCGAACCGGCGGCCCGTTGCGGCTTTCAACTTGCGCAAGCCGCGCAAGTCCGCCTGGGTCACAGTCGCCCCTGCCTTCACCTCCATTCCCGCCACGGCCTGCGTCCCGCGCTCAATGACGACGTCCACTTCCATCTTGTCCCTGTCACGATAGTGGAAGAACGTGAAGGATTCCTCGTGCCAACTTGCCTGGCGTCGCAACTCCTGGAACACGAACGTTTCCAGAAGCTGACCCAGCAACGTGCGGTCGGCGGCGAGCGCGGCAGCATCCACCCCGAGCAGCGCACACGCCAAGCCCGTATCGCCGATATGGAGCTTCGGCGTCTTGACGAGGCGGCTCAGACGATTGCTGTGCCACGGCGAGAGGCGCTCCAACAGGAAGACCCGCTCAAGCAGCGCGACATAGTCCTGGACGGTAGGCCGGCTGAGTTGGAACGGCGCGGCCAAATCGCTTACGTTGAGCAGATGCGCCGTTTGCGCAGCTGCCAGGGCGAGCAGCCTCGGGAGCGCCTCCAGCGTGCTGATGCGGGCCAAGTTCCGCACGTCCCGCTGTATCTGCGCGTCGAGGTAGTTGCGGTACCAGTTGGCGCGCCGACGGCCGGGTGGCCTGGCGAGGGCGGCTGGATACCCGCCGGCGACGATGCGATCGCACAACGGCGTGCCCAACCGTTCAGTCCGCTGGATCTTGAACCCGCTGCCGAACAACGCGTCAAGGAAACCGGAGGACTGACGAACGTTCACAACCGGAGGCGACTGGCCGGCGATTTCATCCTGCGCTAGCGGATGCAACCGAACCACTTCCAGACGACCGGCCAGCGAATCCTGGATCGTTGGGACCCGCAGCACGTTGGTTGAGCCCGTCAACACGAAACGGCCCGGCACGCGCTGACGATCGACTTCCATCTTCAAGGCGGTAAAGAGTGCAGGGACCCGCTGTATCTCGTCCAGGATGACCCGTTCGGGCAGCCCGGCAACAAAGCCCATCGGATCGGCTTCAGCCCCATCGCGCGCGACATCATCATCGAAGCTGATGTAGGTGTAGTCTCGAGTGTGGGCGGTCAATACATTCGGCGGATGACCACCCCGGTTCAAGCGATCCCCAATTCCGGTCAGATGCTGCGGAGCACAGACCATGTGGGCGAGCGTGGTCTTGCCGCACTGGCGCGGCCCCTGGATCAGGACGACCGGGGAATCCTCCAACGCCTCGATGAGCCGCCGTTCGATATAACGCGGATAAAACGCAAGATCAGACATCGGCTGATTGTAATGTTTAAGATCGGCTGATTGCAATCTTAATGTTCGGCTATTTGAAATGGTTAATGCCGGCTTATTGAAAGGAAAGACCACGAGTCCGGTTGTTCTGCCCGACCTCCGATACCCCTGAGACAACTCTGCTAAATCGACAATCCTTGGGTCACGGCCATGTACCTGATCGCTTCCCGTTTCTCCTGCCTCCCTAAAGTTTTTTTCGAGCAAGTCCTTCAGCGCCCGGTTCTCCAACGCCAGATCCGCGTCCATCCGCTTGAGCTTCCCCAGTTCCACTTCCGTCTCTCTCAGGCGGTCCAACTCTGGGGCACTCAGGCCCCCGTACTTCGCCTTCCAGTTGTAAGTTGTAGAATGTGGCCTCGCTGGTCCCGTGTGTGCGGCAAAACTCCTTCACCCCATGCCTCGCATCCTCCTCCTGCAAAAATGAGTCCTGAGCCAACCGGAAAAATAACTTGAACGATACACCCCGGATACTCTGGTATGCCCTTGGAACACCAGGGATTTATCCTGATTAAAAGGGCGAAATAATAAGGACGACATCCCCCGCCTAGTTTGTCACCCTCCGCGCATCACAAAGGAGGTGATGCCAATGTCTACAGATCAAGAAGTGCTTCTCACCCGCCGTGAAGTCGAGCGACTGTGTCGGCTCGGCCGCAGTACCCTGTACCGAAAAATGCGCGACGGCACTTCTCCGGTGCCGTTGAAAGTCTCCGAGCGTGCCGTACGATGGCGCGACAGTGACATTCGCGCCTACGTCGATTCGCGTCCGCGCTCGTATGGCGAGACGGCAAAATGAGAAGACGAAGAGGCCCGCCGTGTGAGCGGGCCTTTTTGTAGGCCGGTGTCGGAGATGCGCCGACACGTGACGCGCCTATCATGCACGACCTGGCCGTGCAACGCGCCGTGCTCAAGCGGCTGGATCACTATGACGAAGTCATTTGGGATAAACACATTAACATCCCGGAGCAATACGAAAAGCCGGACGCTCTCCTGCACTCCCCGAAGCACTACTGGGTGGCCTTGGAATATGAACGCTGGCGGAAAGAAGATAAGCGCATCTATCTGTCCTTCATGAATCACGCGCGGGCGCTCATCAAGCGACACTACAGCGGCGTGTACTATCTGTTCGACCGCGAATCCGACCTCGTGTTCTACCAGACGCTCTTCGCGGCCCAGGCATGGCCCGAGTACACCTACCATCGCCAGACCGGCAACATCACACCGACCGGCACCCATTTCCAGCCAGATGCCATCGAGTGCTTACGCGACTGTTTTCTCTTCATTCACGAGCCCCACAGCCACACACTGGATTCCCCTTAGAAAGAGGGATTTATCCATATGACGCGACAAGAGGAACGGCATGGAACAGCGAAAGAAAACGGTTGACAGCATCGTCGAACTCCCATGCCCAGACCCACTTGGCGGAGGCGTGCCGGGGCAGTACTGCCGATCGCGGCGAGCAACGGAACGGCGCGGGAGAACACGCAATGTCCGTCAACTGACATGGATAATTCCCCAACGAAAGACAAGGGAAAAGACGCTGGATCCCCGATCAGGTCGGGGATGACAGAAGGAAAGACAGGGATAACAGATCCGATCGGCCTTTTCTGTCGTCAGGCCCGTTTTTATTATGAAACCGTTACGTTCATTTCGATGCGTTCGAGTGGATTGTCGCGGCCGTCGCGCTTGGCGGCGACGACGCGATCAACGAGGTCCAGCCCGCTGACGACTTCTCCGAATGCCGTATATTGACCGTCGAGAAACGGCGAATCGGCCACGCACACAAAAAATTGCGACCCTGCGCTGTCCGGGTCCTGAGCCCGAGCCATTGAAAGCACGCCCCGTTTGTGTTGCCTATCGTTGAACTCAGCCTTGATATGATACCCTGGTCCGCCCATCCCATGGTTGGAGCGATCGGGATTCTTGCTGTTCGGGTCGCCGCCTTGGATCATGAAGCCGGGAATGACTCGATGAAACGTGGTCCCATCGTAAAATTTTTGCCCCGCGAGTTTGCAGAAATTTGCGGCATGATTCGGAGCCACGTCCGGATAAAATTTCAGGACAATATCTCCCCAGGATTCGCCCTGAGACGACACGGCAATGGTGGCTCGGGTATCGATAGTAACCTCGTTCATCTCTGACATATGTCCTCCTTTCAAAAATAAGGCCGGGGCATCGTGGTATGCATGCCCAGTTGTTCACTGATATTGACCCAATGGTTGCCGGCATCCTGACTGCGAAAGGCGCCTGCGTTGGTCCCCGCATAAAACTCACCCTCCGAAGAGGCCATCAAGACCTGAATCGATAATTCGGTCAACCCGTTATTCACCGGCACCCATTCGGAGTTTTGCAGATTATTCTTGAAGATTCCTCGCCCCGTGGCAACGTACAATGCCGCCCTCGTGACCACTATGCCGCGAATCGAATCATTCGGCAGCGAACGGCCGATCGGCTGCCACGTCTCTCCTGTATCCTTACTGCGATACACACCGCCATCCTGGGTCCCCACGTACAGATGTTGTTGAGGGCTTACCGTCGTCACGCGAATAAACGTATGCGTCAGATGTTCCTTGGGATCCACAAGAGGATCACCCACTCTTTGCCATCGCACCGTGCCGTGTTTGGTCGCGTCGATCTGATACAGTCCCTTACCCGCGGTGCCGGCGAATAATCGAGACGTGCTCGTCATCGCCAGGCTTGCAATGAGCGTTTGCTCGAGACCGGGTGCCACTGCAGACCACTCCTGAGCGGCTTCGCCCCACTGATAGACGCCCTTCCCCGTGCCCGCATAAATCGTCCCGTGATGAGCCAGGAGGGATTTGACTTCCACCAGTCTCAAGCCGGCTTTGATCGATTCCCAGGTTTTTCCATTCCCCGTTGTCCGAAAGACACCGCCGCGTACCGTCCCGGCGTACACCGTCCCGTTTGCATCCGCACTCAAGCAGAGAATAAAGCGATCCCCCAAGCCGTCGTTGATCGACTGCCACGTCTCGCCGTAGTCGTCGCTGAAAAACACCCCGAACCCGAACGAACCGGCATAGAGCACTCCCCCGCCCGTCGTTGCCAAGGCTTGGATACTCGGCGGGACGCCGCCGTCGCGTTGAAATGGATTGGGATGCCCCCGATCTTCAGCGAAACAGGGAACGCCTCCCCACGCGATGATAAGGACGAGCACGGGCAGGACGCGGCGTGTCACGTCCACCGTCACGAGGCGACCCGGAACCGGTACGTTGGCTTATGACACACGATCGCCCGCCGTTCCGGTTGGCAAGGACGACTCGTCTTCCGGGTCCCCTTCGTCTTCCTCTTCAGGTTTGGGAGGGGTCCGTCCGAAGATCTTGGCCCCCCACACGCCGATTTCATACAACACAATGAGTGGAATGGCCATGAGGAGCATCGTAAACAGGGTCGCATCGGGGGTGATGACCGCCGACACGATCAGCGCCAACATGGCGGCATGCCGGCGGTATTGCGCCAGAAGCGTGTGAGAGACCAACCCCGCTCGCGCCAAGAGAGACAGCGCCAACGGAATTTCAAACGCAAAGCCGAACGCCATCAAAAACTTCACGTTGAAATCCACGTAGGTGCCGACGGCCAATTCGGGTTTGAGTTCCCGCTCCAACCCGAATGACACGAAAAAATCAATCACCAGCGGGAGGATGACCAAATTGCAAAAGATGAGACCTAACACGAAGAATCCGGTCGCGAGCAGAAACAGGGGAATGCCCCAGCCTTGTTCGCCGGGCAATAAGGCCGGTTGAACGAATTTCCAAAATTGATAAAGAATGACCGGCAGGCTGACCACGATGCCGGCCAAAAACGAAATCTTGATCGACGCGAACAAGGCTTCCGCCGGGCCATAGAACAACAAATCATCGGCAAAGGGCCGCTTGAACCATTCAATCAGGTCGGGCGAAATCGAAAACATCGCGATAAACGCGACCATGATCGTCGCTCCGACGATAATCAGCCGGCGTTTGACGTCACGGATATGGCGAGTCAACGGATGGGCGAGTGTGGCCATGGTCTGATGCGGGACAATGAACCGGGAACCGCGAATGTCGTGTTACGAGGCTGCGGTTTTTTGTTGCTCGTTCCGGCATTCCCGGATGAGCCTTGCCATGTGGTCTTTCTTACCCAACTTTTCTTTCTGAATCTGTTTCTTGAGGACTTCTTCTTCAGGAGTCAGAATATGATTTCTCAGCAATTCCTGAAGTTGCTCGTCCAATTGATGATGCGTGTCCTGGAGTTCGCGAAAATCGGGGTTGGTGTTACGGAGGTGTTCGGCGATTTGGTCATCAGTCAGCATGAGGCCCCTCCTTTGTTAAAACGAACAGTCACAACGTGAATATCATGATTGAACATGTTCCGCCAATTGCCTATGCATAAGAATAGCATCCTCATCCGGGTTCGTATAGTAGGACCGTCGCCGGCCGTATGGCCGAAAGCCCAGGTTCAGATACAGCTTCTGCCCCAGATGGCTGCCGGCCCTGACTTCCAGGAGAGCCCGCGTCGCTCCTTGAGTCACCCCCTCCTCTGCCGCATGCCGGACCAGATGGCTGGCGATTCCCTGCCGCCGGCAATCCGGCCGCACGGCCAGGTTCATCAGGCGTAATTCGTCAAAGACCACCCAGTAACAGATATACCCCAGGAGTCGCTTTGCAGGAGGCATTTCGTCGTCGCAAAAGGCTCCCAGAAACCGGCTGAAAGGATTTCCCTGCAACTCCGCTGCGAACATCCTGCGCGTCCAGGGCGCCGAGAACGATTCCTGCTCAATGGCGAGGACGTCGTCCAAGTCCCGCGAGTGGAACGGGTGAACGTGAGCAGCGAGACGGGATGAGGTTCTGGTCATCATCGTCCGACAATCAAGGCGACACGCGCTGTCTTTTGAGGTCCCATTGGACTTCCGCTTCCGACCGTTGAACGTAATGCGGCGAGACGTGGGAGCCGGCGAATTTCCCGGCTCGAAACGCATCCAAACTCGCCAGCCCAACGTGGTAGGCGGACGGATTCATTGACTCCGCCGCCCCACCAATAGCCACATCACCCAACGTTTCTACGATCACGGGCTGATGACGCAACCAGCCTTCTCCAAACAGGACCGTGGGCCGGTGAATCGAATCCATCATGTCCCGAATCGTTCCGACCCGATCTTCCAGCAACCGAACCCGGTGTCCGTCTTTCCATTGAAACTGTGCCCAATAGACTTCATTCGTACGGGCAACCAGGATAGGACAGACGGGATGCACGGAGTTCCGGTAACTCCAGGCCATCGCTTCCAGGGTCGGCACGGTGACCAGGGGCAACCCCGTGACAGTTCGGAATCCTACCATAGTCGAAAGGCCTACGCGCAAACCCGTAAAAGACCCGGGGCCCGCGGACACGGCAAGGCCCTCAATGGCCGAAAACGGGCATGGCAGCGAAGCCAGAAGGTCTTGAATGGCAGGGATGAGGGAACTGGCGTGTGAAGTACAGTTTGCCTGACTCTTTTCAGCCAACAGGATTGTCCCATCCATCAGAGCCACACTTTGACAGCGCGTGGCGGTTTCAACGGCGAGCAGTTTCATTCCAGTTCCAACGTTTCATGACACCCTCGGGATGAGATACCAGTCTCACCGGAATTCGAACTCCTTTTCGGGCACCGGCACATTGGGCGAAAGCTCAGAAAACTCCAATGTGACAGATCCTGACGTCGTGTACTCTTTCACTGTAACCAAGAAAGGAAGCACCACCGGTTGCTCCTTCGACCCCACGTTGCGAAAATCCCCGGCCGTGAGCGTGACCAGCCTTTTCCCCTTCGCCGTGAGATACTCAACGGCTTGAATCAAAGCCGATGACCGGTCCACCCAGATATGTTGCAAGAAAGAGTCATTCCGGGCATTTCCGGGAGACAAGGAGATGGTATAGCGATAGGCTGTTTTCACAGCCCGAACTTCGCGAAACTGCTCTGCGGTCCATCGGAGTTTGCCAAGGACCACGTCGATGGCGCGCAAACTCAATTGAACCGGAATGCTCAGATCGCCGAGCCGGCGAAAATCCGGCACTCGTCCAACCACGGGGTACACGCGATCGGGTGTGCTCAAGGAATAGGAGCCTCCGCGCAGCAGAAAATCGAAAAGCGTTCCACCAAATCGTGTAAACCCTTTAATGCGGATCGCTTGCGGCCGTTGGTAAAGCAGTGTTCCGTGAACGCCGTACGAGAAAGGGGAAAACGATCCTTCGACGTCGGCCTGAAACAACCCCTTTAACGTGGTCACGTTCGCTTCACGTGCGCGAATGGTGGCCAGGACTTCCTGGGGAGTCAGCGATGGACCCGGCGCGACAGGTGGTGCGGCCGTCGGTGAAGGAGCACGACCGGCGCACGCGCCAAGACTGAGGACCAACACCCCGCCGACCACCCACAAGACAAGAGGGTACCTGTCATACGACACGTCCATGTCCCTCCAACCAATGGATGCTACGAAGCCGACGTCACCACGTGATCAAACACTTCACCGACTTCGCGCACCCCAAAGAGTTCAATCCCCGGGTTACTCAACTGCTTGGTGATGTTCCCTTGAGGCAAGATGCACCGTTGAAAGCCCAGTTTCATGGCTTCGCGAATGCGCAAATCGACTTGACTGACGGGTCGAATCTCTCCGCCCAAGCCGACTTCCCCAATGCAACACGTCTGCCCGTCGAGCGCATGATCGCGAAAACTGGAAACGATGGCTGCGACGATACCCACGTCGACCGCGGGCTCGTCGAGTCGAAGCCCGCCCACCACGTTGAGATACACGTCGTATCCGGACAGTTGTAACCCCAATCGTTTCTCCACCACGGCGAGCAACAACGCCACACGATTCAATTCTATACCGTTCGCCATGCGCTTGGGCATGGCATACCCCGTGGCCGTGACCAGGGCTTGCAATTCGACGAGAATCGGGCGGCTCCCCTCCAGGCTCGACACCACAACCGATCCCGTGCTGCTGGCGGGCCGTCCCGCCAGAAACAGTTCGGAAGGATTGGCCACCTCCTGCAACCCTTCATCGTTCATTTCAAACACGCCGATTTCGTTGGTCGCCCCGAACCGGTTCTTCACGGCCCGCAGAATACGATAGGCGTGACTCTTATCTCCTTCAAAATACAGGACGGTATCGACGATATGCTCAAGCAGTTTGGGGCCGGCAATCATGCCCTCCTTCGTCACGTGACCGATGAGGAAGACCGGCACGCCCGTGCGTTTGGCGTACCACATGAGTTGGCACGCCACTTCCTGCACCTGGCTGATCGTTCCGGGAGCGGACGTCACCTGGTCGGTGTGGACCGTCTGTACGGAATCCACCACCAGGGCCGTCGGCCCAAGGGTGGCTGCGACTTTCAGCACGCCTTCGAGAGAGGTTTCCGTCAAGATGTACAACGAGGAACTCAAAACGCCCAGACGATCCCCGCGCATTTTGATCTGTTGGGCGGATTCTTCACCCGTCACGTACAGGACCGGCGGATGGCGTTGCTCCAGCCCATGCAGGGTTTGAAGCAGCAAAGTGGTCTTTCCGATGCCGGGATCGCCGCCAACCAGCACGATCGATCCGGGGACGACGCCACCACCCAGGACACGATCGAGTTCGCTCAACCCGGTCGCAAAGCGAATCTCCTTGGTGACGGCCACTTCATTGATCGGCATGGCCGACTCCGTGTCGCCGGTCACTCTCTGCCCACGGAGCCGAACGGTCGTTTCCTCTTTCAGGGAATTCCACTGACCGCAATCCGGACAACGCCCGGCCCATCGCGGCGTTTGACCGCCACATTCCTGGCAGACGAAAATCGTGCGAGGTTTACCGGTCTTCATAAGGCGCCGGCAGAGTCGCAGGGTCGTCGAAGGTCATAATTGTTTCCGGACTTCTTTCCATGAGCTGACGATCTTTGCACGTCGCGGGTATTTCTTTTTTTCCCGGGGATCGGGAAAGATCACGGTCTTGACCCGGTTTTTCACCAACGTCTGAGCGAATGCCCACGTTCGTCCGATAGCGGCTTCCAGGTTGTCCCACCCGCCCTCTTTTAATTTTTCCATAAATGCCAACAAGGCCTTCGCGTCCTGGGGCACCATTCTCGTAATACCGACGGGAAATTCGTGCTGCCTCAACCATGCACGGGTCTCATGCAGAGCCGTGCCTTGATGTTCATGCAGATAGATCACGTTGTAATAAAATTCGGTCAATTTCGTCAGTGCGTGCGCGGCATTCTCCTGAGGTTTTCCCAAGGCCCCAAGACTTCCGACACCGGGCAGACCGGGCAACGAAATGGACGAGTCTTTTTGAAGCAGAACGGCAAAATCCACCAATAAAATCGGACGGCGGCGTTCCCAGGACGCCAGATTCCCGTTCCCTTCCACCGATTCGACACGCGGGCTGGATTCCACGGTGGCGACAACCTTGTGGTTGCCTCGCATGTGGGTCTTGAATTCCAAAAATGCCCGGCCGTCTCCCCCGGTGAGCGCCGTGCCGGCATGCTGACCCTGCACGGTAAAGGTAATGGTTTCTCCGCCCAATCCCTTGTTGCCCAACAGCCCTTGTTCAAACAACACGGCCTTCAACGTCACGTCGGTCCCCGGTCGAGCCAGAATGTCCTCGACAATCAGGTGCCCCGTGATTTTATCCTGTGCCGCGGTCGTACCAGAAAGGAAAAGGAAACCGATGAAGATCGATAAGACGAATCGGAAGGGAAAAACTCCGTTCACGAGGGAAATCCTAAAGAGCGTCGGACCGCAGACCTGCCAGACTCGCAACCGCTTTCAATGGGATAATGTAGCATGCCGGTCTTGGATAGATCCAGCCGGGATTTCCGGAATCGCTAGCCAAGTTGACGCTTGCGAAGCTCTTCCCGATAGGCCTTCTCGTACAGCACGTCCCATTCCGGGGAGCCTTCGGGAATCCGTCGGGAGTAGGAGTTCAGACGTGATCGCACCAACCGATGAATGTGCTCCTCGGCTTTCATGGACTCCGACAGGATGCGTTTGATTTCTTTCAACGCCAGCGTGGAAGCCCCACCCAGCGTCCCTTCTGGCGAACGTTGAAGCGCCTGAAGAATCACGTGGGAAAGATGCGTCTGTTTGTCGTCAGATAAAAGTGGACCCATACGATCACGTGCATAGAGGTTCGGTCATTCGTTGACCATTTCCGCACTTTCCTTCCCCTTCTTTGCTTGTCCTGAGCGTCGCGAAGGATCACGGAGGGGCGAAGGGGAGGTAGAGCGCAGTGACTGCTTGAATTTACAGGACCAACCCGCGCTCTTTGACCAGCTTGGTTTTCACCATGGCGAACATCTTCTGATAGTCCGAGCGGCCGCTTCGAAACTCCGCGTCATACTGTTTCAACAGCGCCCGGATTTCCTCATGCAGCCGGTCTTCAACGGAAAGCTCGTCGGTAATGGCTTTCCGGACGTCATCGATCACACGCTCCTTCGACCCGGCAATCTCCAGAAACCCCTGCTCCTGCAAACGCTCCACAACAGCCGTTGCCAGCGATCGAATGCGTTCTTCAGTGACGCGCATGCCGTTAGGAAGAAACCTTTTCGACTTTCATCATCGTGGCGCCGGCAACTTGATGAAGCACCGTTGGATCTCCGATCAATCGTCCGACGACGTTCACCCGATCAGCCGGGACCGGATCCTCTCCGATACTCATGGGGGTTCGTCCAAAAAATACGGCCAACGCCCCGCCGAGGCCCCAATACGCGACGTCGCCCACTTTCACGTTCGTCGTCGCGGTTTCACGGTGGTCCTTGACCCCGGGAAGCTGGCAATAAAACTCCTCCCCCCATTGATTCACCTTGGCTTCAACCGGCAAGGCGTCATAGATGGCCTGCGCCGTGCGCGTCGGCTTCAACTCCACTTCCACGGCAACGCCGCCAATCGTAATCTTAATCCGCTTTTGTTGTTCTTCCATGTCCGCGTATCACTCCTTGCTCCAATAGCGCACAATGTTTTTCCTGGTCGCTCTCGATGGAAATTTCGGCGTGGTCAGACACGCTCGGCAGACTCTCCCCATACTTCAACCGCAAGACCCGGAATGCGGGCAAACTCGCGGACGTTGGCCGTGACCATGATCAGACCATGGGCAAGACCCGTGGCTGCAAGCCAAAGATCATTCGGCCCAATGATCCTGCCCGCTACGGCCAACTCTGCCCACACTTGCGCATGCGCTCGGGCGGTCGCCAGATCTATCGGCAACAGGGGAAAGCGCTCTAGCAGCGCTTCGACAAAGGCCGAACGCTTCGCCCGAACCTCCAACTGCACTGCACGATGCACTCCGTGAAGGAGTTCGCTCACTGTGATGACTGAGAGAAAGAACTCTTCCTGTTGTCTCTGTGCGAGATGACGGTCCAGGTCGAGACGCCTCCGCTCGTGCTCAATCAGGACACTGGCATCAATCAAGACTGCCACGGATCGTGGACCTCCGCACGAGCAAGCTCCGCCCGAGCCGCAGTGAGGTCGTCGGCAAGCTGCGTGGCTTCGGCTGAGGAAAGATGGGGAAGCGATGCCAACAGCGCGGGGAGTTCCTCAAGCCGTTTCCCCGTAGGAAGTGGACGGAGTTCCGCCATGGGTTTGTTGCCACGCACCAGTACGAAACGCTCGCCACGGTAGGCAACGCGGTTGATATACTCTGCGAAGTGACGGGCCATTTCAGTAACGGAGAGTGTCTGTGCCATCATAGATTCTCCACAAAAAACTGGTAATCATATTATCTGATTTTTTGCTCAATGTCTACTGACTCTCGGCCAAGGACCAAGCTCACGACGGCAAATAAACGAATAGATGCCAGATGAACTTTGGGGCAAGACCTATCTATCGTTGGCGCTCAACCGTACCGCGACGTTGGTTAGGCACATGGGCGGCTCGCTTCTTTGCGAGAGCGCGAAGCATCTTTTCTAGTTCATCTTTCAATTGCCTGTGGTTTTCGAAGAAAATAACAGGATAATCCTTAAGATCAAACTCGAGTTCGGTGCCTTTCTTGGCAACAAACACCGGAGTTTTTCTAATGCCTTGGGCATATCCTGCCTCGTAATAGACGTTCGGTCGTGAGTATGTCAGATCAACGATTACGAATTCCGCCTTCCGAATTGATTCCAAAATTCTATCAGTGATTCTTTCGTTCGACTGTGCCTCGTCGACTCTCTCCGCCTGTACACCGCATCGCTGTGCACCTTCTTTGATTGAATCGAGGACGTCTTCTAGTTCAGGGTTGTTGGGATCAATAGGCATCGCCACAAATGCGTAGTTTTGTTGGACGTTGATTTCCACTTTGAGCGCATCACTAACGTCTAACTCCTTCTCTGGAAGCGCCCGCAACACACCAATCGTCTGATCGACCATATCAACAACGAGATCGACCATACTCATGCCATACGGTGCCTGAAATAGCATGGTAAATGGGTCAACGCTACGCATGATTAAACCACCAACTGCGGGAGGTGGCCCAATTGTTAGAGTACTGAAACATTTTGCTTCAATAACCTGTTGTCGCACCCATACTTTGTTCTGATTGATGTACGATCTGCGATCATTTCGTCGAGCCTGGTCTCGATATGACGCCGACCATTCCAAAACTGCTTGCTTGAAATCGTCCAGTCGCTTGATTTTTTCGTCGGTGTTCATAGGCGGTCTCGGCTTAGAAAAGCCTGCGTGCAGGCATGGCTCGAACACATAACGCGCTGGCCATTCCTGCAATGCACTGTTAGATGTCATACCTACGGTTTGCGCATGGCTAGCAGAGATGTACAACCTGAATTGTCCCTTGCATGAGCGGTTTCATTCGATGGATAGTGGTGATCTGACTCATATGAAGTTTGTCTGTAGTCTTAACCTCAGCCCAAAGAAATTGCTGCCCGTTCGTCAACGTCAGATCCGGCCATCCGCTCCGATATTGATATGGGTCCTCGGCTATCGCCTCAGTAAACTGCCGCAGCCTTGCGCTTCCGATGGCGTTGAACAATGCAACCATGGCTTCTTCAGTGAGTCCGGGATAGTGCTCTTGAATCATGAGCGAACGGTAGATCTCGCCGAAACCGCGCACAATCATATCGGCGTCCGCATGCTCTACAGCATCTGCGATTTCCGAAATGTGATTCTCATGGATTTTGAGTTGCGCCTCAGTAAACCTCAAGCACGCATCTTGTCGGGACTTGAAAGGATTGAGCCGTTCTAGCGTTTCAAGTGCCGCAGCACGAATCAGAAGCAGCAAAGCCCCACCTTCGCAGTATGATCCAGAGTAGCCATTCTCCGAGAAGTATTTCCAAACTGTTTTTTCGGGATCACCATTGAACTCCAAGCCCTCCAACCTTTCGTGACCTATACCAAGGTGCGCGCATTGCCTTGGCAAGGCGGAGATAACCAGGGCCTGCTTCCAACCTTCAACAGTCAACTGCGCATCTGGATCGACGAAGCCACGACTAACAAGGGCCTTCAAAGTACCGCGTTTGAATTCGCCCGCATCCCCATCAAGCATCTCTCGAAGGGCGGATTTCATTTCTGCGGTTAAACGTTTTTTTGGCATCTAACGTGAAAATCAGCCACAGCTTACAGCCGTCGGCTGGATTTGCCTGGTTAGCTGCTATTTCTATCAAACTCCAGTTGGCCTGCCCGTTGATAGAGTTCGGCCAAAGACTCCTCGGCCTTTTCATACAGGTCTTTCAGCGTTTTGTCTTTCCTCATCAGCGGATGGCTGCCAAGAAATTGATAGATGTAATCCAATGCGACGGACGCTCGATCCATAAGTTCGAAATAATGGCCGTCATTTATGGCGTTGTCCGTGTCGTCAAAAACAAGGGTTGACCCTTCGTCTGTTTCTTGTACTTCAAGTATCGGACGACGGAACGCGTGGAGAAAATACCTGATGTCTTCTCTGAGTTCCTCAGCCGTTTCACCCATAGGTGCGACTGATTCTTGCGTCCAACCGTCTATGCCGCCGTCTTCCCGGTAATACACCTCGTGGACATGATACGTCACCGAATCTGGTTCAGGATGATGCTTCCTGATTACTCTGTAATTCCAATGTGACATTTCTTTTCAGCGAACGCTAAACACGGCGGCGGCGTTGCCCATCCACCGAAGTGCTTTGTTCTGAGATGCAATACTTTTTTCTACTTGAGCACATGTGATTGTTAAGCCCTACTTTGCAATTATTGATAATTCCGATGATTTGAAAGTGCTCTTGCATTTGACAGTAGTCTTAGGCAAGCAGAGGTGGCTCGGGAAATTTGAACAAGGGGGATAAGTGACATTTCTGCTCACGAGCGGCATGATTGCCGTGAATGAGGAGGACCCATGACGAGACGACTACGCCGAAACCATAGCCCGGCTTTGAA
>MKWU01004396.1_pt1 | contig 16760 bp, 19 predicted proteins | sample 809101 | NCBI WGS metagenome assembly MKWU01 (sample SAMN05860141, study PRJNA318959) | sponge metagenome | host: Aplysina aerophoba | place: Slovenia: Piran, Adriatic Sea, Gulf of Piran | collected 2013-05-07 | reverse complement strand
CGGGTGCAGGCCGCGAGCGCGACCGCGGCCGCCAGAAGCGCAATCATGAGCCCTGTCCTCATCGCGTCATCTCCCCTTCGCCGAGGCTTGCAAGGACCGCCTCCTGGCCACTGTGCCTTGCGCTCGTTCCAAGTATGACGAGAATGCGTCGGACCGCCCGCTTCCCGGTCCCGAGCACGAGCGGCCTGACCGGGGTGTCGTCGGCGAACGGGGTCTGTCCTTCCGGCACTCGGTGCCCGACGGCAACGGCCCAGAGTTCCAGCAGCGCCGTCACCTTGCTGACCCGATTCAACAGGGCCGAGGAATCGAGTTCAGCCCCCGCGCGCACGAAAATCGGGGAATGGCGGTGGACCGGCAAGTGAAACTCAGGAAGACATGGGAGCGCCTCGCGCAAGTCATTCTCGCCCCCTGTCCGTTGGAAGTCTTCATCGCGTTGCTGGCCACATCCCGCCGCAGCCTGCTGACTGGCTTGGCGTGGCGCACTTTAACCGTGTTGGTGCCCGTCACCGCCGAGGCCAGCTTCGCCTGGGAACAGAAGAACCATTCTGAGACTCTTACGGAAATTAAAATAAAATGTGCATATTTTATTGACCAATATAGTATCTTTTATGTAAATTCACCCCAAACTCGTCGCGCTGCAGTAAACGGCGCGTGCGCTCCACCCTTGACGTCAAGCCAAAGTCGATGTCGGGGGTAGGCAGCAGCGCTGGTCGAGACGAGGGGCTGAACGGCAGACAGCGCCACCCTCAAGGGGCGTAGCAACCTGCGAGGCACTTTGGGATCAGAGGGAAGTAGGGGTATGGGCCCAAGGCAGGAGTTCGTCGATTTTCGAGGCAGGGTTGCCGGCGGCGATGGCTTCGAGGGTGGCCTTGAGGTAGGCGTAAGACTCGACGCCGTTCATCTTCGCCGTCTCGATCAGCGTAGCGATCCGGCCCCAGGTCGCCGCTCCTTCGTCACGGCCCGCGAATAATGCATTCTTGGACTTCCTTTCATTTTGCCCATGTCGGGCGATTATTGACCGTTCACTATCCTTGGAACCGCTTTCACGGACTCCAGGTTCGCTTGGTTCGGTGTGAGCGGTATGCATCCTGTCAACTCGCTCGTGTTGAGGCACCTTCCGGTGAGATGACAGTGATCCCGAGCTGGATGCTCGATGCGGCGGTCTGCGCAGGGATGGAGCTAGGTGAGCCGGCGATCTCGCTCTCGGGATTGGCGGCGCTCCATCGTCTGTTGAAGGACATCGGTGTTGGACAGAACTCTCGGAAGGCCACGAGTCCTTTCCGGGAGGAGACCGATAACGACTGCCTCGCTAGATCTTCCAGTACCCTCGTGCCAAATCGCACTGGCGTTCGAATCACACCGGTGCTTCGAGACCTGAGCCCATCCGAGCACTTGATCGCGATGGAACGGCTAGCCAGCCTTCTGATGCAGGCAGCCGAGCCCGCGAGGCAAGAGGGCCGCAGTGAAAAACGCTGAGCTTCCGGCCGCCCTACTTCAGCGCAAGGCGGTCGTCTACATCCGCCAGTCCAGCCCCAACCAAGTGATCAACAATCCGGAAAGCCTGCGTCGTCAGTATGAGTTCGTCGAAGCCGCCCGCCATCACGGGTTCCGCGACGTGGAAACGGTCGACGACGACCTCGGCTGATTGGCGCTCGGCACTCGCGCTTGCCACAGCTCTCAAATTATCGAGCCGCCGATACGTTCCGTCAGATCGTCGGCAGCCCTGCGTACTGCGGTGCTGAAAAGGGAGATGTCCTGCTCGGTGAAGCGGACGGTCGGGCCTGAGACCGATATGCCCGCCACCGCGTCGCCGTGGGCATTGATCACCGGCGCGGCGACGCAGCGCATGCCCGCATATCGTTCCTCGTCGTCGCAGGCCCAGCCGCGGGTTCGGGTGGTTTCGAGCTCGGCGAAGAGGAGATGCGGCTTAGTGAGGGTCTTCGGCGTGAACTCGGGCAGTCCCTTCCTCTGAAGCAATCTCTCGACGTCCTCCTGCACAAGCCGTGCGAGCAGCGCCTTGCCGGCGCCGCAGGCATGCATCGGGCTTCGGGCGCCGTGGCGGAAGAAGGCCCGGATCGGATTGTGGGTCTCGACCTGGCTGACGAAGACCATGTCTCCGTCTTCGGCGATGGCAAGGTTCGCGGTCTCGCCGGTCTCGCTCATCAGGCGCTGCAGGATGTCCCGGCTGGCCTCCACCAGATCGATTCGATTCAGGAATTCCGAGCCGACACGAAATGCCTCGACCCCGATCATCCATTCCTGCGCGTCCTCGTCGAACGCGGCGAACCGATGTCTCTGAAGCGTCGTCAACAGTCGATGGGCGGACGACGGTGGCATCCCGGCCTGCATGGCAATGTTGGAGAGCGTGATCCTGTGTTCCCGCGCGAGGAGGCGGAGAAGTTGCAGTCCACGGTCGAGGGCACGCACCGTGCCTGTGTCGGCGTCGGCTACGGGTTTGCGCGGGCGGCCGCGCGAGCGTTTCGGAGGGGTTGTGTCCATGACAGGCACCTCATCTCCTGCGTGAAGCTGGGAGCGCGATTGTAGCAAAAAGAAACTTTGTTCTCAAATTGTTGAAATGAGAAATGAAATAACTAACATACTGTAAAAACTCGTATTATCAAGAATACAATTAAAATGGAATATCGTTTCAGAAAAATAGACACATTTTGAAGGACGGTCTACTCTCCCACCCGCGACGATGTGGGGGACGTGCCATGACCGGTCTGAATCCGGTCTTCATACCTGGACCGACCAACATTCCGGATCGCCTGCGCCATGCGACGAGCATCCAGACCATGGATAATCGCTCGCCCGACTTCGGCGAGCTGCTTGCGCCGTTGCTGAGCGACCTTAGGAAGGTCTTCAAGACGACGTCCGGGCAGGTATTCACGTTTCCCGCCTCTGGCACCGGCGGCTGGGAAGCGGCGATCACCATCACATTGTCGCCCGGCGACAGGGTCCTGGCCGCCTGGGCATGTCTTCCCAGCGCTGGATCGATCTGTGCCGCCGACACCGCCTGGATGTCGAGGCGATCGATTGCGACTGGGGCTGGGGCGCGCCCGTGGATCGGTTCAGCTCGCTGTTGGAAGCCGACAGGCATCACGAGTTCAAGGCCGTCCTGGTGACCCACAACGAGACGGCGACCGGCGTCAGGTCCGGTGTGGCGGCGGTTCGCCGCGCGATGGATGCCTGCGATCACCCGGCGATGCTCTTCGCGGACTGCGTCTCCTCGCTGGCTTCGATGGACTTCCGCATGGACGAGTGGAGCGTGGACGTAGCAGTTACGGGCTCTCAGAAGGGGTTCAAGCTGCCCACCGGCATGGCGATCGTCGGCGTCAGTCAGAAGGCCATCGAGGCCGCCGCAACGGCGGCGTGTCCGAGAGCATTCTTCGATTTTGGCGACATGGCTGCCCCCAACGCCAAGGGAGTCTTTCCCTACACGCCGCCGCTGCAACTCCTGTGCGGTCGGCGCACGAGCATGGACATGCTCTTCGAGGAAGGGCTGGAGAACGTGTTTGCCCGGCATCGGCGTATCGCCGAGGGCGTGCGCACGGCGGTTCGAGCGTTGAGGCTGGAACTCTGTGCCCGATCGCCAGAGCTCTACTCGGGCACGGTCAGCGCAGTCTACGTGCCGGAGGGCTTCGACTCCGAGGAGCTGATCGATCACATCCGCGACAGCTACGCCGTGTCGTTCGGCGTCGGTCTGGATCCCCTGGCGCGGAAGGTCTTCCGGATCGGCCATCTCGGCGCGATGAGGGACGTGTTGGCGCTGTCTGGCATCGCCACGGTCGAGATGGCGATGGCGGATCTCGGTTGTCCGGTCGAGCCCGGCTTCGGCACGAGAGCGGCCAAGGAATACTACCGCCTGACAGCGCGTCCCGCGCCGCGCCGCCTGAGGGTGATCTCTGTGAGGGATGCCGAGGACATATGGGTTGCGGCGTACGGTGACGTCATGTCGTCGCGGCGGAAACCGCGAGCGTCGATGCTGACCGAAATGAGCGTTCACGTCTGCAGAGTGTGCGGTGAGTGGCGCGGTCACCAAACGTCGCCGCGTTCAGTGCGGTGCGGGGCTTCTCTGACCATTCACCACCATCTACCCCGGCCGGATACGTAGGCAACCCCGCCAACTGCCTTGCCCCCCCTTCCACGGCCGCTGCCGTTCCCTCAAATGCGCTGGCTGGCAGCGGCACCCCTGACCAACGGAGATCGCCATGCTCGAGAAACGAACATCCACCCAAGACATGCCCCATCTTCTGCCATACCGGCATGTGCTCACGGTCGCGGCCGTGCTGCTCATGACCGGCCTTGCCGCCTGTACAAACTCTTCCGATTCCGGCCCTGAAAGTGGCGGCGAAGCCCCGCATGGCGAAGGCGATGAGGGCGGCGAAGGAGGCGAGGGTGGCGAAGGAGGTGAAGGCGGAGAGGAATCCCGCAATCCGCTCCTGCCGGGGCAAACATTCGACATGACGCGCAAGGGAGCCCGTCTCGTCCTGCGCTACGACGCTGACAGCCAGACCTTCCGGGGCACCGTGACCAACACGACGAACGCCATGCTCAGCCGGGTGCGGGTCGAGGTGCATCTCACGGGCGGCCCGGAGCTCGGGCCAACAGAGCCAACGGACCTTGCGCCCGGCGAGACGATCATGGTCAGTCTCGACGCCACCGGCCAGAACTTCTCGGCCTGGACTCCGCACCCGGAGGTTGGTGCCGGGTCGCCCGTCGACCCGACAGGCACATCGACCTTCGCCCCCTCGCTTGGAGAGTGGGCCGTAATCGGTGGAGTCGACCTCGGCATCGAGCACCGAGGGTACGGACTGCGCGCGTGGTACGATCCGTCGGACGGCATGCCGCACCTTTCTCCGGATCCCGCTCCCGAACACCAGCCGACCGGGGCGGCGACATGGACGGGTGAATGGGTCGGCTACCATGCGTCCGATCCGGCCATGAGCACGGGCGCTGCGAGCGTCACCGTGACGCTGGGCGCCAATACCGAGGCGGCCCTCGCCCTCGAGGACGTTCCGACCCTCGGCACCCTTCAATGGGATGCCATGCCGGTCACCGACGGACGGTTCCTGGGCAGCACCACGGCCACCAACTCTCAGACGTACGATGCCGTGGGGCAGTTCGGGGGTGCCAACCAGGCCGGGGTCGTCGGTCACGCCACGGGCTCTGATTTCCAGTCCGTGTTCTATGGCGAGAAGCCCTGAACTCCACCAGAGCCTGCCTGCGGCGGTTTCCTCTCGGATCGCCGCGGGTAGGCTATAATTTTCTTCCCAAGGTTCGCGATGGCCGTGCAAGCCGAGCTATGTCCGCTCGGCCGACCGATACTGGTACACCACCGACTGCCTCAACAACAGCCTGAACTTCCACTATAGGCCGAACGTCCACAAGCCAGATTTGCGCGAGGCCCCTTCCGGACATCACTTCGAGCCGAACGACTGCAAGGCGTCGACGTGGAAGGCGATCAAGAGGCCATACGCCACGCCGGCGCCCGCACCCTCGCGGCTATTGTTAGATCGGGGACCTAATTCAGCCCTCGGCTTTCTCTGTGGTCATTGAGGTGTTGTTCGGCGCCCGATCTTGACCCGACGGGGTCACTCCAAATCAACGAGTTAGCACGCCGATCAGCGTCCAATCTACGCACCGATCAACACCGTCGCGATTGACGCCGTGCCGGCCGGGCTTTGGCCCCGCCGACACTGGCAATTCATCTCGGATCTGGCCGACCGCTACGAGCAACTCGGAAAAATACGGAATCAACGGATTACGATACACTAAGTTTATTGAAAATCCGATAATTAGTCTTCGTGGAACCCGTGCTCGCGGGTGTGGACCGCGCGGTCGGGGTGGCGGAGCAAGAAATGATCAACGCCGGTGAACCCGCAATTGTCCTGGCGGCGCGCACGCCGGCTTACACGCACTCTTGGCCCTGCATGTCGTGATGGCGAGTCCCGCATGAGGAAACCGCACCCTCCACCGGCCTCTTCGCGCGGGCTCGGGGCAAGGTGTTCGCTGGACTTGCCCACACCGTGCGCAAGGACATGCGGCATCGCGAAGGAGCGCCCGTTGACCGGACCGGGTTCGATCCGCGCTCTCCTCCCTCTTCCGGGCGCAATTGAACTGCCTGCCGGTTTCGCTCGCCCGCACCGGCGCCATGTGCTTGCGATCGGCTCTTCCGTCCGCCCGCTCCGTCGCGGGAGACACGGTCCCGCCCCGGCCGCCGGTCAGAGCTTGCCGGGCATCCTCGAGCAATCCAACATCGTCGGCGTCACCGGCGCGACCCGCCGGTGACGTGCCGCTCCTCGCGCAACGCGTTCGTCTCCCGCTGCTCGGCGTTTTCTCCGTCCTCCTGAGCCTGGTCCCGGCTGAGTCCCTGCGCGGCGCAACGCCCGAAGCGGAAGAGCGACCCGTGGCGCCGGCGGCCCACTGTGATCTGCAAGAAATGCGCGGGGAACGTGCCCTACTGCTCGAACCCGCCCTCGAGCTTGCGCATGCGGCCGCCGTCCGCGCGGTCCTGGAGGGCCGTAGCGCGACGCAAACGATCGACCGTTACGCCACCGCGTACTGGTGGGCCGTTCATGCACTCGACGACGACTCCGAATGGCAGGCCTGGAAGGAACGCTGGCGGCATTGCGCGAATAGAAGCGAGGACGAGGCAGACTGATGCTCAAGACTTCGGTCGAGGCTCTTGCCCTGGACAACGATCACGCTGTCACCGTGACGCTCCAGATCGAGCCCGTCGATCCCGAGAATCATGAGAACAGCCCGATTCAGTTCGAGCTGCCCATCAATGCGTATGTCGAGGTGCCCCGAAAGCCGGGACAGTCGCTGGAGGCTCACCAGGAGGCGGCCCGGCACGCGCTGGCCGACTACCTGTCGCGCCTCGCGGCAGAGATGAGAAACCCGAGCGATGAGCGGTAGACCGGACATCGGCCAGATCTGGTCGCGGCTCGAAACCAAGAAGGCGAAGAGTTCCATGCGGTCCGCGGTTTGCCCGTCACGCGGTATGACGTTTATCGCAATGGTTCGCGCGCTTACGCCGTGCGTCATTCTCGTTCTCGTGCTTGCGACTGCGACTGCGGTTGCGACGAACGCGGCTGCGGCCAGGGACGATTGCTCTCCGGGCCGGGGAGCGCAGCACATGTACCGACTGGAGCAGGCGATAGGCTGGGCGATCTCGGAGGAAAACGATTTCTGTGCAGGTCTTGAATTGGTCGGTACCGCGTGCAGCTCGTCTCTTGAGTTCTTCCGTCGATGCGTCGTCCTCGACGCGGATGGAAGCAAGCGCAAGTACGTTCAGCTGACCGGATACTGGGCCGATCAGGTGTTCAGAGAAATCTGCACGGAATAGCGTCTCAGTATGGGCCTCTAGCACGAGTGATCCGGTAGATGGCTCTTTCCAAGCCGACGTCCCTGCCTGATACGCCGCTCTCGCGCGACACCCGCCCGACGATGACGCCCGTCCGATCCCCGCCGGCCCGACGGGCGGCAAGGACCGCTGCAGCCCGTCTCGGGCCTGGCCGAGATTACACCTGTCGCACGTCCGACGATCCAGAGGAACAAACGCCGTGTCCGATAGCAAGATCGACGAGACCACGTTGACCAAGGGCCAACGCCGGAAGTTGAACGCCCTTCGCAAATCCGTCGGCGAAGGCATTGGCGAACGCGCCTTCGCTGATTGGCTTGCCAAGCAACCCACTGCTCAGAAGCCCGACGAAGACGCGGACTTGAAGGCCATGCTCCGAGACCGTCTTGAGGTCGGCGATGCTGAGCGGGCCTATGAAGAGCGACCTTGGTTCCGGGACACGCGAAAGAAGCGCACCGCTGGAACGTTGAGCGAGCGCGGGCTCTATCGAATTCCGTCCACGAGCAGACTAATCGCATTCGAGATCGCCGCGCGGCACGGCAACCTCTCGCGGGCGGCGCGGGAGCTTGACACCTCGCAGTCCGTGATTAGCCGTTACATCGCAACCCTGGAGAAGGAGGTCGGCGCGCGCATGTTCGAGCGCTCCCGAACTGGAGTGAGCCTGACCGACGCAGGATGCCGCTTTCACAAGGCTGTGATCGTCGGGCTGGGCGCCCTGCGTGCGGGAGCCGCGGAGGTGATGGAGCTCTCGAACGACAGGAAGACGGAGGTGGCGATCGCCTGTTCGGAGGAAGTATCGCTCCTCTTCTTGATGCCGCGTGTCGACAAGCTCAAGCAAGCGCTCGGGGAACGGGTCCGGCTCCGCATCCTCGCCGGACCCCGCACTGGCGAGTGCCTGCCGACAGAGCCGGGTGCCGACATAGTCCTTACCTGGGAGGCCGAGAGCGCGGCACCGGGTGACCGCTTGCTCGTCGCCACCGAGGCGCTGAGGCCATACTGTTCACCGGGCTATGCCGCAGTTCATGGGCAAACCTTGAACGGGCCCGTGTCCGGCTGGGGCGGACTGACTTTTCTCGATTGCGCGCGGACCAGCGAAGGCCGGGCACACTGGGAACGGTGGTTCGAGGCTGCAGGGCATCCGGCTTCCTGTCCCCGGTACGAGGACTTGGACGGCTACATGCTTGCGCTGCGAGCCGCCGAAGTGGGCCAGGGAATCGTGCTCGGCTGGCGTCACTTGATCGAAGGGCATGTTGGCTCCCGATCCCTGGTCCCTCTTGCGGAGGGCTTCGTCGAGACCGGCCGGCGCTTCCACGCCGTGCTCACGGGCAAGGGACGGCAGAGGCCGCCGGCGCGCGCATGCCTGACCTTCTTCGAGACGGAGGCGTTGCGCCGGGCGGCCACCGACGTCGGCCTGCCGCCGGCCACCCACCATCCGTCGGCGCCGGGTTGCCCGGTCAGTCTCAAGCGATGGCTGACGGTCACGCCCTTCTCGACAGTCGATGCGTCAGGCGACACTTCCACGGTCCCTTAGCCAGGCGGTCCGAGTATGGATCTGTGGCGCGGCCGTACACGAGAGAATCGCCGCCGCCACGACGCAGAAGGCCGCGCAGCTCAAGCGACCGAATCGGGCAGTGCGGAGAAAACTCGACCGCCGGCAATAAGTATCGGCGGCCGATGACCCGGCTCCTTGCCGGGCGGACGGATTCGTTCTTGGACCATCCGCCTGGGTTTCGGACGCCGGATTCCCCGGAACGAGGCATGCCGAATCGATGCGTTCTGCAAAGCGACCGCATCTGTCGAACATTGGCTTGCTGCCGATGCGCCGAGAGTCGCCAAGCACCCACGTGGGCGGACGTAAAAAACTCTCAGTAGCGTGTTCTTCTGGTTTTCATAGCAATTTCTTATGGACCCTCGCTGTTTGCCGGAAACCGGTCGTTGTTCAGGCTGCCGCTACCGGAAGGCCAGCGTGCTTCTGCCCGTTCGATCCCCGCGTTGCCGGATCGTTCCGCGGATGACCCTTCCTTCAGGTGAATAAACTCACCCAAGCCCTGGCACATTGCGATGCTATCAGGAGGGGGCATCCATTCCGTCGGCGGTTGAGCTAATGGAAACCACTTTCAACCATTGCTCCATTGTTGAATTTTCCGGAATTGCACCCTTCATAAAATCGCTTGTCATACTGCAACTCCATCGCGCAGTTATTGCCGAAGCAGGCAACCGATTCTAGGGTCCCATGCACAAACGGCTCGGGCAAACCAAAGGAATTCGCTCCCTATCCGCGGTTGCGGCTGTCCGCGCTGTGATCGGCGTACTCATTTCGGCCGAATTCCGCGTCGACTGAAGGCCGATGCCAATCAAGATCCGCGAGATCGCGTTCCCCTCGATCGGCACCAGTGTAGGTCGAGCCGCGGAGCGATTTCTTCGTGGCACCCGTGCCGGGGCCACGTCCATCGTTGCGGGGGCGGTTGCGGTGATGGGGGTCGCGGGCTTTGCCTTAATCATCGACCACGGCTGGCTGATCGATCAGCGCGACGTGCTCAAGAGCGCCGCCGATGCGGCTGCAATCGCTGCCACGAAGGAGATGAATCGCAAGCTTGTGCCCAATCCGGACATGACCCAGGCCGATCTGACCACCGCGCTCACCTCAGTCGCGAGAAGCTACGTCGAACTGAATCTCGCCTATCTGCCGACGGACCGTCTCACCCGAGCCAAGGAGACGCTCGCGGTGACCGTTACGCCCGACCGGAATACGGGCACGGTAGACGTGGCGGCGACGGCGGACCTCGGCGGCACGCTGTTCTCCCGGCATCTGCCGATGCTCAGCAACTACACGGGACCCGAACATGTCGGCACCCGTGCCGGCGTCGAGACCCAGGTGACACCCATCGAGGCCGTCCTCGCCATCGACACAAGCTGGTCCATGAGTTCCAATCTGAAGGGAAATATTCTGGACGAGGATGAGGGGGAGCAGAGCCGCATGGACATCGTCAAGGACGCGGCCAAGGCGCTCGTCAACATCCTGCGGCCCAATGAGCACAACCGCGTCGCGATCGGCGTGGTGCCCTGGCATCTCACCGTGCGCCTTGCGGCCGCGACGGCTTCGGATTGGAGCACCAAGCGCTGGGCGCGCTATCCGACCGAGCGGACTTACGGCATGCCGTACGAATGCACCGAATCGTTGAGCACCTGTACGCCGGAGGCCGTCAAGGCGGAACTCCCGGACTCGGCGCCCGAAGATTGGCTGGGATGCGTGGACGGCCACCGCATGGGAGGCAGCGGAACCAGTGCCGCAGCCCCTGCGGAGGTGGATCTCTTCACCACGCCGTCGGCCAATGCGTTCTCTCAGGCGTATTATCCCTCCGTCTATGGGTTCCAATATGAGTGCACTATTTGGGACGGAACAACCGACGACCGAGGCCACCCTATCTTGCCTCCGGACTATCTGCAGCACAGGTGCTACAATCCCTACGATGCCGACGACGCTCGTCGTTTTGATTATCCGCCTCAATACGGTTGCAGCAGCACGGATCCGACGATCCTCCCTTTGAACACCGACCGCGCCACCATCGTCGGCGCGATAGACAGCCTCTCCCCCATCGGTATGAAGACCTACTCTGCGCTCGGCGTCCTGTGGGGCCAACGCATGCTCCTCTCGTCGTGGCGGAGCGTGTGGGGAGGGACCGTTCATCCCGTGGACCCCACCTTGGATTCCGGGAAGGGCGTCCGCAAGGTCATCGTTCTCCTGACGGACGGGGACGACTCCGTCTGCAATCTCACCCACGGCGGCCACTGCACCGAAAGCGTGATCGGCATCTCGCGCGCCGACGCGTGCACGCTGGCGAAGAAGGCTGGGATCGAGATCTTTGTCGTGGCGGCGATGCACCCGGACCAGGTCTCGACCGAGTTCGGGACGGCGCTGACCGAGTGCTCCAGCGAATCCGACGACTCGGACGGAACTTATGCGTTTCTCAACAATGCGACCCCGGAGAGCCTTCAGGCTGTGTTCGAGAGTATTGCGAACCAGTTGCGGGTCGTGCGGCGAGTACACTGACGTGCTCCGGAATCCCGCTTTCGCGGAAATGGCTGCGACCGGATTCTTCGGACCATCGCGAAGGGGGGTCGGCGACCGGGCCCAATAAGTATCGTTCGCCATCACCCCCAAGACGACCATCCTCACGTGTCAGCCCACGATTCGAGTGATCCTACTCGACCGGCAGCCTCTCACCTTCCGAAGGCACGAGAGGATCGCCGGAATCGCGATTTCAGGTTGCCGCCCAAAGTTGCGATTCGCGGCCCAATGGAGCGGACAAGGGCTGCAGCCTCCATACCTCGTTCTCTCCCCACTTAAAGCCTCGCGGGATCGAGGGGCCGCTCGATCAGATACTCCCACACTGCCATGGCACAGCTTGCCGACCATCCGCTGACCGGCCCAGTGACAGTGCTGGAAATAACCTGGACCGGGCCCATCGCCTCCTGCCCATCGACCGTTTCTGCGATCGCTGCCAAGTAGGATGGCGACATCGAGAGAGGTCCGGCAATCAATACCGCCTCCGGCATTGCGAAGCGCGAGAATTGCACGACGACTCGGCCCAGCCCGCGTCCCGCCATGGCCATGAGCGCGGCCACCTCGGCATCCCCGGCTCGGTCGCGCTCGATCGCAGCGCGAAGCGCGAACGCCCTGACCGACAGCGGCACGTGAACCGGCGACATGTCGTCACCGTGCAAGCGCTGCAGAACGCCGAGCCCGGCTCCGGCCTGGTCCAGCGTCGTTGCGGCGCCATCCTCTCCGATCGCTTCCATTGTGCCGATCCCGCCGGCGGGAATGTTTGCCCCTTCGATCAGGCGGCCGTCCAGAATCACGGCCACGCCCACTCCGAGCCCACAGAGAAATGTCAGCACGTTCCTGTGCTCGCGAGCCGCGCCGAACAGCAACTCAGCCGAAGCGATCGTGGCCGTCATCGACCGAACCGTCATCGGCAGGTCGAGGAGATCGGCGAACCGTGCTCGCACCGGGTAGGGGCCCCAGCCAAGATAGGGCGCGCCTGGAGTGCTTCCCTTCACCGGATCGACCGGACCCGTGATCATCAATAAAGCGCCGAGCAGGCGGCTGCGACTGTCGAGGTGTGCCCCGATGAGGCGCCGGCTCTCCCGGGACACACTCCTGATCACCGAGTCAGGGTCGTCGAGCGTGTCCAGCTTGATCTCGGTGCCCGCGATGACGTTGCTTCCGATATCGGAGAGCACGGCGGTTTGGATCGACGGACTTATGCCGATTCCGAGCACCTGACCACCCAGCGGATTGATTTCCAGCGGCGAGGTACGGCGACCCGGACGGACGGGACCTCTATCTCTCCGTTCCGTCGTTTCCCTAACCAGCCCCGCATCCATAAGCGGACGTACGATACGCGATACCGCGCTCGCGGTCAGACCGACACGAGCTCCGATCTCGGCCCGGGATATCGGACCCGACAACAGGACCTCGCGGAGAACGGTTCGCCGGTTCGAACTGCCGGATGAAGCACGTCTCGACCCGTCAACTGCCATGCACCTTAAACCTCTCCGTTGGTGCTTTCGGCGAACTGCTGCAGCAGCCAGTTACGGAAGCCTGCAACTTCCTTCCTGCGACCCTGGCTCCTTGATATCAGCAGCCAGTATGTCTCATCGACCGGAATGGTCTCGGCGACAGGACGCACGAGGCGGCCCGCGGCGATATCGTCTTCGGCAAGCGAGGTGCAGGTAAGCATGGCCCCCTTGCCCCGCCGCACGGCGTCCACAAGAGGGCCGGCCGTCAGGCGTGGCCCGGTGACGGCGTCTGCGAGGTCCAGGCCGACGGCACTCTTGAAGGCCGACCAGTCGGGCCAAGTCTGCGCGTATGCGGTCGTTTCCAGTTCCAGGAGGCTTACACCCTTGAGACCGGCAGCCCCGCAGACATCCGGCCGGCACACGGGGAACACCTCCTCCGCGCGGGTCACCCGTTCGGCTACCATCGTCGCACTGTCCTTGAAGCGTCCCCAGGCAATAGCGCAGTCGCTGCGGGTCGAAATCTCCGCCTCCTCTTCGCTGTCGACGAGGATGACATCGGTCTCAGGATATTGTGCCGTGAACCGGTCGAGTCGGGGAATTAGCCAGACGGACGCGAGCATTGGCGGCACGACGATACGCAGGGGGTGGACTGCTTTCGGTCGACGCAGCAGGTCGATGGCAGCGGCGATCTGGACGAAGGCGCCGGACAGACCTCCCTCCAAGCGCTCGCCGTCGTCCGTCAGGCGCACGCCGCGTCCATCGCGTGCCAAGAGGGCAATGCCGATCTCCTCCTCCAGGTTGCTGATCTGACGGCTGATCGCGCTGGGCGTAACGGAGAGTTCCGCGGCCGCAGCGGTCACCGAGTGCAAGCGCGCCACGGCGTCGAAGGCGCGCAGGGCGTTGAGGGATGGCAGGTCACTCACGTCTTTTTCTTTCCTTTTCGGAAACAGTTGCCGAATGTTCCACTGAGCACAATTGCGCAATGACTCCTGAGAAATTGTTTATTCTTCAACGATTTTGGTGTCACAATTGAGAAATAATCGTTTGTTTTTGGGGGAGGGCTTGGTCAATAGTTGCGTGACATTCGCAAAAAAAGACTAGCATCGGTCGAGAATGCTTGCCAGCAAATTCAACGGATTCGAGGCGTGCAATGCTTCCGAGGGGCTGAAGACCGCCCCTAAAGCGTCGAGTTGCGCGCCGAAGCTTCGGACCGATACGACGTTGCACCCCCATTGCGGCCGAGTGCCGCGCCGTTGGCCGGCGCGGCTTCTGACAGTCACATTTTTCCGAGCCGAGCGTGGTGGAGTGGCAGTCGAGTCGGCGATGGCCATCGCCGTGCTCGTCGTCTTGTTCGGCGGCCTGATGGCGATCGTACACGCCGCCTACACCGACGACCGCATGGGTCGTGCCGCCCGTGCCGCCGCCCGTGCCGTTGCCCTGGAATCGAACACATCGCTGAGTCAGGCGGCGCTTGCGCTCATCGCTTGCGACGCCATCAGGCAAGAGCTCGACCTCGAGACCGACTTCAACTGTGCCGAATCTTGGACCGTCACCATCACGACGGGCCTGACGCCGTCGATGCTTGCCGCCGGCGTCAATTCCGGTGGCGAAACCGGCGACATGGTTTTGGTCAATCTCGGTTGGAACCAGGTGCCGTGGGCACGCGCCGCGGAGCTGCTGGAGGGCTCTGGCGCGGGGATAGCCACCGGAGTCGCCCGCCGCGAACCGGCGATCCAGGTTCCCGCGCAAGCTGCAGACGAAGAATCGGATGTCGAGGAAGCGACTGACGAGGAATCGAATCCCGAGGAAGCGACTGACGAGGAACCGACCGAACCCACAGCCTCCCGGCACGACGCACGTGCCCGATGGGCTTGCCGCGCAGCACCCCTCGAGGCCGCGCCGCAAGCGTTGACGGGAGTCGCGTGACGATGACGAGGCTTCGGAAGACGCGGTGCTGGACCGTAATGTCTCGACCTTCGCGGGCGCGTCAATTCGCCTGCAACCGCGGGCCAACACGTACCGACGTGCCAACTCCCGCCGGGACGCTTCCGGTCCCTCCATCGCGATTCGCGCGCGACAACCGGGCCTCGGCGGGGATCGAGCTCGGGATCGGCGCGGTCGCGGTGCTGGCCATAGCGATGGTCGCCCTCGATGTCTATTCCCTCACCGCGGCCCGGACCGCCAGTGCCCGCGTCGCAACCACGATGGCGGACTACGTATCGGTCGAGATGGCCCCGGACGGCGACCAGATGGCCGCGCTGGGCCGGTACTTATACGAGAAAGAGTTCAAGGCGCCCGCCGAGCTGGTCTTTCTGATTTCCGCGGTTCAGCAGCCGACCGGTGATGATGCGGCGGCCGTGGCCCTCTGGGACGACGACACGATCCGGATCGGCGAGGCGGAGGAAACGGCGACCCTCGCCCAGGAGTGCAAGCTTCGCGGCCAGCAAGGCTGGCGACAGGCTCTACTGAGCCAAGGCGACGACCGTAGCATCGTCTTGACGCCCAACGATGTGGTTGTCGTCGTCGAGGTTTGCGCCAAGTTGCTTCGCCAGGGAATGCTCACCAGCCGGGTCGTCACGGGCAACATCTACCGTCTCCACGCGCTGCCTGCGCGCAACACGGAGCAGCCGCCGACGCAGCCCGTGTATTCGCCGGCGCCCGACGCCGAAGAATCGACGGAGCCGAGTCCCGTCGAATCCAAAGCCTTCGAGGACGGCGCACCTGCCCAATGGGCATACCTCAATTCGCCCGTCGCAGCCCCGGCCGCAGCGGCGCCGAAGGTCGCGTGACGATGACGAGGCTTCACAAGTCATGCCGCGAGGGCTCGATGTCTCGGCGATCCCCGGCCGCGGCGCGTCGCGTGCACCCTCAAAGAACTCAAGACGGCGGGCGTAACCGAATTCCACGTCCTTCGTCACCGGATCGGGCACATCGGAGAACTCTCCCAGTGCTCATCACCGTGCCGGCGCGGTTCGCCGGCAAATGCTCAGTGGAGGATCACATGAACTTCAAGACCGTACTTCATTGTCTCGGCCGCTTTCTCCGTGCGCGGGAGGCCGTGTCCGCCCTCGAATATGCCATCGTCGTCGGAGTGGTCGTCGCCGGAGTCGGAGGGGCGGTTGTCCTATTCACAGACGACGTCGAAATCGCCGTCGCAGCAATCGGAGCTGATGTAAAGACCACCGCGACAAGCGTTTCATCAGAAAATCTCGCCGAACAGTAGTACTCAGCTTTCCCGCGAATAAGCCGGCTGCTGTCAAGCAGTTTGGGGGCGGTATCCAGTACTCCGCCCCCAACGGCGCTTCCGAGACTGCTCTCGACCCATCTGAGTACCGACATGAAAGCATGGCTGGAGCGCTGCAATCAGTTTTTGCGACTCCGCACGGCCGCGTCGACGCTGGAATACTCGCTTGTTCTGGCGGTCATACTGGCCGGAATCGGCGGCGTACTGATCGCGTTTACCGACGAGATCAACGAGCCCATCGTGCGAATCGGTGCGAGCGTTGCGGCCTACGAAACGCCGGGTTTGGAGGGCGGAGAATAGTCGGAATAGGCGCAGAATTCGTTGTTGTTCGAGGGAGGGACCACGGACAACGGCCGGCGCGATAACGCCACGTATTCAACGGGATTTGAGAGGAATCAGCAGTGATGAAAGCAGCTCCAATATTGGTGAGAGATTCCGAGAGTATCGCGTTCCCAACACTCTGCCGGGAGGGAAGCGGCGACGTTTCCCTCCCGGGCTCTGTGTCCTGAACTCGGCACGGATTTCGCTCGAACGCGCGGTCATGGCCTCCCCCCCCCATCCGTCAGCCGCTGCGGCCGCCCAGCCATACCCGACGGCCCCGGCGGGCCGCGCCCGTCAAGGGACCCG
>MKWU01004395.1_pt1 | contig 16761 bp, 10 predicted proteins | sample 809101 | NCBI WGS metagenome assembly MKWU01 (sample SAMN05860141, study PRJNA318959) | sponge metagenome | host: Aplysina aerophoba | place: Slovenia: Piran, Adriatic Sea, Gulf of Piran | collected 2013-05-07 | reverse complement strand
GCAGCGGCTGTCGAAACGGCCGCACGCAATCACACTATCCGGCGTTCGTATATATATTGTCAACCCCCTCCGCATGAAAAAGTCCTCGATTCGCCAGCGTTGAGGCCTGCTGCGCACAGTCACGGCGAACCGACGCTGGGTTGGCGGAGCGGTCTGCGGCTCCTCGCTCGGCGGAGGATGCCGGGCAAGCGCGCCAGCGGTCAAGGCAGCAGTGTGTCGGGCTGCGAGGGGCTATGATGGGCTGTACCTATGCATCGCTTGAGCCTCATCTTGCTGCTGTGCATGACGAATCTAGGCTTGGCCGATGACCAAGGCTTCAACGGGCGCTGGGTTATCGAGCCGCTGGGCGCCAACAACGGACGGGTCATGTGGCTGGAGATCAGCGGCGCAGGAACAGGATCGATCAGCGGCTTCATGGTTGGGGGTGGCCCGGGGGGACAACTCGACGCTATCCACCAAGCCAAGATCGAACGGGGGCAGCTCACATTCCACCTCGAGCGCCACACTGGCCGGAACGGGGGCCGCTTGATCAAGACTCCCGTGACCGCAGCCCTGCGGGGCGAGCTCCTGCACGGTGCCGCCACGCGGCAACAGGGCACCGTCATGTGGCTCGGCAGACGCGCGCCGGTCTTGGCCGACCGTGACGACGGCTCGTGGCGGCAATCCCCCCCGGTCGTGCTTTTCGATGGCACGGGAATCAGCGGTTGGCGCACCCTGCGGCCCGGAGGCGAGGAAGGCTGGTACGTCGAAGACGGCGTGCTCAAGAACCACAGGCGAGCCGACGTGTTGGTTTCTGAGCGAGCCTTCTGGAACTTCCGGCTGCAAGTCGAATACCTCGTCCATCCCGGCATCAACGGCGGCATTGGCCTGCGCGGTCGCTACGAAATCCAAATCCTCGACGACTACGGCCGACCCGCGAGCGACCACGGCAACGCGGCGCTCTACGGCCGCATCGCGCCAACCGAAAACGCGAGTCGGCCGGCCCGCGAATGGCAGTCGCTGGACATACGCTTGGTCGGGCGCGAACTCACCGTGGAACTCAACGGCGTCAAGACCATCGACCGCAAGGTCATCGACGGCTTCACCGCGATGGCTACCGATTGGCGCGAAGACAAGCCCGGCCCGATCACCCTGCAGGGAGACCACGGCGCGGTGGAGTTCCGCAAGATCGTGGTCACGCCGCTAACGCAGTGACGGGAGCCCGTGCCGCGGCCCTGACGGCAGTCGCCGCACTGGCCGTTGCCCTCTATCTGCTGCCCATTTCCGAGCGCGGTTTAGTCGGCCCTGACGAGCCGCGCTACGCCTCGATCTCGCGCGAGATGGCCGAGTCTGGCGACTGGATCACGCCTAGGCTGTGGGGCGAGGCCTGGTTTGAAAAGCCGGCCATGCTCTTCTGGATGGGGGGCGTCGGCTATTCCGCCGGGCTGGATTCCTACACAAGGGTGCCGGTCGCGCTGCTGAGCCTTGGATTCCTGGCGTTTTTCTTCTGGCGGGTCCGAGCGCACTTTGACCGGCAGGTCGCTATCACGGCCACCTGCCTGCTGGCTACATCGGCAGGCTGGATCGCGTACTCCGACGCGGGTGTTTTCGACGCGCCGCTCACGGCCTTCACCTCCGGAGCGCTGCTGTGCCTGCTGCCGTGGGCTCGCTCGGGCGAGCGCGGCAAGCCTGCAGAGATGGCCGCATTCGGCGCCCTGCTCGGATTCGGAGTCCTGAGCAAAGGGCTTGTCCCGCTGTTGGTCGCAGCGGCAGCCGCAACCCCCGTGCTCGTCCGGCGGCCTAGGGCGCTGCTAGAGCTGTTGCGGCCCGCGCCGCTGGCGGCGTTCGCCTTGGCCTGCCTGCCGTGGTACGCCGCGTGCTATTGGGCGAACGGCCGGGCGTTCGTTGAGGAGTTCATCATTCGGCACCACTTCGAGAGGTTCGTCAGCGATTCCCTGCAGCATGTTCAACCGTGGTGGTTCTACCTGCCGGTGCTGGCCGTCTTCCTGCTGCCATGGACGCCGTTGGCGCTGTCCTTGCGCTGGGAAACGCTGGCCGGCGGGCCGAGCCGGCGGTTTCTGGCCGGCTGGGCGCTGGGCCCGCTGCTGCTGTTCTCCCTGGCGGTGAACAAGCTACCTGCCTACGTCTTGCCCGTCCTACCGCCACTGGCCATCTTGCTCGCGATCCGCTGGAAAGCCAAGCCAAGCAGGCCGCTCCTACTCGCAGCCTGCGCAACACTGCTCTTGGTGCCGCTGGCGGGCACCCTGCTGCCACCCGCCTTGGCAGACGGGATCCGGAGGGCATGGGCCGGACTTGACTCCGCTAGCATCGCAGGCGGGGCTGTCGCAGGTATCGCGGCGTTCGGCTTGGCTTCCATCGCGGCTCTGAGAGTGTCACGCGAGCGGTCGATCCCCGCCACTTGCGCGATTGCAGCGCTGGCGCTGGCAGCGCTGAAGTTTCAAGCCTTCCCGGCCATCAGCCAACAGGCTGGCACGCGAGAATTCGTGGCCGGCGAGCAGACGCGCCTGGCAGACTCCTGCATCGGAGACATCCGGCGCCACGCCGCGTACGGCATTCGGCACTACAGCGGGCACTCCGTGCCGAATTGCGAGCAAATTCCCGCCAAATTCCGAATCGAAGGGGATCCGCCCGTAATCACGTCGAATCGCGTGGAAGACCCCACGCAGCCCTGATCTCGCCAGTGATGGTCGCTGCTCCGAACGGGTGCTTCACGTGAAGAAGGCCTAATGCCTACATGCCCGGGGGATTGGCATCGGGTACGGATGGCAGGTAGAGGGGTTGGGCGGTCTTGGTCGCCGGTCGATTCAGGATCTCGTTCGCGGCGTTCAGCAGATTCTTGCGAGTGATCTGACCGACCAGCTGATTGTCGCGCAGCACCGGCAGCCTGCGCTGAGTGGTTTCGCGAAAGATCGTCGCGACGCTGAATATGCTGAGCGATTCGTCGATTGTCCTGGCATCCGCATCCATGAATTTCGCCACCGTCCACGACGTTCCCGAAACCTCTTTGCGCTTGCTAAGCGAGCGCACCAATGCGTGCGAGTTGACCAGCACATCGTGGCGGCTGATCTGGCCGACCACGCGTTCGTCGCGCACGACGACCAAGCGTCGGTAGGCGGTCCGAAGGAACGTTTCCACTACTTCGTCAAAACCCAGATCTTCGTCGATAAGACACCCTGGATCCAGTTCCATGTAGCGGCGAACTTGCACTCCCGGCAGATTGTCATAGAGCGCGTCGACCAGAACCCTCATGCTCAGCGATTCCGAGAACACTCCCAAGAAGCGTCCCTCGCGGTCCACGACCGGCGCTCCCGAAAGGCGATGCGAGAGCAAGAAGTTGACCGCCTCGAACGCATCCATTTCGGGTTGCAGCATCCACAGCTGTTTGGTCATCAGGTCTCCGCTGCTGAGAGAACGGACCCTGAGGTCGGCCGAGCTGAGGCGGTCGGTCAGGCTCGACAGCGCCCTGAGGCAACAGCGCTCGGTGAAGATCCCCAAGTAGCGTCGGCCGGGGCCAACAACGGGAGCGCCCTTGATATTCACGTGGATTAACTTGTGGATGCTGTGCAGAACCGGCGCTTCCGGGTCTAGGGTGACCAGCTTCGTAACCATGAACTCCCGCGCAGTCTTCATCGCTCCAGCCTTGCCCGGTTGGGGCGACTGCCCGCATGACCCGTGCCCACGGTCAAGAACGCTCCAATGGCTAAGGCGCTACAAGTATGCATTCGTGTCGTTCCTAAGTCAAACGCGACCAGGTGTCGGAGGTGCGGCTCATGCTTCAGATCGATAGTTTCGAGCACTTGCTCACCTGCAAGCGCATCGTCGTGTCAGGTCTTGACTTAACAGGGCCGTAGGCCGCGCAACTGTTCGGTTCCAGTCGCTGCCCAAGGTTGAAGGTCCCAGCGGTTCAGATCCCGGCCTGTGCTGGTCGAATCAGCGCCCAAGAACCATGCTGGCAGGCGCTAAGGGAAGGCGCTTGACGTTCCTTGAGCGAGCCTCCGACGACGACCGGGCCAAGGGATAAGCCCGGGGGAACTATGCGAGTTCCTCCATCACCGTGTCAAGAGCGCTCTTCGGAGGTCGCAACTTGTCTTGCCCAAGCTGGGCCAGCGGCACGTCGTCAAGATTGAGCATTTCGGTGAAGCTGGGCTGGTCCGTGCTCACGTACAGCACACCGGTCAGGATCTGGCCCTTTTCCGTTGCCAGCTCGATGCGGTCCAAGGCCGTTAGGCGACTGGTCGGATCGTAATCCTCCTCAAGCTTCTCCAAACGCAGCATCGAGCCATCATGCATCTCGACCTCATGCACGGTGCCCGGCGCGAATTCCTCCTGCAAGTGGATTTCGTCAAAGTGCGGCACGAATCCGATCGACTGCAGCGGGACCTTGTTCTCGCGCACGTACTTGTAGCTCTTGGTCGAACCGACATGGTCGTTGAACGTCACGCACGGGGACACTATGTCCAATACGGCCGTGCCGCGATGGGCAAGCGCTGCCTTGAGAACGGCCTGCAGCTGCTTCTTGTCACCGGAGAACGAGCGCGCGACGTAGGTGGCCCCCAACTGCACGGCCAGCCCGCACGTATCGATCGGTGGCAGGTCGTTGGCAATGCCAGACTTCGCCGTCGAGCCCAGGTTGGCGGTCGCCGAGAACTGCCCCTTGGTCAATCCGTAGCAACCGTTGTCCTCGATGATGTAAACGATCGGCACGTTGCGCCGCATCATGTGCACGAACTGCCCGAGGCCAATCGAAGCCGTGTCGCCGTCGCCGGAGACCCCCAGCGCCAGCAGTTCCTTGTTTGCCAGAACCGCGCCGGTCGCCACTGCGGGCATCCTGCCATGCACGCTGTTGAAGCCGTGCGACATGCTCAGGAAGTAGGCGGGCGACTTCGACGAGCAGCCGATCCCCGACAGCTTGATGACCTGCGTGGGGTCGATCCCCATCTCGAAGAAGCACTCGATGATGCGCTCCGAGATCGAATTGTGCCCGCAGCCCGCGCAAAGCGTGGTCTTCAGGCCGCGATAGGGCTCCAGCCCGAGGCCGATTCTGTTCGAAACCGGGGCCTTCGCCCGGGTAGCGGTGGCGGTGCTCACAGCCCCTCCCTCTCCACGATTGCGTCAGTGATGGTGCGGGCGTCCAGCGGCATGCCGCCGTAGTAGCAGACGCTTCGCAAGTGGTCATGAATCGCCGGGAACTGCCGGCGCAGCAGCGTGCGCAACTGGCCGTCGCGGTTCTGGTCGACGACGTAAACATGGTCGTGCTTGGCGAGAAACTCTTCCGTGGCGTGGCTCAACGGCCAGCCGCGCACGCGGCAATAGGCGGTTTCGAAGCCGTACTCCTGGCGCAGCTGGCTCCGCGCCTCGCGCACGGCTTCGTGGCTAGTGCCAGCAGCCACCAAGGCCACCCGGGCCTCGGGGCCGTCCTCGATGACCGGCTCGGGCAGCCACTGGCGCACCCCGGCCATCTTCTTCTTGATCCGGTCCATGTTGCGGATCCAGTCGCCCTCGCGCTCGCTGTAGTTGGCGTCCTCGTCGTGGCCCGTTCCGCGCGCGAAATACGCCGCCTGCGGGTGCCGGTTGCCGGGTACGGTGCGATAGGCGACGCCATCGCCATCGACGTCGCGATAGCGGCCCCAATCACCCTGGAGCCGCTCGATGTCCTCCTCGCTGAGCACCTTGCCGCGATCCAAGTCCCAGTCCGGGTAGTCGAACTTGTTGGCCGTCCAATAGTTCATGCCCAAATCCAGATCGAGCATCACGAACACGGGCGCCTGCAGGCGCTCGGCGACGTCGAAAGCCTTGGCGCTGAACTCAAAGCACTCCTCCGGGGTTCCCGGGATCAGCATGGGGTGAACCGTGTCGCCGTGCGAGAGCGTTGCCGCCGAGAGGAAGTCGCCCTGCGAAGTGCGCGTCGGCAGGCCCGTCGAAGGCCCCATGCGCTGCACATCGATCAGCACCACCGGGATTTCCGCGAAGTGCGCCAGTCCGACGAACTCCGACATCAACGAAATGCCCGGGCCGGCGGTCGTGGTCATGGCCCGCGCACCGGCCCAGCCGGCACCGATGGCCATGCCGATCGAGGCCAGCTCGTCCTCGGCCTGCACCACCGCGAAGGTGGCCTTGCCGGTCGACTCGTCAATGCGGAAGCGATTCAAATAGCCTTGGGCCGCCTCGGCCAGCGACGAAGACGGCGTGATGGGGTACCAAGTGATCACGCTGACCCCGCCGAAGACCGCCCCAAGGGCGGCAGCGGCGTTGCCCTCGACGATGATCTTGCCTTGGTTGCCGTCCATCCGCTCGAGGCGGTAGGGATCGCGCTTGGTGAGGTTCTGCTTCGCCCAATCGTAGCCTGCGCTAGCGGCGTCCCAGTTCAGGGCGGCTGCTTTCGGCTTGGCCGAGAACTGCTTGTAGATGCCCTTGCGGATCTCCTCCATCTCGATGTCCAGCAGCGCCGCCAGGACGCCGTCGTAGACCATGTTGCGCACCAGCTTGCGCAATTTCGGCGCTGGGCAGACGGCGGCCGTGATGGGATCGAACGGCACCGGGTAGAAGAACAGGTCGTCGCGCAGGCCGTCCAAGCCCAGCGCCTCGTCGTAGACAACCGCCCGGCCCGGGTCCAGCTCCTGCACATCCTCGTGGGCCGTCTGCGCGTTCATCGCCACCAAGAAATCGACTTCCTTCTTGCGCCCGGTGAAACCGAACTTGCTGGCTCGGATGGTGTACCAGGTTGGCAGCCCGGCGATGTTGGATGGAAACAGGTTCTTGCCCGACACCGGGATGCCCATCTCGAACAGCGCCCGCAACAGGACCAGGTTCGACGATTGGCTGCCCGACCCGTTCACGGTCGCAACGTGGATGCTGAGGTCGTTGACGACTTCGGGGACGGCTATGGGTACGGATTCCCCGCTAGGGGATGCATTCACGGCTTGCATGAAAAGGGGCCTTGCGGCGGCAACTGGATTCGGGTGAATCGTCCGCGTTGGCTGGACTTCGCTTAGACGGCTTGCCGTCTACCTTCTAGTATAAGTAGATTCGCGGGCTGAATACCCAAATCCGGTCTGTCCTGCCCCCGCGATTGTGGCAGCGCTTTCCGCGATCCGGCAATCCCGCCATTCGCCCTCGAATTCCAGCTGCGCCTGCCAGCTTGGCACGCGTGCCGCCGCATCGCTAGAATCAAGGCTAAGGCAGCCCCGCCGCCAAGCCGAGATCCTGCTGTCCTCCCCGATATCCCCGGCTAGGCGAACCGCCAGGGGCGGTCTCGTCCCGCACCTGCTCGCGTCCGATTGCCATGCTTGACTACGCTCCACCGCCCGCCACCCGCGACAGCCTGCCCGAAGAGACCGCACAGAGGAGACGCTTCGAGGCAGCCTTCTCGCGCACCGCGGAACTCTACGGATTCGCCGAGGTGTCCACGCCGATGTTCGAGCGGGCCGACCTGTTCGAGGCGCGCTCGGGCGCCGAGATCAAGAATTCGCTGCTCACCTTCCACTGCGACCACGAGGAATACGCGCTCCGGCCGGAAATGACCGCGCCCATTTGCCGAATGGTCGCCTCCGGGGCGCTCGCCGGCCTTGCGCAGCCGCACAGGCTGTTCTACATCGCCCCGTGCTTCCGGTACTGCCGGCCACACTCTGGCCGCAAGCGCGAATTCACCCAAGCCGGGATCGAAGTCTTGGGCGACCCCTCGCCGGGAGCCGATGCCGAAGTGATCGCGACCGCCCATCGCTTCTTGCGCGATCTCGGGGCGACGAACCTGCGACTCAAGGTCGGCACAGCCGGGATCTTCCGCGCTCTGCTGCCGGAGCGACTCAGCGCCGACGAGCGGGCCGCCGTGATCGGCCACCTCGACCGGCTGGCGGCGATCCGCGAGCGCTGCGCCGTGGCACGGCCGGGCCTGTTGCTGCAAGAGCAACTCGCGGCCGACCGGCGGGCTCTGGCGGCACTGCAGGCGCAGGACGGTTACGCTGGCGAGTTCGCCATCGCGGACTCGCCGGTGTTGGAGCCGGAGGAGTTGGTGCGCCGCCTGCCCGACGAGGCCGCGGCTACCTACCGCCGCTTGTGGAACGTCGAAGGGTACGTTGACGAGGACACGGCGGAGTTGCTGCTAAGCGCCAGCGCGATTCGCGGGACGCTGGAAGAGGTCTCCGAGCAAGCCTCGGCCGCCTTGGCCGGGTCTAGCGCGGGCAGCGCGCTGGACGATCTGATGTCGGTGTGCAGGCTTCTCAGCCACTACAGCGTCGGCAGCTTTGAAATCACCCTCGGAATCGCTCGCGGGCTGACCTTTTACACCGGGACCGTATTCGAAATCGCCAGCGCTTCGAATAAACTCTGCGGAGGCGGCCGTTACGACCGCTTGGTCGAACTTTTCGGCGGCGATCCGACCCCGGCCACCGGCTGCGCCGTGCGCCTGGACACGCTGCAGGAACTGGGCTTGGAAGGGCCCGCGGGCGATTGCCCCCAAGGGATCACCGTGCGCGCCGCTTCCGCCCGAGACGAGGCCCGCGCCGTGCGGCTGGCCGAGGAGTTGCGCGCTCGCGGCGTTCGTATCGGCAGGACCGGCGCTCCGGCAGCGAGCGTCAGCGGCGACACGGTGAAATTGCCTGATGGCGCGGTGGTCGCCGCCGAGACCGAGACCGTGCTGGAAGCGCTCGGGGCAGACAGCTAGCCACTTCAGCCGCCCAAGGTAGCAGTCATGAATCCCATCCGATTCGCCATCCCCAAGGGAAGCTTGGAAAAAAAGACCCGCGCCTTCTTCGAAAGCGCCGGCATCGACCCGCGGGGCTACGGGGACGGCAGCCGCGGCTATCGGCCCGATCTGGGGCTGGCAGGCATCGACGTGAAGATGATGCGGCCGCAGGAAATCCCCTACATGCTGCAGGCCGGCTTTTTCGATCTCGGCATTTCCGGCATCGACTGGTACTACGAAAGCGAGGCGGCTGCGAACGTCGAGGATCTGCTGGATCTCGGCATCGGGCGGGTCGACATCGTGCTGTGCGTTTCCAATCAGTGGGACGACGTGCGCTCGGCGGCGGACCTGTTCGCGAAATTCGTGGATTCCACCGGCACGCAACCCCTGCGGATCTGGACCGAGTACCTCAATCTCACCGAGGCCTTGGTTCGGCAGCACACCGACCTGGAGCCATCTCTGTACAGCCCCTACACTCGCTTGGGAGTGGAACGCAGCGGCGCGTCGCCGGTCGCCATCTTCCATTCGTTCGGCGCCACCGAGTCCAAGCCCCCCGAGGACGGCGAGGCAATCGTGGACAACACCGAGACCGGCAGTACGATTCGGGCCAACGGCCTCAAGATCGTGCACAAGGTGCTGGAGGGCTCCACCGCGCACCTGCTCGCGAACCGCCGTGCCCTGCGCAACCGCGAGAAGCGCGAAGCGATCCTGCGGGTGCGAGACTTGCTCGCGGCAGCCGCGCCGGCCACGGTGGAGGAAGAACCCGCCTTCGGCCACATTTGAGCCGTCCGGCGGCCCGCGGCCCTGGAAATCGCTATCATGGCAGCGGCGGCACGTGGGACGTAAACGGCATATCGCCTTGGTGGCAGCCCTTGGCCTGCTCGCCACGTGCGCGGCATTCGGCCAAGGCCGGCGCCAGCTCTCGGACAAGCAGCGCCGGCAGCGCGAGATCCTGCGCTGGGAACTGTTCCGCCCGGTCGTGCGCGGCCAACACGCCGCCGTTTCGGCCGGCACGCCCGCCGTCACGCAAGTGACGATGCGCGTGCTGCAATCTGGCGGCAACGCCGTTGACGCCGGCGTGGCCGCTCTGCTGGCAGGAGCGGTTACCGAGTTCTCCCATTTCGGTTTCGGCGGCGAAGCGCCGCTGCTCATCCGCACGCCCGACGGGCGGGTTCACTCGATCGCCGGAGTGGGCACAGCTCCCGCCTTGATGACGCTGGAGTTCTTCCTCAATCGCGAGAAAGACCCTGAGCTGGAACTGGAGGCTGTGCAACGGGAGCACAAGACCGGCCACATCCCGTCCTACGGCACCCTGCCGGCACTCGTGCCGGGCATGGTCGACGCGGCCCTGCTGGCGTTGCAGCGCTTCGGCACGCTGCCGTTCGGGGAGGTCGCAGAGCCCGCCGCGTCGCTGGCGCAGCAGCATCCCATTGACAACATGCGCTCCCGCTCGATCGCCGAGGCAAGCTCGTTCCTGCGCCTGTTCCCCACCTCGCTGGCCGTATACGCTCCGGACGGGCGTCGGCCGCGGCCCGGGGACCTGTTCCGCCAAGACGACCTCGCCGCCACGATCCGCAGCATGGTGCGGGCCGAGCGAGCCGCGCTTGCGGCGGGCAAGTCGCGCGAGGACGCCATCGAGGCTGTGCGCGACTACTTCTACCGCGGGCCGATCGCGCGCGAAATCGCGGATTTCGTCAAGAGCGACGGCGGGCTGCTGCGTTACGAGGACTTCGCCGCCTTCCGGCTGGAAGTCGAGCAGCCGCTGCGCACGGTGTTCCATGGCTACGAGGTTTACAAGGCAGGCTTTTGGACGCAGGGCGCAGTCTTGCTACAGGCTCTCAACATTCTCGAGGGCTACGATCTCGAGGCGCTGGGCTGGAACACGCCGCAGTACATTCATCACCTCGTAGAATCTCTCAAGCTGGCCTTCGCCGACCGCGACGCTTGGTATGCAGACCCGCAGTTCGTCTCGGTACCGGTCGAGCTGCTCAGCAAGCAGTACGCCAGCGACAGGCGGGCGTTGATCAACCCGAAACGCGCGTCAACCAAGTTTCGCCCCGGCACGTTCGGCAAGCGCAGGCCGGTACATCCCTCGCGTCACCCGCTCCGCAGGCCGCTGCCCGACGCGCTGGCTTCCAAGGACACAACTTCCATCAATATCGCCAGCGCGGATGGCATGCTGTTCTCGGCCTCGCCCTCCGGCGCTTGGATGCCTTCGGTCATCGCGGGCCGCACGGGTATCCCGCTGACCCAGCGCGGCCACAGCTTCCTCACGATCCCGGGCCACCCCAACGTGGTCGAACCCGGCAAGCGCCCTAGGATCACGCTGACGCCGACCTTGGTGACGCACCGGGGAGAGCCGTTCATGGCCCTTTCGACGCCGGGAGGCGACCAGCAAGAACAGGCTCTGCTACAGGTGCTGCTGGCAGCCTTGGTCTTCAACTTCAACGCGCAGGCGGCGGTCGAAGCCCCCCGTTTCCAGAGCAAGCACTTGGTTGCGAGCTTCGACGACCATGCCATGGAGCCCAACGTCCTGCTGCTGGACGAGCGGATGCCGTCGTTCGTATTTGAGGACCTGGATGCGCTCGGCCACCAAGTCGAGGCGCGCCGGTCGCGCAACAGCGGCTCGGCGCCGACGGCGGTCAAGGTGCTCCGCAACGGAGTCATCGAGGCGGGTGCCGACCCGTACGCGTTTCGCTACGCCGCCGGCTGGTGACCAGATCCTAGATTCTGATCTCAGCGCCGTTGCGGTATGATCGCGTCTCGGATGGTCACTAGGCGCGACTTTATCGGTGGCATCAGCACGTTGCTGGGAGCGGCCGGCTGCGATCCTGAGCCGTCCCGGAGCGAGCGGGCACTGAACGTGCTGTTCCTGTTCCCCGACCAAATGCGAGCGCAGGCGATGGGCTGCATGGGCAATCCAGACGTGAAGACGCCCAATCTGGACCGGCTCGCCGCGGAGGGAGTGCTGTTCCGCAATCACTTCGCCAACTCACCCGTTTGCTGTCCCGCCCGAGCGATCATTCTGACCGGCAAGTACGCGCACACCAATGGCATGATCGCCAACGACCTCCGCCTGCGCGAGTCCGAAACCAGCGTGGCCGAATTGTTCGCCGAAGCCGGATACCGCACCGGCTTTGTCGGCAAGTGGCATCTCGACGGAGGTCCGCGCCAGCCAGGCTGGATTCCGCCGGGAGCACGGCGGCAGGGATTCGAATTCTGGGCTGCCAACGAAGTGAGCCACGCGCACTTCGACACGCACTACTTCCGGGACGACCCCGAGCCGATCCCGATCAAGTCCTTTGAAGCCGAGGCCTGGGCCGACATCGGCATCGAGTTCTTGCGCCAGGCCCAGCAGGACGAGCGTCCGTTCTTCCTGACAGTACAAATGGGGCCGCCACACGATCCGTACATTGCCCCGGACGAATACATGGCGCAGTACGATCCGGACGCCATCGCGCTGCGGCCCAACTTTGCCGGCGACACTAGCGACCGCGAGCTGGTGCCAAGCCCCTATGTGGAAACCCCGGGCCGCAAAGAAATCGCCGCCTACTACGCGATGGTGACTGCGGTAGACGATCAAGTCGGCAGAATTCTGGGCGAACTCGACGAACTCGGACTGCGCGACAACACGATCGTCATCGTGTCATCGGATCACGGCGACATGCTCGGGTCCCACGGGGCGCGCCTGAAGAGAAAGCCGTGGGAGGAGTCCATTCGGGTGCCTGGCATTGTCAGGCATCCCGGCGCGCCGGCAAGCCGCGAAACGGACGTACTGTTCTCTCACGTGGACATCGCGCCAACACTGCTTTCGCTATGCGGGCTGCCCGTGCCAGCCGAGATGCAGGGAGCGGATTTCGCACCGGTGGTGCTCGGGCAAGCGGAGTCGGGACCAGACGCGGCCTACTTCCAGATTTTCGGGCCGTTTCTCGCCGGCGGTGTGGAATGGAGCTGGCGCGGTCTGCGCACTGACCGCTATATGTATGCCCGCACGAAGGACGCGCCATGGATCCTATACGATCTCGAAGCCGATCCGTACGAGCTGAAGAATCTTGCCGCAGATCCGGAAGCCGGCCAAGTGCTGTCCGAACTGGATGCCGAACTCGCGCGCTGGATGGAGCGAACCGGTGATTCGTGGGACTTTGACTGGACGGCTCCGATCGAAGACGCGGGGCGACTCTACAAACACGATACGTTCTACACCGTGGATGACTTCCTCAAGTGGGCGGCTGAAAACCCGGAGCTTGCACAGCTGGAATGAAGGGATTCAACCGACAGCGCCTGTGCGTTTGGCTTCAGTGCTAGCGCGAGCTTGTCGTGTTTGCCGATCTTGAAGCGTTTACGGCGCCGCAAGGCGGCTTGGGAAAGTACGCGGGGGTGGCCGAAGGGGTCATGGACTACCGTGCGGGTCAGTAGGCATGCCGTTCTTAGGCGCGGGTCAACGCTGCTGAGCAGTATCGGACCGCCCGTGCGGGCATGGCAATACCATTCGGAGGGCGAGCTTGTTTCGATGCATCAATCCAAGATCCGAATGGAAAAACTCTACGGAAGCAGTACCTTTCGAAACGTTAGCGATATGCGGCGATGGCGCGGTCCCCATCCGGGCTCGTTCTTTCTTCGAGGTATTTCATGTGTCCAGCGACTCCGAGCATCGCCATGCATGGCCGCCACGCTTCCCGGCTGAAGCACCTGGCCGACTTTGGGCATGCCGCCAGGCCCACGAAAAATCATCTCCCAAGGCTCCAGCAAGCTGATCATGGCGATACCATCGGCGAAATGCCCTTCGTGGTCGATGTGTCTTGAAATGCCTTGGTTTTCCAAGTATTCATTGACAATGACCTGATCTGGTGACTCATGCAGCAGCCCTTCGTCGACGAGGCGTTCGGCAAGCGCCCCCGCCCAGGGCGGCAACTGGCCAAGACGCATGGAAGTGTCGACCCTCCTTGCTGAGTAGGAGTATCGCCAGCCGTAGTGCTGCACTCGCCGCCGCAGTTTCTTTGATTCCCAGTGGCTGCCGTCGATCATCGCCACCAGTTGCTCTTCCTCGCCTCGGCTGAGGAAGTCTGGCCGGTATACAAGCCCTGGAACTTCCAGCGTCGCTTCTCGCGTCTCACGGCCCGCCGCAGGTGGCGGCTCCGGCAGTGGTCCCCGTTCTACCGCAACCAATCGTCTGAACTTCCCAACGTTCAGGCGTTCCTCCACCGGGATGTCGTCCGGGACGGTCAGCCGTATCGGCCCTCGGACTTCGATCCGTGACTGAGACGGAACCACCTTGACACTGCCGAGCCCGCGGAGCGGCAAAAACTGGTCTATCAATTCGATCTCTCGGTTAAAGCAGGGCCAGCTCAGTTGCCTTGCGGCCCTAGTTGCCTCCCTGAGCACTCGTTCGTCTTTGAAATCGGCAGCAATCCACCGCTCGCGGGCCTTCTCTCTCTTGCGGGCGAAGTCCCGATCTCCCCATGAGAGCACGAATTCCCCGTCGTCCTTGCGCCAACGAGGCACAGCATCGGTGATGGTCGGCCACACAGTCGTTGTTCCGTCACCGTACGACAGGTGCAATGCGTGAATCGACAGGACTTGTTGCTGGACATCCCCTCCACGGAACTCGGTATCGAGTCTCCGATATCCGTACAACAACCCACACAAAGCTGCTGCCGACCAAGCTATAGGCGGCGGCAAGTCCGGACGTTGCTTAAACCACCCTTTGAACACGACCGGGCGCGGCCGAGTCAACACCAACTGCAGTGCGATACCGACCGGATTAGATCGCCACCTCTCGATGCTGATCTCCGCCTGACCCCGCAAGACCTTCTGCGTTGATTCCCGCCAAGCGCGGATCGAGCCTTCAACTTCCTTATCCCCGTGATGCGACGCATCGGCAGCAATCTGGTCAGGCAGCCCAAGTCCGCCACCAATATCCTGCCAAGACTCGCCGCGGAACACTTTGATAGCGGCCAGCCAGAGGCACTCTTGCAAACAAGAGAGTCGTCTGACCTCCATCGGACGGTGCCACGGCGGGAACCGCCACCATGGGGCCTCGACCTCCCGAGCCTTGGCGGACAGCCGCGCTTGGTCCGAGCCAAGACTGGCTATGAGCAGATCTAGCCACCGGGCCATTCGTGGTACACCCCATACCGCCATGCTCAAGGCCCCGTGAATGGCATCTTCGGTGTCCGGAACATCTAGGTTGGACGTCAGTTCGGGAGGGGGTACGCTCGGTTCGAAAATCTCATCCGGGGCCGCACTCACGCGCACGGGAACATGCCGAAGGTCCAAGTTGGAAGTAACCCGAGTTAGTTGAACCAGACGGCTTCGCTCTTCTTGGGTTGATACGGTCAGTTCCGAAACAGCAAAAGCCGGCAGAACTCCAGGCCAATACAGAGCTTGGTCGGTCGGCTCGACATCTTGGATACCAGAAGTTACCCATCGCCCGTCTCGAAATACGGACACATCCAAAGTAGGTAGGCCCTTGGGTCTGAGCTTGACTCGCACAGAGATGCGATTGCGCTTTGGTTCCGCATCCCGTTCCGGGGTGTATGCTCCGACACCGACCAGCATGCCGGCTCCTGGACGGAGTGGACGCAGCCAACCATCGGACAACGCCTCGAATAGGTTTCGGTGATCGACGACCACTCCCAGCCAACCATCATGGCCGGTGTGGTTTGCGTCGCCCGCGAACTGGATCGCGATCTGATGGTTGGCGGGCGTCATGACGTTTCACGCTCCAGAACGTCAGGTCCGGGCAATGCCTCAAGGGCTACAGCAGACAGCTCGGAGGGCCCATGCACCAAGAACAGGTTGTCTCGAGCCCGAGCGCACAGCATGTACATAGTACGTCTCATTGCGTCCGTGCGGCATGGAACGAATGGGAATCATACGGGTGCAGGACATCTCTTTTCTTGTTCGGGGCTCCTGGGTCGGGTGAGCGATCTAGCCGCACATCAGCGTACATCAGGAGCGCGTGATGCGGTGGGCCCAGAAATCCTCGCAGAGTCCGCTGAGATTGCGGCAGCGCCAGGCGGCAATGGCATTGGCGTCCTGGAAGGTTCCGTGCATCCTTGAGTCTCACTGAGCCGGCCTCGGCGCGGTTACGGCAGGATCGTGTCGTAGCGCAGGTTACCGCCCTTGACTCTTCGCAGTCCGGGAAATCCTGCCGCCGGTCGGGGCCTCTCGTCGCCGTCGTGCTCGTCGAAGAGCGCCTTCAGTCTGCTGACGACGTCCGGATGCGAATCGGCAACGTCATGCTGCTCGGACGGGTCGGCCTCGAGGTCGAAGAGCATCATGTCCTTGCGAGCGTCTCCCGTCAGCACGCCGGGGTGCCGTGTGGGGTGGGGTTGCTCGAACGGCGCGATGATCGTAGTGCCGTCGGGCTTGCGGAAATTGAACGACGAATCGATGTAGCCTTGAATGTTCGCCGGGCCTCGGGGCGCCCCGGGGGAGCGAACATGGAGCTTCCACTTGCCCGAGCGGACTATCTGAAGCCGGCCACCAACCATCGCAAATATGGCCTCGTGCGGACTGCGAGCGTCAGCCGACGTCATCAGGGCGAAGATGTCACGGCCATCCATGGGGCGATCAGCGGGGAGTGCAGCCCCGGCGAGGCTAGCGAAGGTCGGGAAGATGTCAATCGAGGCAGCAACCTCGTCGGAGACCAGGGCCGCGGGTATGCGACCCGGCCACCAGGCGATGAACGGAACGCGGATTCCTCCTTCCCAGGTTCTCCCTTTCATGCCGCGCAAACCACCGGTAGACCCGCCCCACGAGGGACCGTTGTCGGAGGTGAAGACGACCAGCGTTTTCCGGTCAAGATCGAGCTCCCGCAGCTTCGCCAAGATCTGACCCACGGACCAATCCAGCTCGCGAATGACGTCGGCGTACAAGTCGTACGGAGTGTCGGGCGTGTAAAAGTCCTCCGAGGCGGCGAGCGGCTTGTGCGGGCTGCCGTGCGGCCAAGAGAGAAAGAACGGCTCGTCGGGCTTGGATTCGATGAAGCGCAACGCCCGCTCCGTGTAGCGCTTGGTGAGGGTGCCCTGAACGACCGGGTACTCGACGACTCGATCATCCTCGACAAGCTGGACAGG
>MKWU01004393.1_pt1 | contig 16775 bp, 13 predicted proteins | sample 809101 | NCBI WGS metagenome assembly MKWU01 (sample SAMN05860141, study PRJNA318959) | sponge metagenome | host: Aplysina aerophoba | place: Slovenia: Piran, Adriatic Sea, Gulf of Piran | collected 2013-05-07 | reverse complement strand
ACTGAGGCTGGTTCCGGTTAAATCCTGCCTGCTGGAGTTCTCCGGAACGAGATCAAACAACAGGCTACGCATGTAGAAGTTTCCGCTTAGGCACTTTCGGACGGGGGTTCGATTCCCCCCACCTCCACTAGTATTCATTTACTAACATCTCTCACTGGAGACCAGCCGGTCTCCGATTTCAACATCGTGGAAACCAGGATGATTCCAGCCATACAGGATCAGGCTGACTCACTAAGAAGCCTTTGCCTGAATTACGGCGTACGACGCCTTGAAGTATTTGGGTCGGCCGCCAATTCATCCAAACTGCGTGAAGACAGTGACCTGGACTTCCTGGTGGAATTTCAGCCGAAGGCATATGCTGCTTACGCGGACACCTACTTCGGACTGCTAGAAGACTTGCAGCATCTGTTTGGCAGGCCAGTAGACCTGGTGGTAGCCTCAGCCGTTAGGAACCCTTACTTCTTGCAATCGATAGAGCAGACAAAATCACTTGTCTATGAAGCTTGAGACCAAGAAGTTTCTGTACGACATTCATCGAGCCGCCTTGCTGGTTCGAGAGTTTACGCTGGACCAAAAGCTTACAGATTACACACGCGACTCCATGATGCGCGCCGCGGTGGAACGGGAATTCGAGATCATCGGCGAGGCAATGAAGCAACTCGCGCGGATCGACAGCCCCGTGATTTCCAAGATCAGCGAATACCAGCGCATAATCTCCTTCCGAAACGTTCTGATCCACAACTATGCTGATGTAGATAGTCTGTTGGTGTGGGACGTCGTAGAGACCAAACTTCCTATCCTGATCAATGAAGTGGAAGCTCTATTAGCTGAGCCTTCCGAATGAACTGACCTGGTTTTCTTCAGAATCGCGACTAGTGCAGATTGGCCCGTTCTGAAGCATAGTTGCATTGTAATTACCAATATGAAATGGAGCGAAAAACAGTGACGCAAGACTGGGAAGGAACTTTCAGCACCTGGGCACAGCCACCTGCACAGACGGAAGAACAGCGCTCGGAGAACGCTATCAGGGGCATTCGTAATGCTGTTAGTAACAGTTCAAAGTTGAAACATTGGAGATTGAAAGTTTTTACTCAAGGTTCTTACCGCAATCGCGTCAACGTTCGTCACGACAGCGATGTTGACGTAGGTGTGATGCTCTATGAGTACTTCCTTAGTGAGGTCCCGGAAGGAAAAACTAACGCAGATTTCGGCATACAAGATGTGGGTTACTCATTCTCGCAGTTCAAGGATGAGCTTGAAGAAGCCCTTGTCAACCACTTCGGCCGGTCTGCCGTAAAGCGTGGGAACAAGGCCTTCAATATCAGGGAAAACACCTATCATGTAGAGGCCGACGTAGTACCGCTCTTCGAATTCAGACAGTACTGGGAGCATGGTGCCTATCGAGCCGGCGTTGCTTTAATAACGGATGATGGGCGAAGGATTGAGAACTACCCGGAGCGCTTGGTCGACAACTGGCCTCCAACACCTCTGCACTACGAGAATGGCGTTTATAAGAACGATGAAACCATCCGGCGCTTTAAAGGGATCGTACGCATACTCAAGAGGTTACGTAACACGATGGATGACGCTGGTTCTCATTCGGCGAAGGCAATACCTGGCTACCTGTTGGAATGCATGACATGGAATGTGCCAAACGAATGTTTTGCAGGACCTACATGGGATACCCGCGTTCAGGCCGTGCTGAGGTACCTCTGGATCAATACCAACGACGCTACAAAATGTAAATCCTGGATGGAGGTAGATGCGATAAAGTATCTCTTCCATGCTGCACAACCATGGACACGCGAAGACGCCCATACCTTTATAAATGGGGCATGGGACGTCATCGGTGTGCGTTCATCGTGAAGCTCGAGCGACTACACATAACTGCGTTCTTAGGTCTGGCAACCTTTGTCTGGTGGCTTGCAATAGGGGCTCCAAGAGTCAACTGGGAAAACCTACAACCATTTGGGCCCGTCGTCGGAGTTCTCGTCATCATCGGTGCAGCGTTCGAATACTTCTTGTGGCGTTGGTCGTGGCTCCATGGTTGGTTCGTTAAGCGACCAGACCTACGTGGCACTTGGCGGATTGTGCTGCAATCGGATTGGATCGATCCAGACACGAATCTCGATGTTCCGCCCATCGTCTGCTACATGGGCGTTACGCAAACCCTTTCTACTCTACAGATGCACCTGATGACACCTGAATCAGAGTCCTGGTTCGTTGCGGAACGTATCAGCCCATCAGCAAGCGGGGTCGGGTACCAAGTTGCCGGCGTGTACACGAACAGACCGCAAATCCATCTGCGCGGAACGCGCAGTGAAATGCATTTGGGGGGAGTGCTTCTCGATACGCACGGACCGACCAATCGCCCGGACACGATTACTGGCGAGTACTGGACTGACAGAAAGACTAAAGGACGAATGACATTCACTAAGAGACTGCCCGCCGTATTTACTCGCTTCGATGACGCTGATCGGGCTTTCGAAGAAGCGTGAGGAAGTTGCGATTTGAGGACATGCTGTTGTATCGATTCGACTCAACATGCCGAAGACTTCAAAAATAGCTCACACGCCATTTGGCCGATGGTCTGCCCACCCGCCGATTCGGTCTTTCTCAAGAGAACTGATCTGCAATCGAAATCTGAACACTCTAAACAGTGACCCTCGGTGGTTTTATCACGGACGAATGGTGAGTTTCAAAGGCACTACGGTCGACAGGTTCGTCGGTCTTATGACGGTCAAACTCGCTATGGAGTGAAATGAGCGGGAAGATGCCAGTTTCAATCCCACGATGCTTTCCTGCTTTTATTCTAACTCCTTCCTATTAAAAAAAGACTCCTTCTAGTTCGGTTTGAGTACAAGCCGAATTGAGCAAGGTACCATAATAAGCCGGTTAATTGAGGGCTGTTTTATTTCACCCTCTTCATGTAGAATGATATTCTCCGGCATTCGTACCTGGAATTGGTTAGTCACTATATTCCAATGTGATTACTTCTAGCTAAGTTCTGTGTTCCTGCCATCGAGGTGTAGGAAAGGAAGTTTCTCGAGCAGCCTGGTTTTCATAACACCTGGGAGATTCCTGCACAAAACGAGCTACCCATCAGCGACCGCTCCTTAGCGGTATCCTGTGAGAAGTGCGGGGCCTGGTGCTCTGCCATCATTACTCCTAGCCAACCGGGCTATCCACTAGAACGTCCTCTCTTCTTTCCCCATAGCCAACGCGTCTAACCCGCAACACTGGATCTAGTCGTCTTCGGCGTTTCATGCCAACGGCGGCCAGTCCCCGACCTTTTGTGTCGTCAATCCTAATTCTTGCGGTAATGAATCAAATGGTGTAGTATTCACTCTTTATAGTATCTACCAAGTATTTACAATATGAAGTGTTTTAAATACGAAAATTACTGAGGGCTCAAGCACAGTAAGTCGGAGCAATCTAAACTCTATCGGACAGTCCAACGAGGGCGGATGGACCGATGAATTGGGACAGGTCATATGAGCACACCCGAACGCGATATTGAAGAGTTCCTTGTTGCGAAGTTACAGGACCTCAAGTACGTATATCGCCCCGACATCCGCGATCGAGCTACGCTTGAAGTAAACTTCAGGGAAAAGTTTGAAACCCTGAACCGTGTCAAACTTACGGATGGCGAGTTCGAACGGCTCCTCGACGAGATTGTCAAACCAGACGTCTATAAAACCGCCCAGACTCTTCGCAACCGGGAAGCGTTCACCCGCGACGACGGAACGCCGTTCAACTACACCCTCGTAAATACCACGGACTGGTGCAAGAACACTTTCGAGGTCGTAAATCAGCTCCGCATCAATACAGACTACAGCCATCACCGCTACGACGTCTTACTCTTAATCAACGGCATCCCAGTCGTTCAGATCGAGCTCAAGACGCTTGGGATCAGTCCCCGTCGGGCAATGGAGCAGATCGTCGACTACAAGAAAGACCCTGGTAACGGTTATACCAAGACGCTTCTGTGCTTCGTCCAGCTCTTCATCGTCAGCAATCGCACGGACACGTGGTACTTCGCTAACAACAACGAGCGGCATTTCGCCTTCGACGCGGACGAGCGGTTCCTTCCGGTTTATCGGTTTGCAGCCGAGGACAACACCAAGATTACCCATCTCGACGACTTCGCCGATCAGTTCCTCGCCAAGTGTGTGCTTGGCGAGATGATCAGCAAGTACATGGTCCTCATCGCGAGCGAGCAGAAGCTCCTGATGATGCGCCCGTACCAGATCTACGCCGTGAAGGCGATCGTCGACTGCATCGACCAGAATGTCGGAAACGGCTACATTTGGCACACGACCGGCTCGGGAAAGACGCTCACCTCCTTCAAGGCCTCGACGCTCCTCAAGACTAACGAGAGCATCCATAAATGCCTCTTCGTTGTCGACCGCAAGGACCTCGACCGCCAGACGTGCGAGGAGTTCAACAAGTTCCAGGAGAATTGCGTCGAGGAAAACACCAACACCGCCGCACTCGTCCGCCGCCTCCTGTCTGACGATTACGCGGACAAGGTCATCGTGACGACCATCCAAAAGCTTGGTCTAGCCCTCGACGAGTCCAGCGGGCACAACCATCAGAACATCGCTCAGGGGCAGTCAACGTATAAGCAGCAGCTCGAACCGCTCCAGGACAAGCGGATGGTCTTTATATTCGACGAGTGCCACCGCTCGCAGTTCGGCGAGAATCATAAGGCTATCGAGGAGTTCTTCCCGAACTCCCAGCTTTTCGGCTTTACTGGCACCCCGATCTTCGAGGACAACGCGACCATCAGGCAGGTTGAGGGAGAAGTCGCCACCCTTCGAACTACCAACGACCTATTTCAGCAGGAGCTTCACGCCTACACCATCACCAACGCGATCGAGGATCAGCACGTTCTCCGTTTCCACGTCGACTATTACAAGCCAAAGGACGCCCCTGCCCTCAAACCCGGGGAGACCCTTGCGAAGCAGGCGGTTGTACAGGCCATCCACGACAAGCATGATGCCGCGACCGGCGGCCGCCGTTTCAACGCGCTGCTCGCCACCGCCTCGATCAACGACGCCATCGAATACTACAAGGTCTTCAAGGAGTTTCAGGCCGAACGCCAGGCCGACGACCTCAAGTACGTCTCCCTCAAGATTGCCGCTGTCTTCTCGCCGCCGGCGGAGGGCAATAAGGACGTCCAGCAGATTCAGGAGGATCTTCCCCAGGAGAAGAATGACAACCGGCACGATCCCGAGGGCAAGAAGACCGCGCTCACGGCCATCATCGCCGACTACAACAAGCAATATGGCACAAACCACGACATCAACAACTTCGACCTCTACTATCAGGACATCCAGCAGCGCATCAAGGACCAGCAGTTTCCCAACCACGACCTGCCCGACAAGGGTGCCGAGAAGATTGACATTACCATCGTCGTCGACATGCTCCTTACCGGCTTCGACGCCTTGTATCTTAACACGCTCTATGTCGACAAGAACCTCAAGCACCACGGTCTGATTCAGGCCTTTTCCCGCACCAACCGAATTCTCAACGCGACCAAGCCCTACGGCCACATCCTCGACTTCCGCCAGCAGCAAGATAGCGTCGACGCCGCTATCGCTCTTTTCTCCGGCGCCCAACCTGACCGGGCCCGTGAGATCTGGTTGGTCGACAAAGCTCCTGTCGTCATCGACAAATTCATACATGCCGTCGCTAACCTGGGTGAGTTTATGCAGTCAAAGGGCCTCGAAGCTAAGCCCGATCAGGTAAGTAGTCTTATGGGTGACGACGCCCGCGTCCAGTTCATCAATAGATTCAAAGAGGTCCAGCAGTTACAGACCCAACTCGATCAATACACCGACCTCACCGACGAGCAGCGGGAACAGATTGAACAGACCCTCCCTGAAGATGACCGCCGCGCCTTTCGAGGCGCCTACCTCGAAACCGCCCAGCGACTGAAGGAGCAACTGGGCACACCAGGGGGCGGCGGCGACGCGGCCAACCCCGAGGTCACCCAGCTTGACTTCGAGTTCGTCCTCTTCGCCTCCGCCCTCATCGACTACGACTACATCGTGAAGCTGATCGCCCAGTACTCCGAAAAAGACCCCAAGAAGGTCCAGATAAGCCGCGATCAGCTCATTGGTCTGATCCAGTCCGACGCGAAATTCCTCGGAGTACGGGAGGAGATCACCGAGTACGTCGGTTCACTGAAGGAAGGCGAGGGCCTTGACGAGGCTGCGGTCAGCGCCGGCTACGAGCGATTCAAGGCCGCGAAGCAGGCCAGGGAGATCCAGGACCTCGCTCAGGCCCACGATCTGACACCTGAGTCCCTCGCTGCCTTCGTCGAAACCATCCTCCAGCGCATGATATTCGACGGCGAGCAACTCACCGACCTAATGGCACCGCTGGACCTCGGATGGCGTGAACGCCGAGAGCGGGAACTCGCATTGATGGCCGAACTCGTTCCAGTGCTCAGCAAGCGAGCCCTCGATAGGGACATTTCGGGCCTCAACGCCTACGAGTAGGGGGTGCGCTATGACAGCTGACAAGCCATCGAACCTTATACCGAAACTTCGGTTTCCAGAGTTTCAGTGTGCTGGTGATTGGAAACTTGATCAAATTGGCAATGTCGCGAGTATCACAAAGGGAAAGCATGTCTCAAAAGCGGACATCACGAAGGACGGTGCGACTCCCTGTATCAGATATGCGGAACTCTACACTCTCTACCGCGAGGTGATTCACGAGGTGGTGTCCCGCACGGATGTTCCGCACGAAGATCTCATGCTCAGCCAGGCTGAGGATGTCATTGTCCCCGCTTCGGGAGAGACAAGGGTGGACATTGCAAGAGCTGCCTGCGTCTTGCCTGAACGCGTAGCACTGGGGAGTGATCTCAATGTTCTTCGCTCCGAACTATACGGCCCGTTTTTAAGCTATCTGTTGAATAGTCCGTTTCGCTATACAATCGCACGAGTGGCTCAAGGCGATACGGTCGCTCACCTTTATCCAAAACAGCTATCGCAAGTTTGGTTGGCTTACCCATTGCGTCCTGAGCAGCAGAAAATCGCCGACTGTCTCGTCTCGCTGGATGACCTGATCGCGTCGGAGTGCCTGAAGCTTGAAGTAATGAGGCAGCACAAGCGAGGATTAATGCAGCAGCTCTTTCCAGAGCCTGGTGAAACCGTTCCCCGGCTGCGGTTTCCGGAGTTCCACAACGACGGCAACTGGGGAAGCACAAAGCTCGGGCAGGTGTGCAGGATTTCAACCGGCAAGAAGGATGCCAACGAAGGATGCAGCGAAGGACCATATCCATTCTTTACCTGCGCTGAGAGCCATATTTTCAGCAAGTCATATTCCTTTGATACCGAAGCCATCCTAGTGGCCGGTAATGCGAACGTTGGGCTTGCTAAGTATTACAACGGAAAGTTTGAGGCTTACCAACGGACCTATGTGCTCACTGATTTCGTTAATATTGATGTCTCATACCTCTTTTCGATACTGAGTAATTGCCTACGGCCAACGTTGCTAGCACAGGTACAAACTAGTGCCATGAGTTATATCAGACTGCCAATGCTGCAAGCGTATGAGTTAACCATTCCGAAGTCCTTCACCGAGCAACGGAAGATCGCCGAATGTCTTTCCTCGCTCGACTCCCGACTCACCGTACAGGTGCAGAAGATCAACGCCCTCAATACACACAAGCAGGGTCTACTGCAGCAGCTCTTTCCCAGCCCGGAGGTGGAATGACGTCCATCGAAGACATTGCGTCCGAATTACGTGATGACGTTGCGAACGTTCAGTTGCTCTACGCCTTCAACTCGGTAGGCAAGACGCGCCTCTCAGTTGCGTACAAGAATGCGACCAAAGAGGAGGATGGAACGCACACGGGCATCTACTACAACGCATACAGCGAGGATCTATTCGTCTGGAACAATGACAACGAGAACGATGAAGCCAACATCCGACTCACTGTGCTTCCGAGCAGTCTCAGCAGGCTTCACGCCGATCTTAACGAACTCGACATCCACGCGAAGCTAAAGCCCTACAGACCGAGCTTCGACTTCCGCGTTGTCATGCATTCAGATGTGGAGATGGGAATCGAGTCGATTTCGTTTTTCCCAGCGGGTACGCAGCCCGGCGATGTTCAGGCGATTAAGATCTCCCGCGGTGAGGAGCGAGTGTTTGTCTGGTGCTTCTTTCTGGCGATGATGGAAGTGGAAGGTTGGGCGGATAGACAGACTCGCCATATATTCATCGATGATCCGGTCTCAAGCCTTGACGACCACAATGTATTCGTGACCGCTTCGACGCTGTACGACCTGATTGAGAGGTACTACGACGTGCGGAAAATCATCATTGCTACTCATCATGTCGGGATATACTCAATCCTGTCCAATTGGTTGACGAGGGGCGAGAAGAGCGACAAGTACAGGTCGAAGACAAAGGCAAGCATCCTCAGCGGCAAAAACGGCGAGGTCTCGCTGGCAAGCCACAAGAGCGACGTGTTCCTATATCACCTCCGAGTCCTTCAGTTACTGGAGCAGGCTCGGCAAGACAACAATGTCCGTGCATACCATTTGTCCCTTCTCCGTCAGCTTCTGGAGTGCGTGTCGTCTTTCCTCGGTGTCGGTCGGATCAGCTATGCACTCGAACGCATCGGCTTCGAGGATCCAGAGGAAACCGCCCGAATCGTGAATGTCCTCGCCCACAAGAATGTCTACTACTATGAATCCGATCTCCTAGTGCCAGACAGCTTGGCGCTGTTTGACGAGATTTATCAGAAGCTAAACACGCGGTACGAGTTCATCACACATGCGACCTAACCCATGACCGAGAATAACCAAATTCAGCTAGGCAAGACGCTCTGGGGCATCGCGGACCAACTACGCGGGGCGATGAATGCGGACGACTTCCGCGACTATATGCTCGCGTTCCTGTTCCTCCGCTACCTATCAGACAACTACGAACAGGCAGCAAAAAAGGAACTTGCGCGCGACTACCCAGACCCGATCGCCATCGGCAATCGAGGTCGGTCCTCCCTGTCTGTCTGGTACGAACAGAATCCCGGTGACATGTCGGCGTTCGAGAAGCAGATGCGGCTCAAAGCGCATTATGTTATCCGCCCTGAGCACCTGTGGACCAGTATCGCCCACATGGCTCTTACCCAGGACGACGAGCTTCTCCTCACGCTCCAGGCCGGCTTCAAGTACATCGAGAACGAATCGTTCCAGAGCACGTTCTCGGGACTGTTCTCAGAGATCAATCTCAGTTCCGAAAAGCTAGGCAAGACCTACTCAAACAGAAACGCCAAGCTCTGCACGATCATCACCAAGATCGACGAGGGCCTCACGGAATTCTCTACGAACAGCGATACACTAGGAAATGCATACGAGTACCTAATCGGCCAGTTCGCCGCGGGATCGGGTAAGAAGGCCGGTGAGTTCTACACGCCGCAGCAGATCTCGGACATCCTCTCCGCAATTGTCACACTCGACAGCCAGGAGCCGAAGACAGGCAAACGCAAGCACCTCGCCAGCGTGATGGACTTCGCCTGTGGCTCGGGCTCGCTGCTGCTCAATGTCCGGAAGCGTATGGGCTCGCACGGCATCGGCAGGATCTACGGGCAGGAGAAGAACATCACTACCTACAACCTCGCACGTATGAATATGCTGTTGCACGGGGTGAAAGACACGGAGTTCGAGATCTACCACGGCGACACACTGACCAACGATTGGGACATGCTCCGTGAGTCAAACCCGGCGAAGAAGTCCTATTTCGACGCCGTGGTAGCAAATCCCCCGTTCAGCTATCGCTGGACTCCAAACGAAGCGTTAGGCGAGGATGTGCGCTTCAAGAACTACGGACTGGCCCCGAAGTCGGCGGCTGACTTCGCGTTCCTGCTACACGGGTTTCACTACCTCAAGGATGATGGTGTGATGGCGATTATCCTGCCTCACGGCGTGCTGTTCCGCGGCGGCGCTGAGGCGAAGATCCGCCGGAAGCTCTTGGACGACGGGCACATCGACACAGTCATCGGCCTGCCGGCAAATCTGTTCTACTCGACCGGCATCCCGGTCTGTATCCTCGTCCTGAAGAAGTGCAAGAAGCCCGACGACGTGCTGTTCATCAACGCATCCGAGCATTTCGAGAAGCGCAAGCGGCAGAACTACCTGTCCGACGAGCATATCAAGATGATCATCGACACCTATCGGGAGCGTCCAGAGAAGGGCATCGAACGTTACGCCAGACGCGTGGAGATGGACGAAATTGAGGATAATGACTACAACCTGAATATCTCGCGCTATGTCAGCACGACCGAGCCGGAGATCGCGATCGATTTGTCGATCACGCACAAGGAGTTGGTCGAGATCGAGAAACAGATTCAGGAGTCAACGGCGAAGCACAACACGTTTCTAAAGGAACTTGGACTCCCCGCATTGGAATAGCTGATCTCAAATGTGCTACACCGCAGTCGTGACGTAAGTGCAATGGATGCTTGACCTTACGTTGGTATCGCTTGTTGACTGTTGGATGATCCTTTCAAATGGGAGGATCAAGATTCAAGCTGATACATTAACTTATTTCTGGTATTGACTCTTTTTCAAATTCCCCGGTAACTCTTACGATTGACCCTCGGCTTCTTGCTATCCTAAAAGTAGCCGTCAATTCCTACGGTCTGATGAGCGTGGAGGAAAAGACGGCTATTGAGGAAGCCTTTACTTATGGCTTAAAGCTTGAGGCGTAGGGATTGTCGTTACAGTAACCGGTGGAAGGGGGCATGTTTTTTACTTTTTCTAAATCGGTCTTGCCTGCCCCTATTGTGTAATAGCCTTGATGACCTGAGGCTATGATACCTTCGGGCGTCCATATACGTCAGTAGTACCTGTCATCATCGCCCTTTTTAAATTTTAAAACTCTCTTTGTTACGTCTGCTACATTTTAAATGAGTGTCCTGAGTAATAAAAGAATACGAAAATGTAATTGAGAGGATGTTTTACGCGCTACAATTAAAACTAATGATCTATATAACTTGCATATGAGTATCGTGTTTAATTGTAGTAAGCATGATATAATTGAACTTTCTCTTTGGTATTTAGATTTAAGTTTTGTTAAATTTGTTGATGTGGGTGGATACGCAGATTCTCTAATTATTACTTTTTATATTTCCGAATATGGTGCACAGGGTAATTCTCCCTTTCTGATATAGAAATAAAACGGGGTGAAGTATCGAAAGCATTATCCGATTATCTTAGGGCTAATTTCTAGACCGAGGGGTTTAAAGCGATGAATTTGAACTATGGGATACTATCTGAAAAAGCGGAAGACACTGAAGACGGAGTCAGGAAAAACATACTAGGTACGATAAATCAGTTTTCTGCCCAGAAATTCCCCGCTGTTTTGGTTCCAGTGAATATAACAATGCAATTTAGCGGGAACATTGATGAGGAAGGAGAACATAGGCTTTTTTTGAGATTTGTTGATTCTGATCATCAAGACCTTATGGAACCTCAAGCTTTTCTTTTCAAGATAAATGAAAGAATCAAAAACTACCTTGATGCACCTAGTTATTCTACGGTAACGGTGGAGATAAACAAACTACAGGTAAATAGACAAGGATATAACGAATTTCTTATTTACGTGGATGATGAGTTTCTTGGCTCAGTCCCTTTGTATGGATATGAAAATCCAGATTTAGCAATGAAAACAGATCAACCATCATGACCGACTATGAAAAGTTTGAGAAGTTTGCAAAGAAAAAAAGAGTATTGTATTATAAGAATAAGGAGTATACTCTATTTGTATACTGTAAAGATGATCATTCTGTACGTAGCGTGGTGGTCCCTTCTAAGCAGAATAACCGCCCTTGGTGGCCCACGATTGTACAGATAGCATTACAGATCATTAATTTATTGAAAGGATAGCTATTATGAATCCTGGAAAAGTAGGGTTTTATAAAAAGTTGAGGTACACCAAAAAGACTAAACCTGTCTATGGTGATAATAAAAAACTGTCTTATTGGGAGTCTTGGATAGAGGAAATAGAGGGTTGTGTAGCGCACGGCATGACCAAATTGGAAGCTTTGTCAAACTTGAGTAAAGCTTTTGAGACTTACATTCAAGGCATGATTGAGCTAGGGTATGAAGAGGCAATTCCTGTACCTGAGATCACAGAAACTTTTGGGGTATCTGTTTCACGCGCATCATCCAGGTTATGTAAACCTGTTGTGAAAGTAGAAAAGCCAAGGAATTATCTATATTTTCAATCGCCCTCATACGTAGAAGTGCAGGAAGCTTCTGAACCTTCTCAATATACGCCTATTGTAAAGGAAAATAAGGCCCGTATTCAACTTGAAGGGAGCTTAACGTAATGCCCCAAATGGTTGGAGAGTGCACTCAAAGGGCTTTGCTTGTTGGCGGGGTTTCCTTGTACATATACATGGAGTCCAGCACTCAAGCGGAGGTTGGACCGAATAGAGGGAAGGCTTGATGGAGATCGATACTTGAGTGAGAAGCGTGGAACAAAACGTTGCAGTTATCTAGTAAAATTAACCTTACCAAGTCCGTCATCACCAGGCGGCATAAAGTGAATTTCCGCATTTCATAAAGAGTCAAGGGTCTGTCCCGGATTTTGTGTAACTGATTTTACCATGTGATGGGCACTCTGTCGTCGTACATGATGATGAACTGGTTGATGGCGGCTGTCCAGTTTGTAAGCGGCCGTGTCCACCTTCGGGACAGATTGAGCAGAGCAAAGTAGAGCAGTTTCCTGGCCGCCTCGTCTGTGGGGAAGGTGCCTCTGGTCTTGATGATCTTGTGCAGCCCCCGGTTCATGGATTCGATGGCATTGGTCGTGTAGATGATCTTTCTGATCTCCTGGGGGAAGGCGAAGAATGAGGTCAAGTGATCCCAGTGTCTGCGCCACTGCCGGCTGATCGTGGGGTATTGTCCATCCCATTGATCGGCGAAGTGGTCCAACACATCCGTTTTCGCCGTCGAACGAGGCAGAATCAATGCCTTACACACATTAGCGGACAGTGGTGCGACGCTCGATACCGAGGCAATCTAGTTCCAAGATGATCGCCTGTCTTGAGTAGCGTCAGCGTTTTTGCTGCGACTAATGTACTGTACTCGTCACCTGCGCTACGGACCAACAAGGCGGCGCAGCTATCGAAGCCCTTCTTTTGCTCAGCAACAGGGTGATCGCCCTCGCCTTCCACTAGCGACCATATCGCGAACCCTCCCCTCATCCGGTATGGGATTCTGCAGGCCGCTCCAAAAGGTCGTCGAGTGCCGCAATGCCCGTCAGCGCCACCGGCGATCGGTCCGGAAACTCCGCCACCAGACTCAGTTTACCGCCCATCGCTTCGACATAGCCGCTGAGGGTGGAAATCAGCAGATCACTGCGCTGTTCAAGGCGAGACACGTTTTCCTGGTTGATCCCGAGCTTCTCGGCGATCTGCATCTGCGTCTGCTTTCGAGCCTTGCGCAAGTCCCGCAGCGACAACTCTTCGTCGATCAGTGCCCGGGCCCGTTCTTCGATCTTCTTCCGTCGGGACGGGGGTAGCTTGTCCATTCTGTCCGACAGCGCACACATCTTATCCTCCCCACAGCTTTCAACCGATCAAGTTGTAGATCGAAGCGGTGATCCGCCCTTATGATCAGTTTCTGATAGAAGTGATGTTCACAGGATAATATGACTTGAAAGTCATATTTCGTCAAGGCACTTTCGCCAAGGCTCCTCCGTCAATCGTGTGCGTGATTCGTCAATGGGTGTTGCGCGGTTATAGTGGAAACACGTATGATGAGACTTGACCGCAGAAACACTTGAAACCTGTCGGCTGGAATGACTCTTGCAATACATATCTGACGAACGCAGTCTGAAAGATGCCCTGCGCATTCCGTCTCGATACCACAAAGATAAGTGGCAGTCCGAGTTAGGATCATCTTATATGACCTCCAGTGGATTTTCGGCTGGGGACTGGGTCGACCGACTCACGCCGACACTTACCAACTTGGCCAATGTCCAGGTTCCCTACCTGGAAGAATACTACAGACATAATCCGTCAGTGCAAGTGTTCGAAGAATGGGATAGTAAATCGGCGGTCTTCCCTTTGGACGATCTGCGTCTACTCTATGCAAAGGCATGCCGGGGCAAAATCAATAATGAAGCGGAGTATTACGCCCCTCTGTGTGAAGTGCTGGACCCTGTCCGGCACATACTACGTTCGCATCCCACACTGGCGCGAGTCGTGAGCCCGATCATCGGCAAAGACGAATTCTGGATGGATATACAGAACTCAGGGGGGTTGACCTGCACGACGGACTTGATCGCGGGCCTGATTGCGCGTGCTGCGGAACTGTCCGAAGACGGATTCCGGACAGCCGTAGCCGAACTAAACGGGCTCCTCAACCCGATGCTGGTGGAAGGTCAGGGCGGCGTGCCAGGCGAGTTGGATGTCGGATACGACGCAGTGTTATTCTATGGCCTGACCTTCAAGGAACAGATCGACTTCGCAGACGGGATGATAATCCTTCCTTTCGAGCAGACACGAGGGTTTGTGGAAGAAAGCCTAGTGAATGAGCTCGCCCCACGGGGTGCGGGTTTCCACGGCTGGCGGTCACTGGGGGCTGTGGTCAAACCTTTTCGATGGCGGCCCGCGTTCCGCCGAACTGGCTATTTAAAGGATCTGGTACCGAGGAACCCCGGGTTGTTTTTTAGGGAGGCGGTGATCTTCCTGGATCTTCTTGCTGTAGCGCACGCGACACCTATACCGTACCTTGCAACTATGGCCAATTGCATCGACCGATCAGCCGGCAGGCTCCTGGGTGTGGCGGATCGTAAAAACAGCCACAATCCTGGCAGATCAGTTCAAAGCTTCGATGGGTTCGACTTATGTCCAGAACCGGTACCAGTGGCGCTTGAAGAGGCGAGGGAAGCATACAAGAACCGAGAATGTGAGCGATTCGCCAGAGTAGCTGTGGACGTCAGTCGACTTTCCGAAGCACTCGTAAGTGACGGACGATTTCCAGACGAAAACAGGTTCGTGAAAGTTGCAATTGCGCTGGAAATGGCAACCAGAGTACTCATTTGCCAGCGGCGACTGCGGCCCGTACCTTGCTACCCACGCGCGATGTCGGTCGGCAGCAGCGGCACGGTGGTCGTGCGGCCCCAGACGCGCACCTGGCGGAAGCCTTCCGCATATGGCGTGCCGACCTGCAAGCCCCGGTACTTCGCCACGGTGACCATGGAATCGATGTAGTCAATGTTGTCATGTTCTTTCAGCCAGGCGTATTGGCTCTCGTGGCACGCGAGCATCTGCCGCTTAGTCTCGATGGTCTCGCTGATGTCCACCCACATTTCCGGCAGAAAGTCGACGCCCATCAGGGTATCCATGTGGAAGATGGGCACGAGTTGTGCCGGATTCTCCTGCTTCGAAACAAGATGGGGAATAGTGGCGTCAAAGCTCGCCTTGAGCACCAGTTCGCCCACCAAGCGGTGATCGTCCATGTAATCGTTGGGCGCGTGGGTGATAATGACGTCCGGCTGAGCCGCGCGCACGGCTTCGACCAAACGCGCCAGCGCCTCGTTGGTACTCTGGCGCACGTCCGCGTCGTCGATGTCGAGCCATTGAAAGTCCGCGCCGATCACGTCCGCGCTGTTCTTTGACTCCTGCTTGCGTACCTCTTTGAGTTCGGGCGGCATGATCTCCACGTGGCCCAGCCCGCCGTTGCACACGTAGCACATCGTCACGTGGTGCCCCTGCGCCGCGTACTTTGCCAGTGTGCCCGCGCACAGCAGCTCGATGTCGTCAGGATGCGCGCCGATTGCCTGCACCCGCATGGTTCTGCTCCTTTACGTGGAAGAATGTCGTTCTCGTCTCTACGGTATTATAAGAACTAGGGGCGTTCAGCACTACAGGGGTCACGTTTCGGTGCAAGACTGTGACGACGCAGGTTGCAAACCTGCGTTACCGGAAGGTGTTGGTGACCCGGACCTGCCTTGCCGGATGGGACTGCCGGGTACTGAACTGCGCTACCCGGGAGTACCCGCAGGTTGCAAACCTGCGCTACCGGAAGGTGATGGTGACCCGGACCTGCCTTGCCGGATGGGACTGCCGGGTACTGAACTGCGCTACTCGGGAGTACCCGCAGGTTGCAAACCTGCGCTACCGGGCGCTGCTTACCGCGTAGACGTGAGATATGCTTAATTCCAAGGTCTTTGACATTCCCGCGCAAGCACGCGATCTGTGCCGTCCGCGCACGATGCGCATGCTGCTGCGTCAGGTGGACTTGCGCCTGAACCGCAAGCTCGGCCAGCACCTGTTGGCTGACGCGGGCGTGCTGCGGGCGATCATGCGGCACGTGCAGCAGGGAGACCACGACCGCATCCTGGAGGTCGGACCCGGATTGGGCTGTCTTACCGTTTGCCTCGCGGACGTGGCCGAGCGGGTGGTGACTGTGGAAATCGATGCGCGCATGTTAGCCTTGCTGGACGCTACACTGGCTTTCCATACAAACGTCGAGATGGTCCACCAGGATGCCGTGGCGTTTGATCCCTCTCCCTACTTTGGAGAATCACCGTACATGCTGGCGGCGAACCTGCCCTACAGTGTGGCAACCCCGGTGATCAGGCAACTCATAGCGCATCCGGCCGGTCCGCAACGCATGGTCGTAATGTTGCAACGGGAAGTTGCGGCGCGGGTCAGTGCAGCGCCGGGCGACATGAGCTATCTTTCCCTGTTTATGCAGACCTATGCGGAGACAAATCACCTCTTTGCCGTACCGGCGCAGGCG
>MKWU01004392.1_pt1 | contig 16778 bp, 12 predicted proteins | sample 809101 | NCBI WGS metagenome assembly MKWU01 (sample SAMN05860141, study PRJNA318959) | sponge metagenome | host: Aplysina aerophoba | place: Slovenia: Piran, Adriatic Sea, Gulf of Piran | collected 2013-05-07 | reverse complement strand
CGACCTGCCGGTCTACCGGCGCGTCACGATCACCGATGCCTGGGGCAACGAAACCTATCACCACGAGCTCGCCGCCAGCGAATGGAAACGGTCCGACGCCCGCGACGTGACTGCCTGGTTCGACCGGGAGAATACTCAGCAAAGCCCAGACACGACGAACGGCCGACAGCTCCGACGGATCGTCCGCCAGATCAAGAAATACGCGCGCAGTCGTCAGAGCTGGTCCGGACGCATTCTCAGCGGTTTCGGCATCACGGCGCTGGTGGTGGAATGCTATCGCGCCAATCTCAGTCGCGAGGACACTGCCCTCTACGACACCATGAAGGCGATCCGGGACCGGCTGAACTGGAACCTCATCGTCAGGCACCCGGTGACCCCGAATGAGACCATTACCAAGGGCGATGACGACGCCAGTGCGAGATTCCTTCGCGACCGCCTGACGGAAGCGATCGACACGCTCGATCCACTGTTCGATCACGATTGCACACGCAAGAAAGCCTTGAAGTGCTGGGACAAGGTCTTTGCCGTCACGTTCTTCAGCGACCGGGATAAGCCCAAGGAGGAGGCCAAGGCTGGACTGCTGAAAGGGGCGTCCGTCGCGCCACCGGCCGGCGCCTTTTCGTTCCCAAATGCGCCCCGTCGGGACGACAAGCCGCGCGGGTTTGGATGATGTGGTGGCTCCGGAACCCTGAACGGTTCGCTGCGGAACTGGAAGCCATCGAAGACCTTCAGGCAGATGAGCAGTGGCTGGTTCGGATCAAGGAGACTCTGCTGAAAGGGCTGGTTTTCGCCGTCGAGTTCGATATCGACGTCAATGGCGAAACTTTGCCGTTTATCCTCAAGTATCCGACCCTCTTTCCCGATACGCCCCCCTCGGTCTTCCCCAGCGACGACCGCCGCCATTCCGGGCACCAATACGGCACGGGCGGCGAAATGTGTCTCGAATACCGCAGCGACAATTGGGACCCTTCCGTGACCGGCGCGATGCTGATTGCCAGCACCTATCGCCTTCTCTCTGGCGAACAGCCGTCTCCGGACGAACGCGCCGTCGTCCCTGACGCGCACCGCGCTTCGCTCGGGCAACAGCTCCGCAGCGCCAGAGGCCGATATCTGACGACAGCTGGCTTTCGGGCGTTCTTGGCACAGATGACCGCAGGCACTTGTGCACCCGGCACCGCCGTCGACCTGGCCGCACCGGGCAAGACCTGGGTTGCCTATGTGGCCGCAATCGGTCCGCTCACCAGCCCCGACTGGATCGAATCCGAAATCCCGCAGACGGCCGGCAAACCCTACCCGGCGGTCTTGGTCCGCGTTCCGGCACTGGAAAACTTAACGATCACCGAGTTTGAACACATCGAAACGTTGATCCGCGAATCGGTCGGTTCGGATTCGTTGCCCGCAATCAATGAGAGTAGCGTCCGGATAGTGGTGGTGGCCGATGCGCAGTCGACGCGAATGTTTTTCGCGTTACTGCACGAAGGGCAATGGAAGGCTTTTCCGTACCGGACTGTCGATCTGGAGATCGAACCACCGCGTCTTTCCCGTGCTCATGCGAGCCTGGAAGGCAAGAAGGTCGGAATCCTTGGGGCTGGTTCGCTCGGGTCCAAGATCGCAGTCACCCTCGCCAGAAGCGGCGTCCGGTCCTTCGTGCTCGTCGATGACGACATCCTGAAGCCCGGAAACCTCGTCCGTCACGAACTCGATGCCCGCGCACTTGGCGCACACAAGGTCGATGGTCTGGAAGAACGCGTAAAGGCTGTTGCTCCGAAGGCCGATGTGAAGGTCCGGCGGGTGCTTCTCGGCGGTCAGGAATCTTCGGCAACCACATCGTCCGTCCTCGACGATCTGGCCTCATGCGACCTCGTTATAGAGGCCACTGCAGACCCGCAGGCGTTCAACCTCTCCGCAGCGGCCGCGCGCAGCGCCAATAGGCCGATGCTCTGGACGGAAGTCTATGCTGGCGGCATCGGCGGTTTCGTCGGGCGTGTCCGGCCCGCTATCGAGCCGCCCCCACATACCGCTAGACGGCAGTATCTCGCTTGGTGCCGGCGTCAGGGTGTCCCATGGACCGGCGACGATTTCGACTATGATTCAAAGACTTCGGAGGGACCGCCGCTGATCGCCGATGACGCCGACGTTTCAGTCGTCGCGGGGCACGCGAGCCGCATGGCGCTCGACACATTAATCCGACCTGAAGCATCGGCCTTTCCGCATTCGGCCTATGTGATCGGACTTGCGCGGGCTTGGATCTTTGCCGAGCCGTTCGATGTACGACCCGTGGACTTTACGCACGAAGGCACCTGGCAATCCGAAATCACACAAGGACAGACGGACAAAGCAATCGAGCGGATAGTCTCAATACTTGAACGCGATTCGGATGCAGATCGAACTGGGAAATGACATTCGATTCCGGCTGCGCAAAGCGCTTCGGCAGGCCGGTCGTCGGGAAATAGGCGGGATGATTTTCGCGGAGGAACTGAGCCCTGGGAATTTTCTTGTAATGGACTTTTCTCTGGACGCACGTTCCGGATCGAGTTCAACGTTCAGCCGCGATCCGGACTTTCACCGCCAAGCGCTCAATGATTTCTTCCGCCGTACTGGTCACGATTTCAAGCGCTTCAATTACCTTGGCGAATGGCACTCGCATCCGTCGTTTTCTGCGCATCCAAGCCATGAGGATATCGCCACCATGACTGAACTCGTCGAGACTAGCGATAATATTAGCTTCGCCGTCTTGATGATCGTGCGCCTCCGGTTTCAGTTTTGGATGGATTACTCCTTCACCATTTTCGCACGGGGCGAGGTCCCAATGACATCGCACATCGTACGAGTGTTCCGATGAAATCGGTCTCCACCAATCCGCTGTGTCGCTACCGTCGCGTCCGGCCCAAATCTAAAGCGGGTTTGTTTGGTTCTACTCACCGAAATCGGCCATGATGTCCGCACCGTAGCAAGTGCGGCATCCACGCGTACCTGCCGGCACGCCGCCGAAGATCTGCCAGAAAGCAAGTTTCGCTCCAAGTCGGTAATTTTCGGTGCTCTCGGCACCTTTCAGACGCTTTCGACAGCCCTCAAATGGCTCGAATCTTTACGATCGCCAAGATTCAATGACATGGTGTCGGCCGCTTCGCGCAAGTAGTCCGGGTGGTGGTGAGCGTAGACACGTTCCAGCATGTCCTGAGAGATTCCGAAGTAACCGGCAGCATCCCACCGGTTCATTCCGCGTTGCATGGCCCAGGTGATCGCCGTGCGGCGCAAATCGTGCCGGGTGCAATGCTCGATGCCTGCCAGTGTGAGCGCTCGCGCCCAGGCTCGCCTGACGTGACCGACACGATTGCCGCGAAAATCCACCACGTAGTCGGCGCCCTCGCGTTCCCACCGGCGCAGGTGCGCGAGCAATTCGCCCGGCAGCGGGATCGGCGGTTGCCTCTTCTTGGTCTCGGCCACGCCGATGCCTCGGCGGTACATGATGCCGCGCCTGGTGTCGATCCAGCCCCCGCCCGTATGCCGCTGAAACCGCAGGTTCAGTATGGCCGTCGAGCGCGTGCCGGTGTATACGGCGACCAGAATGAACCGCGCAAGGTGGGCGGTATCCGGGCGGCTCTCCGCAGCTTCGATTAGTCGCGCCACCTCGTCGCGGGTCAACCATCGGTCGCGGGGCGGCGGTTTCTGCGGCAGCCGAAGCCTTCGCGGCGCAGTCAGGTAGCCCTCGGCATGGCAGTAGTTGATTGCCGCCTGTAATGTGCCGAGTTCCTTGCGAATGGTGCCCGGTGCGCGCTTGCGGAGCTTGCCGTAACGCCTGCAGGCCGCGCCCGTCAGGTTGGCAATCGGCGTGTTTCCGAACAGCGGCACCAGCGCGTCGATCGCGTAACCGATTCTCGCCGGATCCTTCCGGGTCGGCGCGTGCTCTTCCGCGTAGATCCCGAGCGCCTCCGCCACCGTCATCTCTTCCGGGGTGACTGGCCCGCAGACGGCCCGATCCTGTTCGATGATGTAACGCGCAAGGGCTGACTTGGCCTCCCCGAAATCCCGCGTCCCCGTGGACTGTTGCCGGTTTCCGGTGTCGAGGATCGCGTAAATACCGGATTTGAGCCGGTACAGCCTCGGTCCCTTGCTTCTCGGCGCCACAGTCCTGCTTGCTCCCGTTATGATTCGCGCAAATCCGCGTTATTCCGATCATCGCCTCCGCAAACCCATTACTGGTCCGAACATGGGTTGCTTGGGCATGTAAGACAAGTATATCTTATATCGACAGTATATCCAAGCGTCACGCCGGCGCGCGAAGATGACTACCTCTAGGTATGTGCACAACAGGGTGTCCTATTGCTAGGACCAGGGTGCCTCCGAACTCTTGCCTGTTGAAAGTTGTCTATAAAACTACTATGTTTGCAGACAAAGGAGTTTCACGCCATGTCCACCGCACAGACTGTTCTAGCGAGTATTCGGAAGATCCCGAAAGGGAAGCCTTTTACCAGCGCACGCTTTCTGAAACACGGCTCCAGTAGCGCCGTCGAAAGGACGCTCTCACGCTTGGTCGGCCGGGGCGAGATCCAGCGCGTCGCTCGCGGCGTCTTCGTACGTCCAAGAACGAGCCGGTTCGTGGGAACTGTCGTTCCTGAAGTCCACGAGGTGGTCGAGGCCATCGCACGTCGTAATGGAGAGACGGTCCAGATCCATGGAGCCGAAGCGGCCAGACGGTTCAAACTCAGCACACAGGTGCCGGTGGCTCCCGTGTTCCATACCAACGCATCCAGCCGAACGATCCGGATCGGCAGCATCACCGTCAGGATGATTCACACGTCCAACCGCCGCCGGCTTCAATTCGCCGGTGAGGTGGCCGGCACCGCGCTCTCCGCTCTTTGGTATCTTGGCAAGAGTAATGTGACGCCCGAGGTGGTAGCCAAGATCGCAAGCACACTCGGCCCGGAGGAATTCGAGCGATTGTGCTCTGCCAAAAAGCCCGCCTGGATGGCCAAAGCGCTACATACCTCCGCTGGTGGGGACACGATCCGTGCCTGAACCGTTCCTGTCCCTCGATCGCCGCGAGCGCGCCGACATACTTCGCACTGTGGCTGCCAATACCGGGCGGGCTGCCCTCATCCTGGAGAAGGATATTTGGGTCTGCTGGGTTCTTCAGGTTCTCTTCTCAATACCCGATCCCCATCCCATGGCATTCAAGGGCGGTACCTCGCTTTCCAAGATTTACGGCATCATCGACCGTTTTTCCGAGGACGTGGATATCACCCTCGACTACCGAGCTTTCAACGATGCTTTCGACCCGTTCGCCGACAACGCCAGCCGCAATCAGATCAGGCTCTTCAGCAATCGTCTCAAGGCCCGCGTAGCGAGTTACATTCGTGACGTCGTAGGGCCTGCTCTCGATGTCGCCGCAGACCGCCTCGACGCTGACGGCCGGCATGCAGTCCATATCGGCGACGATGGCGAGACGATCCGTTTCGCCTATCCGTCGGCGGTCGAGGAGCCACGAGGCTATGTCGCAAGCGAGGTTCTCCTGGAATTCGGTGGTCGCAACGTTATCGATCCGAACGAACAACACATGATTGCACCCGACATTGCCGACGAAACCCCGCGACTCGACTATCCAACGACGACCGTAACGGTCCTTTCTCCGGCCCGAACCTTCTGGGAGAAGGCGACGCTCATCCACGTCGAATGCCATCGCCGCCGCTTGGCGGACAACCCAGAACGACTATCCCGACACTGGTTCGACCTGGCATGCCTTGCGGCCCACGATATTGGCCAGGCCGCACTTCTCGAGCGCGATCTCCTGGAAGATGTCGTTCGGCACAAAAAAGTCTTCTTCCATGCCGGCTACGCAAACTACGATCAATGCCTCCGCAGACAACTGCGTCTTGTACCCGATGACGACCAGTTAACTGGCCTGCGATCGGATTACGATGCCATGCGCAGAGCGCGCATCGTCGCCGATGACGCACCGGAATTCGGGTCCCTGATGGAACGGATCCGCCTCCTCGAAGACAGGATGAATCGACCGGATTGACTCTGCACGAGCGACACTCCAAGGGCTGCACCGTCAACGGCTGCTCTTGCTGGTATCCGCCTACACCCAATTGGCCAAGAAATTGGGCGCACTCGATTCGATTGCGTGACTGAACACTACACTCTCATCCGCGATCCGTCGATTCTACGGGAGTTCGCGTACCGCGCTGCTTGGAGCGAAGGCAGGCACTCGAGCGTCTCGGGATACTCCGGCGACCGCCTGGCAGATTCTCGCGTAAGCCTAGTGCCCCCCATGCTGAGCTATCACGAGTTCCGATGCCAATTGATCAGTAACTACTTGCGCAACGGTCATTGAATGATCTCGGGCACATTCGTGTGCCATTCCTGGACCTACTTCGGTTGGATCGCTCACCAATCGATTTATCTCCGTCGAACGGCAGTAGTTTCGATCTGCCCCTTGATTTCAGTAATCCGTCAGGTTGCGACGCGGCAGCCAGTTCCCCCATACATGATGTGGCCTTCGCAACGCAATCGCCCTACACTGTTCCCGCGGCGCGCAAGCGTCGGCCGCGTACGGGCGACAGTCGAATACTTTCCCTCACCAATCCGGATCAATGCGAGGTCGCCGTGCGCCTAAACGGATATGACAGAGTCTAGCGAAGACATTCGGAAGCGTTACCGAACTCGGCTCGGAAACGAGTTCGGTGACGCGTTCCACCAGTTGCGGAACGAGTGGGCATGGAGTCTGATGCGCCGCAACGAATTTCGGGAGCTGTTCTCCCGCGCCGAAGACGTTTCCCTACTGAACGCCCTTACCGGCGGAGGTTTCACCTGGGATATACAGCACATCCTTTGGGATGACCTTCTCTTGCGTGTGTGCAGGCTCACTGATCCCCTACAAAGCGGCCGCAAGGACAATCTCACCGTGAGACGATTGCCTGCATTCTGCGAGCAACACGGCGCAGCGCTGTACGACCAGGTGCAGCATCTCGTCGATTCAGCCGTCAAGAGAGCAGAATTCGCTCGAGACTGGAGAAATCGGCGCATCAGCCACACGGATCTGGCGACAGCCATCGGCGCCGCCGAGCCCTTGGCTCCAGCCAGTCTGCAGAAGGTAACGAGCGCATTGGATGCCGTACATGCCGTCTTAAACGAGATCAGCAATGAGCTGCTGAACGCGGAGATCGCAAATCTCATCACCGGCACACCCAGGGCGCGAGCGTTCCTTGCCTACGCCCGGCAACTGGCCGACTCGGTGAAGTTTGTCGATGCAGTGGTCGATCCCGATGGTGCCACCCGGGTCGCCGACACCGACGTCGCGGCCACGTTCCTGCGTAAACTTGAACTCAGGCCGACCATGCAGAACATCAGCCGCGTTATTGAGCTGCGGGAGGCCGCACGGAGATTTACCTGATCAGGAGCCCGCGTCCACCCAGCCAATTTCACGAAGCGATTCGGAAGATGGGCGATACCGTCCGGCTGAACGTCATCCAAAACGCCATGTCCAAAATGACGTAGGTTTCCCGAATGCGGCTCCCGCGGCTACACTACGTCGCCGTCCCACCCGCGGCAACCAGACACACGGCACTGGCACGCGACCCTCCGGCTAGCATCCGCCGCCGGCGCATCGCGGTCAGGCCGACGACCTCAATCGGGCTGCGCAAATGTCACCGACATCCGGAACAATCAAAATCGGCAGGAACGCCCCCTGTCCATGCGGCTCCGGAAAGAAGTTCAAGCGGTGCTGCCTTAACGCGCCCGACGCCAGAGCGTTCTTCGCCGAAGCGAAGACGCTTCAACGCGCGATGTCCGTCGAGCGATGCTCGGCTCCGCCCGAATATCGGCAGGAGTGTACCCCCACGTTCGCCAGGGCACACACGGTCCCGCGTACCAGCCTGAAACGCATCGCCGTCGACGGGCATGTCTTCTCCTTCGTCCCGAACGCCTACAACCTCAAGCGGCACGGCCCGAAGTTTCCTCCGCAACGGCTGGGCGTCAACCGGGCTTCCACCTTCACCGGTTTCTGCTCGCACCACGACAACGCCATCTTCGCGCCCTTGGAAAAGACCTCATTTGTCGGCACCCCCAAGCAATGTTTTCTCCTGGCGTACCGCGCCTTGGCGCGCGAACTACACATTAAGCAGTCTACCCTCGCGTACTGGGATGACCGTCTCCGCAAGCAAACGGCCCTTGAGCCCGTCCCGCTGCTCGCCCGGTTCACCCTCGACGGCTTCCTCAGAGGGTCGCGCAAGGGCGTCGCCGACCTAGCGTCCCACAAGACCGACTACGATCGGATCTTGCTCGGCGGGAACTACCGTGACGTCAGAGCCCATGTCGTCAAACTGTCCCACCCGCCCAGCGTGATGTGTTCCGGCGGAATCGTCCCCGAACACACCTTTGACGGAGAGAAGCTGATCGATATCCCGAACCACCGGCGCCGGCTCAGCCTGCTTTCCTTCTCCTCGTTCGCCGACGCCACTGCCGGTTTTGTTGTCTTCGCTTGGGTCGACGACGGGACCGACTACTGCGACCGCCTCGTACAGAGCCTGAAACAACTACCACCCGGGACTTTCACGCCGTCCCTCGTCAGGTTCTTCTTCGAGTGCTGCGAAAACGTCCACCTGCAGCCGTCTTGGTGGAAGGGTCTGGGCGCGAGTGTCCAGGATACGCTGGTTGCGCGAATGGACGGCTCTTCCGAGTTCCTTCCCCGGGACCAGGCACGCAACTTCCACTCCGACGACGGCGTCGCCTACGGCCGTTGGGACGTTGTCCGGCGCTTCGATGTCGGCACCCAATTCTAGGCTGCCGACACGACACAATCACTCGTCCGCCATACCATACGTGTGGCACCATGACCAATCTCATGGGCTCGACGACCACAATCATGGGACAAGCCTCCGTTCGTTCTTCCTCAGGCCTCTGCCCCGTCCCTTGCCTCGATCTCGAGTCTTCCTTGACCCATCAGTCATTCAAACAGATACTCCCCGGAGCTTCGGGTACGGGGACTCCGGTTGAACCTGAATTTGCAGGCCGACCACGCGTCCAGCCACCGCCCTCATTAATACAATTCCTCTTCGTAAAACCTAGGGCGATTCACGAACTCTGACAGCGGGAAACCATTGTATGCCCACCCACATCACAGCGCGCCTTGCTTGGCACGATGACGGTTGGAACGGCGCTATTTGCAAAGCGCCGGAGCAAAATACCTATTGCGTCGGATGCAAGTCCTACCCAGGGGACGTCATCTCGCGCGAGCGCGATCTCGATATTGAAAAGCGATTGGCGGGGTGCTCCGGCGCACAGCTTGAAGGCTATGTGCCGCCGTGCAGCTACAGCTACAACGCCTTCGGCCGGGATGAAGCGCCAAGCGGATCCAGTCCGCCCGATTTTTTCTACGACGGCGCGAACCGGCACGAATGGATGCTGTCCCCGGCTACGGTCAGCTTATGGCCGTATGAGGCCATGTATACGGAAGACGTCAGGGATCAGGGCTATCTCGACAACGATAAGCGACGAGCCCTGACGCTGGAATTCTTCCAACCGATCGAGAACGATTGCGGAAGTAATCTCATCTTTTACTATGCGAACTATTCCAATCCGCTTTCCGAAGAGGAAGCCCCGCGCTACGCCCTCATCGGCGTGTCCCGCATTGTGAAAGTGGGAAAGGAACGTTTCTACGAAAACGTCTCGGAAAGAATCGCGCAACGCTATGCGGGTGGCTTGATCTGGGCTCGCGATATCAGCGCGGCCTTTCCTAACGAAGGCGTGCGGCTTCCTTACCACCGCTACAGGAACGAGCCAGACCGCCTTGCTGAGATCGCGCTCTTCCCCGAAAACCCGATCATTTGCAAGTACGGCTCCAAACATCTCACCGACGATGAAGCTATCGGTCTCTTGGAGCAGTTTCTTGCCAAGGTCCGCTTTCTTCGCGAAACCGGAGACGAAAGTGAGGATTGGAACGTCCGTGAGGCCTGGTTGCTCAAGTCGATCAGTGAGCTCTGGCGATACCGAGGACTTTATCCCGGTCTCCTGAAGACGCTAACGATCGCCGGGGCGAAGCCGCTCATCAAAGCTGTGAAAGACCTTTCCGTTCACGAGAGTCAAGACAAGGCGTATGTCGCAGCGTTCGAGTTTCTGGAATCTGGGAAAGAAAATGTTCTTACGACTGGCCTCGATGCGAGGGAACGCAAGAAAATCGCTCGCAATTGGATGCTGAAGGAGGACAGCAGCAGGCTGCTTCTTCGTGACATTCTGCCGCGCTTGGATCTGACGCTGGGGGCAATGGCCGCAGTTGCCTCCGAGCAGCGCGCCGACTGCGGAATCACGGCATCTGGCCAGGAGATCGCCGCAAATCCTTATCTGATTGCGGAGATGTATTGCGGCACCGACGTTAGCGACCGTGTGCCGTGGAGCACAATCGACCGCGGCGTTTTGCCTTCGCCCGATCTCGGCGGAAAATCGCTCGCGGATGTCGATTTCAACGACGAGCGCCGTTTTCGCGCACTGTGTGTTGAGCATGTACGGCGCGAACCTAAGCACAGTTTCCGCTTCGCCAAGGACCTGCTGGTTGAAATCGCACAGCGCATGGACCGTCTGCCGGCTTGGAAGCGAGCGGAGTTCACCGACCGTTACTTTGCGATAGATGCAGAGTTCCTCTCGGGTGCGCTCACGTTGAGGCCTACCGATCTTGGCCTTGCGGTCTATCTCAAAGACGTGTTCGAGGACGAACGCCTGGTCGAGAGCACTTTGAATGAGTTAGTTTCGCGGCCGGAAATCGCTTTGCGTCGTCCGGTCACCTTGAGGGATTGGTCGTCATGGGTGTTTAAGGCCGATAGCCAGCTTGCACTTAAGGCGCGTTCTGAGTATGAGGAGGCCACCCGCGAGCAAGCTGAGGTCTGCGAACGTTTATTCCCCATGCCGCTTTCAATCGTCACCGGCCCAGCCGGGACGGGAAAGACGACGGTTATCGAGGCTCTTATTCGTGGTGTCCGCCGGGCTGAAGGCGACGGCGCAGCCGTGTTGGTACTGGCGCCCACTGGGAAGGCTGCGGACCGGGCCAGGGAGGTATTTGAACAGGCCTCGCTTCGTCGTGTTGAGACCGTCACCGTCCACTCTTTCCTCGCTGCCAATGGATGGCTGAAGGACAATTTCACTTTCGAGCGTCGCGGCGGTAAAAGGGCCGCCGTTGGAACGCTCGTTCTCGACGAAGCCTCGATGCTCGACTTGGAGCTCGCGGCTGCCCTGTTCCGTTCCATTGATTGGCAGCATATTCGCCGGCTGATCCTCGTCGGCGATCCAGGTCAATTGCCACCTATCGGGCGCGGCCGCGTCTTTGCAGACGTGATCAAATGGATGTCGAGCGCGCAACCGGCCAATCTGGGGCGTCTGGAGCGGAATCTTCGGCAATTACTCAACAGAGCTCACGGCGAAGGAACTGCCATTGTTGCACTCTCAGAACTCTTTATTGTCGATGACCATGACAAGACCGTTCATGACACGGACAGATCGACGCGCCCCGACCAGGAAGAACTAATCGAGCGAATTCATGCCGGTGGCTTGGTCGACCGCGATCTTGACGTGATTTATTGGGATGAGCCAGAGCGCTTGGCTGAGATTCTCATCTCGGCGATAGAGGCAAGAATGACGAACGGCGCGGGTCTCGGCGAGCGGCAACCATACGAGATCTGGCGTGAGGCCCTCAACCCCGATCCGACGGCCTTTCAGGTTTTAACCCCGCATCGCGGCGAGCTACACGGCGTCGAGGCACTCAATGAAGTCTGCCAAGCTCGAATTTCAGATTTTATTATCGAGCGGATCGGCACCGTCGACGGGATCACTCTCTCCGATAAGGTCATTCAAATTCGCAACCGCCCAAAGTCGGACCCCATCTGGGCCTATGAAGCCGCGACGCGAAAGCAACTAAAGGTCGAAGTGTTCAACGGTGAGATAGGCAGTGTGAAGGCCTTCGGCTTCGACAACAACCTCTGGAATACGGTGAGGACCGGCTATGGCCCACGGCTCAAACGGTTCGCTGTTCAATTTACTCGGAAGCCAGGGATTACCGTCGGATACGGGCGCGAAGTTCCCCACGACAAGAACTACAAGCGAAACGAGAGAGTCGAAGAAAACCTCGAGCTTGCCTATGCGGTTTCAATTCACAAGGCACAGGGCAGCGACTTCGAGCATACGTTTGTCATCATTCCATCAAGCGCAAAACGCCCGGTCTCGGCCGAACTCGTCTATACAGCGCTCACTCGGGCGAGCCGACACTGTACGCTGCTTCTCCAACGGGACATCGCGAGTCTCTTGGATGCGCGCCGACGCGAGAACGCGCAGACCCCTCAAATCAATTCCTTCCTTTTTGCGCTACACGTCGCGAACGAGGCTCTTACCAACCGCCGAAGCTGGTATGAAGCGGGCAAGATTCACGAGGCGCTGAGCGGTGACATGCTGCGTTCTAAGTCGGAGGTGATCATCGCAAACTTGCTCCATGAAAGAAGCGTGCCGTTCAGGTACGAGCAACCTCTATTTGCAGGAGACGGAACGCTGCGTCTTCCCGATTTCACAATTACGTGGGCTGGAAAGACATTCTATTGGGAACATCTTGGCCGGCTGGATCTCACCGAATACGCGGAAGCATGGAAACTAAAGCGTGCTTGGTACGAGCGCTGGTTCCCGGGCCAACTCGTCACGACTGAAGAGGATCCCAAGCTGAGCGGCGCCGCCGCACAACTAATTGAACAGATCACACAATGAGCTGGAGTAACCCCGCTTTTCTGGACGGTTAAGTGTTGGCAATTCATGCGGCTGATTTCAGCCTCTGCTCATAGTCGACGGGTGACAAGTAGTCGCAAGAGGAATGACACCCGTGTGGGTTGTGCTCGCCTTCGATTAACGAAAAACGGCCAGCTTGGCTTCGGCAGGTGAGTCGCAGATTCGACAGTCGATCAGTTCGCAATTCCAGGGTCGCGGCATGTCCCAGGACTGGCGGTGGATTGATTGTGCACGGTTGGACGGAAAGAGAAGGACCCTGCAACAGGGGAGTTTCCGTGCGAAAAGACAAGAACGGCGCTGGATGAGGTGTATGGAGTTGATTCCGCAGTGGCGGTTCGGCATGCATGCGCTCTCGCTACCGCGCGGGCACGCATTCGACCACCGGCCGCCAGTGGGGGCATGGCGAAGCAGCGACGGGCTGGCGGGTGGCGTCGTTAGGCAGCATGCAAAGGACGAGACGTTTGGGTTCTTGGTAATGCGCCGCCGCGTCGACCGCGTCTGGACCGTGACAGAGAAACGTCACGGCTTTTCATCTCGCGCCGAAGCGCGGAGTTACATGGCCGAACGACTCCGCGACGGGGAGCCACCGTAACCCCTGCCGCTTGGTATCGCGGGGCGCCCGGGGCTATATGCCCTTAAAGGGCGGACGCCCAGCGAAGTTTTCAGGCTACTAGGACGTGCGTCACATGCTCCGGCGGCGTGGACGCTGGGCGAACTCTATCTCGCCATGCCTAGGCCCGGCAGGAACTGGGCGGGAGACTGCCAGACAGGGAACTTCCACGCGCGGCTATCCTCGTCCGAGTCCGGGTGTCGGGTGCGCAGCAGATCCTGATGCGCCGGCATCCGGTAGCTGTTGCCGCGGATGTCGACAATGTGGCAGTGGTGCAGCAGTCGGTCGATGAGCGCGGCCGCCATGACCTCGTCGCCGAGCACGCTGCCCCAGTCCTCGAACCCCTTGTTCGACGTCAGCACCGTTGATTCCCGCCCGTGACGGGCGATGATGAGCTGGAAGAACAGGATCGCGCCAGAGTTGCCACCCAGGACCACCGAAGACTCACGATAAGGCGTCGTCCAACAACCGGTCGTTGGTTCCACTCTGATCGATCAGGGCCCAGATCCATACTGCCAGATCGTCCGTGGCATCAATACCTTGTTCGACACGCCATGCGCGCACCGGTGTGAGGAGAATTGTGGACTTGGGAAGGACCGTGCGACAAACGCGGTTATTTGGCGTTCCCCGGAGGGGTACGCGTCAGATCGTGGAGTTGTTCTTCCTTGAAGAATGCCGGAGACCACTCAAGCTGGACTCGAGGCCACAGCTTAAACGGCCTGTTCATTTGACGATACCATTGGTCATAGTCTTTTGCCGGGTGCTGTCCAAGCGGAAAATAGTGTGCGTTATTCTCCGGCATTCCCTCCGTGGGCCAATGCTCGTCATCGCGTTTTATCGGCCATACCCACCAATCCATCTCGCGATACGGTTCGACAAGGTAAATCTCGTCGGGTGCGTCGGTACGTTCTGCCAACAACTCAGGAAGACAATTCGCAATGTATTGACGATGCCAGATTGGAAGGTCAATGGCTTCCAATACCAAGAGCGTCCGCACACCTTGCGCTTTGCAGGCATGAAGTTTCGGAAACTTCTTGTCGAATGACTCGCTCAAAGCGCTTGCTAGCGGGATCTCAAAGTCCTTCGGCGTCTTGAAGGCTATTCCGAGCGCGCCGGGTTCCCGTCCGCGTTGGTAGGGAACCTCATCCGGCCACCGCAACAGTTCAAAACTGCATTCAAAGCCTTCCGGTACGCCTTCGATTGTATTGTTCACCCCGATGTATGGTGACCAGGGCGATGGCCAAGGGATCAAGCGGCGCCGCTCATGGAGGCGCTGGGCACTCGTGAGAATCCAATTGACAAGATTGAGCAAGGCTATGTCGCGATGTTTTCTTTTCCTCGGTAGGGATACGTCGATTGGAACGTTTAGTAGGTAGTACACCGATCCGGGAAGAGGGTCGGTGATGTGTTGTCGAACGAACTTGTTGATCGCATTGAATCTCGCGCCATAGGTGATCCGATCTCGGTAAGGCTGCAGGAGAGTGTGTTCGATAGCATATTCTTTGGTGCCCATCTTAACGCGCAGGTCCACAGGTGGACCGTGGCCATCTTGTTCTGGGCACCGAACGTGTGAGCGTATCTCCCCGGTGAGGGCTTCGAAGCGCCTAATAACTGCGTCGCATGCTTTGCCTTCGTTTCTTGGTATAAGGATGGGGGGTAGTTGTTTCTCCTTCAATTGCAAAAAACCGAAAAGCACCAAAAATGCTACTTGGGGCGGGGGTTTAACGGAAACCAGGAGCGCCGTGTAGGATCGTGAACGAAAGAGGAGCCTGGATCACTTCGGATTTTGCGATGCTGTCTTCAAAGGTTTGGAGCGATGCCTAGTTCTTGAGAGGACCATGCCCAAGGACAGCGGAGATTCGGTTCGTGAGGTTGTCTCTCAATTGCTGAGAAGTCTCCCAGACAATGTGAGGGTACTGGCGGGTATCGAAATGGACTTGTTCCAGGGAATCCTTCCGGCATGTGAAAATGACCGGAATATTCAGTCCATGAGCAAAACCGGCTTCGTAGTAGACGCCACCGCGAGCTCCTGTCTTTCCCTGAGTAAAGTCCGCGATGAGGAAGCGAGATCTGCGAATCTCGGCGATAATTTCATCGTCAATCTTGTTCAGGTGCTCCTTCTGATCGATGCGAACTGCTTCGTAACCTGTATTGTTGATTGCTGGACGGAGTCCCATCTCCCACACTTCGTCCATTGAATCGTCGAACCACATTGCCACGAAAGCTTGGGAGGAATCCGCATGAACATGGTCAATGTCAGTGAGATAACTGTAACCTGAAACGGTCACTTGGTAGTTCAGCAATGTGGCGCCACCAGGCAATTTCTCCAGCCAAGTTTGGCTTTCCAGAAAGTTCAGCAAGAATCTCAGTTCATCAACATTCGAAGATTCTGACCAAGCAAGCATCTCGTGGTATCTCTTTGCCGAACCGATGGTCTGATGATCATTAATGGCATTGCTGTGCGTCTCGAAGGCGAAAACGCTTCCGATGTCGGGTAGTGCTCCTTGAATGTACCGGAGGAGATTGTTAGCGCGTTGTTGGATGGACAACGCTCGCTGCTGCTCCATTTGATCAATGGTGGAGGAATATATATTTGGGCAATAATCACCCAATCGACGTTGTTCGATCAGCCATGATGTCAGGAGCGCCCTCTGGCTTTCATCAAGGCGTTGAAGCTTCGATGTTGCCGACCCGGCAATGAAGCAGCGACCCCCGGCCCGGGGCGAATCTACAGTGACCCCGTCGCGATCTGTTTGGGGTTCGATGACTGCTGGGGTGTTCCAAATTGGACGGGCTGATTGACTACTCATGGTCGGGGATTCCGATGGTTGCAATACGGAAAGCGTGCTTGAGACATCGGAATTGTACGTAGCCCTACCAGTTTGGCAAATCACAGTCTTTGGTGATGCTTCAACTGAGAATTGCACGATTTTCGAGATGTCGGGACGGAAGACGGCAGCGAAGCGGCATCCGGGGTGATTCGCGTGGAAAAGTCGCGTTTCGCCGAGCGGCCCTTACGGGTGTCGGCAGCGCTCGGCGGTGCATCCAGAGCTAGGTTGGCTTAGGAGCGTTGACGTGTGTAGTGTGCTCTCGCCGACACGAATAAAGTGTCTTGGAAACCTAGAGTGTCCGACGGCCACCACGACGGAACAATCCAAGGCGACACCTGGCGGCTGCCCGCCGACAATCTGCCAGAAAGCAATTTAACTGTACGTCGCGGATTATCGGTGCAATAGGCACCTTCAAGCGCTTTCAACAGCCCTCAAATGGCTCGAATCTTTACGATCGCCAAGATTCAACGACATGGTGCCCGACGATGCCCGCCACCTTCAGGCGCGCGTTCGGCCACCGTCCTCGGTATGGCAGTACTCCCACAAGCCTGCAAACGTCATCGACCGGCGATCGGGAAGGT